>ORMF011600676.1_pt1 | contig 21203 bp, 17 predicted proteins | sample 1779871 | NCBI WGS metagenome assembly ORMF01 (sample SAMEA104232316, study PRJEB22302) | groundwater metagenome | biome: forest; feature: aquifer; material: groundwater | place: USA | collected 2011-08-07 | depth 5.4 m | reverse complement strand
TTCCGCGGCGAAGCGCTGCCCAGTATTGCCGCCGTCGCTCGCGTAAGGCTCAGCACCCGCACGGCAGATTCAGCTCAGGGCACGGAACTTTCGATTGAAGGCGGCGTCCTCAGCAGCGCTAAGCCTTGCTCCATGGCCCGAGGCACCGTCGTCGAGGTTAAAGATCTCTTCTTTAATACGCCGGCCCGCCGCAAATTTGTGAAATCCGATGCCGCCGAGACCGGCCATGTGATGGATGTTGTTTCCAATCTGGCCTTATCGCGTCCGGACGTGCGTTTTATTTTCAAATCGGCGGACCGGACCATGCTGGACCTGCTTCCGAGCGCGGAACTGCTCCCGCGCGTGGCCGCGATTTTTGGTGAAGATGAAAACAATCTTTTTGATTTTGAAGCCCAGATGCAGGGCGTCCGGATTTCCGGGGTCATCGGCAAGCCGCATTTGGCGCGCGCCAACCGCGGCGGCCAGATTTTTTTCGTGAACCGCCGCTGGATCCGTTCGGCTTCGTTCAGTTACGGCCTGCATGCCGGGTTTCACGGGCTTTTAATGCACGGCCAATTCCCCGTAGGCGTGATTTATATAGAAACCGATCTCAGCCGCGTCGACGTGAACGTCCACCCGGCCAAAATGGAAGTCCGGATTTCAAATGAATCGGAAATTAACCGGCTCATTAAAGAATCGGCGGCAGCGCGGCTGGCAAAGGATGCCGGTCTTGCGCCACAGCTGCGCGTCCAAACCGAGGACTACCGTTCGGCACCGGCCCGGACAATCGGCGCAGGAGCGCCTGTTTTCCAGCCTGCGCTGATCCGCGAGCCCGAACCGATTTTTCAAGCGGCGGGCGGGCTGGCCCTTGAAGAGCCGGTGGAATTCCGGAATAAACTCGGTGTCACCAAAATTTTGGGGCAAATCCATCACACCTTCATTATTGTGGAAACGACCGAAGGTATGCTCGTCATGGACCAGCATGCCGCGCATGAACGCGTGATGTTTGAAAGCCTTGTCCGTAATCTGCGCAGCGGCGCGCCCTCGCGGCAAAAATTGCTGATGGATGAGATCCTTAAATTTCCTCCGCGCCAGGCAGACCTGCTGGAAAAATCCCTGCCGATGCTGACCGCCGCCGGATTTGAAATTGAACCTTTCGGCAGCCAAACCTTTGTGGTCCGCGCCATTCCTTCGATATTCGGCTCGCAGCACGCGGAAGGAATTCTCAAGGCCTACGTGGAAGAAAAGGAAGACGGTAAAGTGCGCACGGCCCTGGAAAAGCAGGATGAGGAAGTCGCCGCCCTGATTGCCTGCAAACGCAGAGCCGTCAAAGCGAATGATGTCATGACCCCGCAGTCGATCCGCGGTCTGGTCGAACAGCTTGCGCGCTGCGAAAACCCGTTTTCCTGCCCGCACGGCCGGCCCACTTTTTTCCGCCACACTCTTCAGGACCTTGAAAAGCAGTTCAAGCGTGTCTAAAGGAATTACTCAAGATTGCCCGCCGGAAGATCGAAACTTATCTAAAGCGGCCAGGGCCTGCACGTTAGGAGCATGGATTTTAGAATGATTGTGCTGAAAACCGGTGACATTACGGAAGAAGACACGGATGCGATTGTGAACGCGGCCAACAGTAAGCTGGCGGGCGGCGGGGGGGGGGATGGCGCAATTCACCCTGCCGCCGGGCCTCCGGTCATGGAAGAAGGCCGCGCTATCGGCGGCTGTGCAACCGGCAGCGCGGTCGTAACGGGCGCGGGGAAACTCAAAGCAAAAAAGATCATTCACGCGGTGGGCCCGGTTTGGCAGGGCGGCGGCCGGAACGAAGCGGCGCTATTAAAGAGTGCTTATGATAAATGTTTCGAGCTCGCTATCGAGCAGGGTTTGAAATCGATCTCATTTCCCGCGATCAGCACGGGCGTGTACGGATATCCGAAAGAACCGGCGGCGTGGATTGCGCTTGGCACCGGCCGCGCCCATGAATCCAAATTCCAGGAAATCCGCTACATTTGTTTTTCCGAAAAAGATTTGGAAGTCTATCAGCATGTCTGGGCCGCCATGAATAGGCAGACCGACAAAGCCAAAAGCCCGGGCGCCGGGCAGGTCAAAAAAAGATCCCAATGAGCCGCACCCGCAGAAAAATCAAACGCCCTTTTGACGTTCCCGTCTTTCTCCTTGCGGCCGCCTGCGTCCTGGTCGGGTTAGAATTTGTGCTGCAGCTTACGGTGCTTTTTTTCCCCTCCACCGAATCTTTCTTTGTGCAGAAATCAAAGACGCAGGAAGTGCGTATCACGGTCGGGGAGATGATGGTTAGCGGCGGCCAGCGGACTGACGCACAGCCCGATCCGCATGGATTTCGCAATCCTTATATTCCCGAACATTCTTATGTTGTGGCTTTTGGGGATGCCATGACCTACGGTGCGGAAGTCGCGTGGCAAGACGCGTGGCCCGGCCGGCTGGGCGAAATTTTGGGCGAGACCGTTTACAATATGGCTCGGTCAGCAGGAAGCCCGGCCGATTATTTTCTGCTGTTTCCGGAGGCGCTGCGCCAGGACCCTCAGTGGCTTTTAGTGCCGCTTAACCTTACGGATGATTTTGTAGAGACCAGCATCAAGGTTTATTCCGATTCTTCACTTGTGAATTTCCGCAACGAAGAAAGGGATGTTGCCGAGGCCGTGCTGCGGCAAGAAAGCCAAGCCCCGCTGCTTATGCCGGTGGAGGTTAACCGCACCGCTGATGCCGCGCGCCGGACGAAGCCCGGGCATGTCTGGGAATTTAAAACGCTGCAGCTCCTTCAGAAGGCTGCCGGCTGGCCGCGGTCAAAACAAAGCGGGACGCTCAAAGTCAGCAGTTTGGATGCACGCGGCTGGGATGACGAGGACCTCGAACGCATCCGGAAGCAAGCCGAAATCCGTTATCATTCTTTAGACCGCACTGACGTGCGTGTGAGCGAAGGCCTCCGCCTCGATCTCGAGCTGCTGCGCGCCATGCGCGAAACCGCGGCCCGGCAGAACAAAAAAATGCTGGTGCTGCTCATCCCGACGCGCGAATCCGTGATGGCCCATGTTTATATACGCGCGGGCGGCAGCCTGCACGGGGCTTATCAGAAACTTGTCGAGGAAGAAGACCATATCCGCGGAAAAATTCACGCGTTCCTGGACGCGCAAAACATTCCGATGGTCGATCTCTTTCCGCCTTTGCGCAAAATGGCGGCCGACGGCGTGAACCCATATACTTCGGAGACCAACGTTTCATTTAATGCGGTCGGGCATGAGCTGGTTGCCGAACGCTTGACCGTCTGGCTCAAGCAGGCCCGCCGCCGTCATGAAACGCCGGAAGTTCAGCCGACGCGCCCGCGGCGCACCGTGGATGCCGCGCGCTCCGCCGCGATGCGCGGTTTGGCGGTTTCTTGTGTGGCCGGTTTAATATTAATCCTGCTGAAAACAACGCCCTGGCAAAACCGGCGCCCGATTTTGCTTCTTGTTCTTTATCTTGCCGTGCAAACGGTTTTATTTTGGAATCCGATTGAATTTTTTCCGATCACGGCCTTTCAGCAATATTCCCGGCCGGTGCCGCGCGCCATTGATTACGGCCGCATTATTATCGTTACGGATCAGGAGTCCCGCAAACGCTGGGAAGCAAAAGAGATTTTACCGGCCTTTTCCGGGGCGCGGCTGCACCGGATGGTCAATACGGCGTTCCGCAAACCCGAGGCTGCCCGCGATCTGGCCGGCACGCTGTCGCGGTTGTGCCGCGAACGCGGCCTGGGTTCGGTGCGCGAAGTCCGGTTCGAAGAATGGAAATGGGATTATCTCAGCGACCCGCATGATTCGGACCGCGGCTTTATGGTGCGCCGCCTGACCGTGAATGCCGCGGGGGAGGCCATCCTTGCTTGAGCGTAAAGTAGTCGGCTTGCCGCCCGTTAAACGCTTGGGAATGGTCCGCGCAATTGTTTGCGCCGCGGCGCTGATGAATGTGATTTTGTTCAGAATTCCCGTTGCGCCCGGGATTTCCGGCGCTTGGTATGAACCGTACGGGTTTATGGTCTTGATTCCGAAGCCCCTCATCCTTTTTCTTCTCGGGCACGCTCAAGCAGCTTCGGCTTTCACTCTTCTCACGGCGCTTTCGCTCCTGCTCACCCTGGCCGGCTGGAAAACGCGCCCCATGCTTTGGATTGCCACCAGCCTTTATTTGGTTTTCATCGGCTTAGCTCAATCGTCTGACGCGATGCCGCTTTCCGGCGTGCTGACCCTGCATCTTTTATTTTTTCTCTGCTGGCTGCCCTGCGATGAAGGATTTTCTATTGAGCGCAAACGGGAGGGTATCCAGGATGATAACCGTCCGAGCCAAGCGGCGGGGTGGTCGATCTTCTTGCTGCGCGTCGTGGTCGCGGGGTCTCTTTTTCAGGCCGGTGTAACCAAGCTGCGTTTTCTCGGTTTTTCAACCCTGGATTTTTGGCAAATCCAGTACTGGCTGCTGTACCAGGCCCTGCCGTCCGGCCCGCTTGCACTGGGGCCGGCTCTGACCCTGCTTTATCTGCCGGTTTCTTTTTGGCGTATGTCGGCGGCGCTGCTTTTGTGCACCGAACTTTTTTTCCCGGCAGTGCTTTTTTCATGGCATTTGCGCCGCATTTTTCCGGTCACGGCCGCCGCCATTCTTTTTGTGAACGGATTTTCGCGCGGAAATTGGATGCCGGACGTCCTGCTTCTGCTCGCCATCTTTTATGACTGGGACCGCGTGTTCAGCCCTCCGGGCAGCCGCCGCGGCCTGCCCGCCTTTAAGCGTCCCGTCGCCTAATCATTTTTCCGGGTTCAAACAAAAAAATGGACAGGCTTTGCGGCCTGTCCTTTTTGCTTTTCTAAATCCGGATTTTTTACTTCAGATTAACGACGTCGATGACTTTCTGATTATATAAGCGCACGAGCAATGTGCCTTCATCCGTTTGCGGCGCGGTCTTGTAGCGCTTGTAATAGGTAAAATACCAGTCTTCGGAAACATCGCGCTCGATGATGTCAATCGTCTGCGGCTGGCCCAGCACGGTTAGGACACTGTTCTGGTGCATGCCCTTAATGAGCGGGAAATGGTTCGCCACGATGGACCGGTTTGCCAATTGATCGCGGCCAAGCTGGGCGCCGCCATCGATCATGGTATACGGCATCATTTGGGTCGGGTCCGGGAAGTTAAGACCGATGCATCCGGTGGTCAAAGTCATCAGGAACATGCCGGCAATAGCTTTTTTCATTTGGTTCCATTTATCGGCGTTTTTGGCCGGGTCTTAAGGCTGTATCGCCTCTGCAGCCTTATGTTATACTCGCTCACCATGACCCAATCCGGCGCCAAAAAGCACAACCGCCTGGCCGCGGAAAAGAGCCCCTACCTGCTGCAGCACGCGGCCAATCCCGTGGATTGGTATCCCTGGAGCCCGGCAGCCTTCGATAAAGCGCGCCGGGAAGATAAGCCCGTCTTTTTATCCGTAGGTTATTCCACGTGCCACTGGTGCCACGTGATGGAACGTGAATCCTTTGAAAGCGATGAAATCGCGGCGCTCCTGAACCAGGATTTTGTGTCCATTAAAGTTGACCGCGAGGAGCGCCCGGACATTGATCATATCTATATGACCGCCGTGCAGGCCATGACCGGATCCGGGGGCTGGCCGCTGACCGCTTTTCTGACGCCGGACGGCAAACCCTTTGCCGGCGGGACCTACTTTCCTCCCGAAGACCGCTATGGCCGCGCGGGAATGAAAACGATTCTGCCGCGCATCTCGCAGCTTTGGCGTGAAAAAAGGCAAGAGATGGAAAATGCCGGGCAGGAACTCGCCGGCGTGCTCACGCCCGTTAAGCAGCCGCCCGGGGCCATGGGCGTGAACGCCGACCTGCTCGATAAAGCCGTGCAGCAATTCGAAACCCATTTTGACCCCATGCATGGCGGCTTCGGCGGTGCTCCAAAATTTCCGCGCAGCCATGAGCTGTCATTTCTTCTGCGCGGCTGGAAACGCACGGGAAATGATGCCGCGCTCAATATGGCCGTGAAAACCCTCGAAGCCATGGCCGCCGGCGGCATGTACGATCATCTGGGCGGGGGGTTCCACCGCTATTCGACGGATGAAAAATGGCTGATCCCGCACTTCGAAAAAATGCTGTATGACCAGGCGCTGCTCGCCAAAACTTATCTCGAAGCTTCGCGGGCCGCGGGCCGGCGCGACTTTGCCGCCGTAGCGCGCGATATTTTTAAATACGTTCTACGGGACATGACTGATCCGGGCGGCGGATTTTATTCGGCGGAAGACGCGGACAGCGAAGGGGAGGAAGGAAAATTTTATGTCTGGCGCCCTGAAGAAGTTGTCGAAGTCCTGGGCGCGGAGACAGGGAAAATTTTTAACGAAATTTACGGCGTCACTGATGAAGGCAATTTCGAACATGCCGCCTCCGCGCTTTTTCTCAGCCAACCGCCCGCGGAAAGGGCGCGGTTGAAAAAAATGGAACCGGGTGTGCTGGAAGCTTTGCTCCTGACCGCCCGCGAAAAGCTTTTTTTGCAGCGCAAAAAAAGAATCCCGCCTTCCAAAGACGATAAAGTCCTGACGGCTTGGAACGGACTGATGATTACCGCGCTCGCGGAAGGCGCGGTGACCCTGCAGGACCCGGCTCTCGCGCAAGCCGCGGCCCGCGCGGCCGGTTTTATTCTTGAGCATCTACAGGATAAAAATGGGCGGCTGCTGCGCCGCTGGCGCGAAGGCGAAGCCGCGATCCTTGCCTTTCACGATGATTACGCCTTTTTTTCGCGCGGCCTGCTTGATCTTTACGAAGCGACCCTGGACGCGCGCTGGCTTGAAGAATCGGTCCGCTTGGCGCGCGAAATGATCCGCCTTTTCTGGGATGAGGAATCAGGCGGATTTTTTTATGCCGCTTCCGGTGCCGAAAATTTGATTGTGCGGCCGAAAGAATATTACGACGGCGCGGTCCCGGCAGGCAATTCCGCGGCGGCCGGGCTGCTGGTGCGGCTCGCGCGCATGACCGGGGATGAAGTCTTTGAAGACAAGGCGCGCCGCACAATGATGTCGCATGCGGAATCCCTGATTCAATATCCTTCCGGTTATCCGGAAATGCTCATGGCGCTGGATTTTAGCTTGGCCGCGCCCCGCGAAATCATTTTGGCGGGCGATAAACGCGCGCCTGCGTTTGAGTCCATGCTCGCCGTTGTCCGTTCCGGTTTTGATCCGTGGTTCGTGCTTCTTTGCAACCCGCCGGGCGAAGAGGGCGCGCGCACGCAGCGGCTGGCGCCATTTCTTGCCAAACAAACCGCGCCTGCGGGCGAAGTCCGCGGTTACGTCTGCGAAAACCATGTCTGCAAACTTCCCGTATCCGATGCCGCCGGCCTTGCGGATATCTTAAAAAAGAGCCGCTGATCCGGACATAGATAGAATGAAGAAACAATCCCCAAGGACCGAATTTGATGCGGTGATTGTCGGCGCCGGCATGGCGGGCTTGGGTGCCGCGCTGGCTTTGAGCGCGCGCGGTAAAAAAGTTTTGGTCGTGGGGCGGAAGCAATTGCGCGGCGAATCTTCGCCGGCCGCGGGCGGAATCCTGGATCCGCTGCTGGAAATGCATCCTTCAAGCCCGCTTCTGCCGCTGACCCTTGAGGCTTACCGCCGCTGGCCCGCGCAGGCGCGCCGGCTGGAAAGACGCACCGGGATTCGGACCGGTTACAAACGCCTCGGCATGCTCTATTTGGCTTATGACCGCCGTGAATCGCGGGCGCTTCAAGAAAGGCAGAGCTGGCACCGCCGCACCGGAGTTCCGCTGCATCCGCTGCCCGCCAAAAAAATAATTCAATGGATACCGTCGGTATCGCGGCGTTTCCGCAGCAGTCTTTTTTATCCTTCAATTGCGCGGGTGCAGCCGCCGCTCCTTTTGAAAGCTTGCAAGGCGCTTTTACGGAAACAGGGCGGCCGGATTTTTTTGAGCGGCGGTTCGCAGATTGTCCTCAATCATGGGCGCGTCGCGGGCGTGCGCGCAGGGAATCGATTGTTTTCTAGCGGTACGGTGATTAATGCCACCGGCAGCTGGGCCGGCGTCAACCGGCAATTGGGAACGCGGCCGCGGGTTTTGCCGGCGCGCGGCCAAATTTTGATCTTTAAAAACCGGCGGCTTAAAATCCCGACCATCCTGCACAGCTTGGACGGCGGCTATATCGTGCCTTGGGAAAACGGCCGCTATCTGACCGGTTCGACGGTTGAAAAGGCCGGCTTTGTCCCGAAAGTGACCCCGGCAGGGATCCGCAAGATCCGCGGCCGGATCGAACGGCTGGTGCCGGGCTTGCGGGGACTTGAGCCGGTGGATCAATGGGCGGGCCTGCGGCCTTATTCGGCGGATCATTTTCCGTGGATCGGTCCCACCCGCATCCGCGGGCTTTATCTGGCCTGCGGTTATTTCCGGGTGGGACTTTTAATCAGTTTTTTGGCGGGCGAACTTTTGGCCGAGGCCATCATCACCGGGCGCATGCCGAAAATTCTCAAACCTTTTTCACCGGAATGCCGTTCTAAGAAGCGTCGCCGATAATTATGGAAAATCATTCTAAAACCGCGCATGCACATCCGAGCACCGCTGGGACGCTAAGATGGTCCATCGCCACAGCGGTTTCTCTGCTCATCCTAAAAACCGCGGCCGGCCTTTTGACCCATTCGATGGCCATCTTTGCTTCGGCGCTTGATTCCGCCATGGACGCCGCGTCTTCCACGGTCAATTTCGTGGCGGCGCGCGAAGCAGCCAAACCTCCGGATGAAGGGCATGCTTACGGCCACGGCAAAATTGAAAGTTTGGCGGCTTTATTTCAGAGCCTCTTCATCGGCGCAAGCGGTTTATTTCTCATCGTCGAATCCTTCCGGCGGCTGGTGCGCGGCACGCACTTGTATCAGCTCGAAATCGGCGTCGGTGTTATGGCGTTTTCAATGTTTCTCAGCGCTGCGCTCGTATGGCGTTTGAAATCCGCGCAGAAGAAAACCGGTTCTTTGATTTTGGCCACGGAATCCTTGCATTATAATTCGGATATCTTTGCCAATCTCGGAGTGATTGCGGCTTTGGGGCTTGTCAGGCTTACGAACATGGCCTTTTGGGATCTTCTTTTTTCAATCGCGGTTTCAGGGTATATTTTCCGTACTTCTTACATGATCCTGCGCCGGGCCGTGGATGAATTGCTGGACCACAGCCTGCCGCCGGTCTCAAAAGAAGACATTGAGAAAATCATTCTCGGAACCGACCGTTCTATTGTCGGCCTGCATAATTTCCGCAGCCGGAGGGTGGGCGGGCAGGTCTTTATGGATTTTCATATCGAAATCCGGGGCGAGCACGACTTTCAGCGCGCGCATGACAAGACCGAAGCTTTGATTTCGCGTATCCGCCTGCATTACCCGGGCTCGGACATAACGGTGCATTACGATCCAGAAGGAGCTGTGTGAAATGCGGATTTTGATCGTTGAAGATGAAAAGAAGATGGCGAATTTTATCGAGCGCGGCCTGCGCGAGGAAGGCTATGCCGTCGACTTGGCGCAGGACGGCGAAGTCGGACTTGAATACGCCATCACGAATGAATATGACGCCATTGTCCTTGATTGGAACATGCCGAAGATGGAAGGCATTGTTTTGTGCCGCAAAATCCGCGAAGCCGGACGCCAGACGCCTGTCCTCATGCTGACCGTCCGCGATTCTGTGGAAGATAAGATCCGCGGGCTGGACCAGGGCGCGGACGATTATTTGACCAAACCCTTTGCTTTTGACGAGCTCCTGGCGCGTATTCGCGCGCTGCTGCGGCGGCCTCGCGATATTCAGGCCCAGACGCGGCTCAAATGCGGCAATCTTGCCCTGGATCTTTTGGGCCACCGGCTGCTCATGGGGGAGGAAGAAGTCCCGCTTTCCCAGAAAGAATTTTCGTTGCTGGAATTTTTAATGCGGCACAAAGGGGAAGTGGTTTCGCGCACCCAGATCGCCGAACATGTGTGGGACCTGCACTTTGATCCGATGAGCAATACGATCGACGTTTACATTAATTTTCTCCGCAAGAAAATCGACGGCGGCCGCAAAAAAAGCCGGATCGAGACTGTGCGCGGCGCTGGCTACAGACTCCTCGAAACGTGATTTTTTTACGCTCGGTCAAATTCCGGCTGACGCTCTGGTATGCGGTCGTCCTGGCCATTTTGCTTTCCATTTTTGCCTTTCTGATGGTGGCCGAGCTTTCGCGCGTGCTCTACCGCGATGTGGACCGCGCGCTGCTTTCCGAGTCCGAACAAATCCAGGTTTCGATGCAAAGCGCGCTGACGGAATCCTTCGAATCCCTCAAAGAAGACGACCCGCGGCCTTATCCTTTTGTCCTGCCGGATCAGCACCGCCTCCGGCTTGCGGGCGCGGTTGAGAATTGGGAAAAATCAACGAAGCGTCTCAGCCAAAGCACTTTGATCCTCCGGCTCCTTAGTCCGGACGGCCGCACCATCGCTTCCAATCTTAAAGGCTGGGAACGCCAAATTATTTTTCCGGATTTTGAGCGCGACAATATTTTTATGGAAAAAGGTGAATCCTATCAGACCATTCATTTCCGCAGCCGTCCGATCCGGCTTTATTATTATTTGGTTAAACGCGACAGCCGCCCGCTTTTCATCATTCAATCCGGGGTTTCCGTTCATGAAATTAAGCGCACGCTGCAGCGGCTCAATTTCATCATCCTGATATTTGTTCCGGGCGCCGTGATTGCGGCCTGTGTCGCCGGCTGGTTTCTTGCCAAACGTTCGTTTCAGCCTGTGGACTTGACGATCCGCGTGGCCCGGCTGATCACGGCCGACTATTTGAAAGGCCGTCTGACGCGCACGGGCGCCGACGATGAGCTTGACCGGCTTGCGGAAACATTGAATGAGATGATGGACCGGATCGAAAATTCGACGCGCGCCGTCCAGGATTTTAGTTCGGACATTTCGCATGAGTTAAAAACGCCCTTGGCCATCATCCGCGGCGAGATTGATTTGGCGCTGCGCCGGTCGCGCACCAGCGAAGCGCTGATCGAAACATTGCGTACGATTGAAGGCGAAGTGAATGAACTCATCCGCCTCGTGGATGACTTGATGCTGCTGGTTCGCAGCGATTCGAAGCAATTACGTTTTGAAATGAAACCGGTTTCGCTCGCGGACATCCTGCGGCAGGTCGTCAGCCGCTATCAGGATCATGCACGCACGCGCAAAATCAGCATGACGCTGCAAGCCGGGCGTGACGCCGTCTTTCAGGGGGATGAAGTCTATTTAAAGCGGCTATTCAGCAATCTTCTGGATAATGCGATTAAATTCACGCCTGAGAACGGGAAGGTGACCGTCCGGCTAGTTCGCGAGCTCCAAAGTGCCATTGTTGAAGTGGAAGACACGGGCATGGGGATTGCCGCGGAATTACAAACTAAAGTGTTTTCTCGATTTTATCGGACTGATCAAGCCCGCTCCCATGAAGGCGCAGGCCTTGGGCTGAATATCGCCAAGGCTATCTGCGAAGCCCATGGCGGCGAGATCCGGATCCAAAGCCAGCCCGGCCAAGGCACTAAAATCTCTGTAATCTTTACGCTTCCAGCCTAGTTTTCCCCTCTGTTCTCCTTAGCACCGCCACTTATTAAAAATTTTTAATTGTATTTTAATCTTTGTTTAATATGACATTTGCTAGCATTAGCAGCGAAATTCATAGAAATTCTTTTAAAATTAAAAAAGAAAGAGAACACAAAGAGGAAGGTTACCATGACAATCCGCGAAATGGTTGTTAAACCAAATTTGGACCGCTTGAAAGAAGATTTCGGCCGGCTTGAAATTGAAATCAGCTCTGACTCCTCAGGCGAGGCCGCAATCCTGAGATCCTATGTCCTTCAGAAAATGAGAGAGCTGAACTCAATCAACAGCTCTTTTGAAGATATGAACGATGTTTATAGGCAGTTTAAGATGACCTACCGCCGTGTTTACCGTCAGTGGAGAAAACTTCTCTCCAACGAAAGCCGTTACCGCAAAACCCTTGAAAGGCGGATCCATGTTTCTTCAGTGGCTGCATGAAGAGTCCATCCGGACTTCTTTTGACGCCGCGGTAAGGGAAGCGGCGCTGGCCGAGCTTGTGGCCATGCTTCCTTCCTGGGGCGTGAATGCACGACAGAAGAGTGAATTGCTCAACCATTTGCTTGAAACCCAGCAAAGCGCGGTTGAGGCTCAAGGCGATGTACTTATCTGCTGCGCTGTGCGCAAGGATGTAGCTTTTCCGCTGGCCTCGCTTGCGATCAGCCGCAACGGCGTTACTTTTGCCGGAACCCCGGACAATCACACTTATTCCTGCCTGCTGCTGGCAGTGCTTCCTGAGACTGAAGATGCGGCCTCGCAAATGACCCATTTGCAGAATGATACGGAACTTTTATTCAATGATCCTTTTTTCCGCCAGCGGCTGAAAATTTCGGAAAGCGCGGCGGAAGCTTATGAAGTGCTTGTCCGCCAGTCTCAGCATTTGGAAGTTGCGGCCGATACGGCCGCAGGCGACCGCTTAATATCGGTTTCTTAACCAGCGCCCCTGGCGTCCCCGCGGCTGTGCGAAACCGGGGGGCTTCCGCGGCGGGGGATGCCCCGGGGCGTATCGGTTAATCTACAAAAAGGCACCTTGGCGACAAGGTGCCTTTTTTTTGTCCTTTTAGTTTTCTCCTCTGTAAGTCGAAATTTAGGCCATGCGCATCCTTCTCGGTACTCCTAATCCGCCGCTGTCCCTGCTGATTCAGCGCGTCCTGACCCGCTTTCACTATGAATGGAAGGTTGAGGACAACGGCCTGGATGTCTTTCAGAAAATTATAGGGGGCAAGTTTGACCTCCTGATCCTGGAATTCAACCTGCCGCGGATGAACGCGGTTGAAATCCTGCGGCGCCTTGGCGCTCTAGAAAACTATAAGATGCCGCCCGTCATCGTGCTGACGTTTTCGGAGGCCGAGCGTGACGCGATTGAACGCGAACACTTCCCGCGCACGCACGTCGTTTCGCGGCCCATGGCCATCCGCCCTTTCGTGGATGTCGTGCAGCAAATTTTGCACCAGGCCGTGCGGGTAGCATGCTTCGGCGGCGGCACCGGCCTGTTCACCCTCCTTTCCGGATTGAAAACGATTCCGGGCCTTCACTTGTCTTCCATTGTCAGCATGAGCGATGACGGCGGCTCCACCGGCAAATTGCGTTCCCTTTTCGGAATTTTGCCGCCGGGCGATATCCGCCGCAGTCTCGTGGCGCTTTCAACCGCGCCCGACCTGTTAAATGAATTGATGCAGTACCGCTTCGAAAAAGAATCGGGCGGCGAACTCGGCGGGCATAATCTCGGCAATCTTCTTCTGACGGCGCTGATCCACATGCGCGGCGGCATGAGTCATGCCGTCAAAGGCTTCGGCGAAATTCTAAATATTGTGGGCGAAGTCATTCCTGTCACTGAAACGACACACATGCTGAAGGCGGAACTCGAGAACGGCAAGACGATCGAAGGGGAACACCGCATTGATTTATTCGAAGGACATGATCCGAACCTGCGGATTCAGCGATTGTGGCTGGACCCTTCCGTCTCGGCCAATCCCGATGCGCTCGAAGCGATCTTTAACGCGCATTATATTCTTTTGGGACCGGGCGATCTTTTCACCAGTGTTATTCCTAATTTTCTGGTTGAAGGCATCGCTAACGCTATTAGCAGCTCCCGCGCCAAAAAAATTTACGTCTGTAATGTGATGACCAAACCGGGCGAAACGACGAACTTTTCGGCGGGGGACCACGTCACGGAAATCGTCAAGTACTTGGGCAAGGATTGCCTGGACTACGTGGTTTGTTCTTCCACGGAGTTTTCACCCGACGCCGTGAAACGTTATAAGACCATGAACCAGCAGCCGGTCGAGGACAATGCGCCGAAGATCAAAGACGTCACCAAAGCGCACATCTTATGGGGTGATATTGCTTCGGAAGAGGCGCTTGTGCGTCACGACAGCCTCAAATTATCCACTTTCATCAAAAAAATTATCGACGAGGCCCATCGCAAAGTCGCCTGATTTGACGGCCTTGGGCGGCGGCCGATGAATTAGCTTGAATTAGCGGGGCAAAATTGTAAGATACCCCTACAACTGCACCGTGAGGGAGAAGTTTACGCGGCCAGGCTTCATACATAATTATATTTACTCGCGATACATCCCTCTCGGTTTGACTCTCAACGGCTAAGCGTTTCACTCCTGCTGATCAATGGAAAACAAGGTCACGTCTTTCCCTCTGCGGGCCTCGATCCAGAAGAACATTCAAAAGCGCGTCGAGGCGCTGCAAAAGGGATACCGGCAAAATATTGGGATTCTTGGGCCTGAGGGCTTCGGGAAAACCCAGATGCTGACTGCGCTTCACCGGCAGCTCAAAGGCTGCTCCACCCTGATCCCGATTTACCTGGATGCGCAAGTTTTGGATGTCGACCATCTGGTCGACCGCTGGCTCGGCGGCATCTTGAGCGGCTTCTTCCTCAGCCAGGCCGTCCGGCCTCCCGATAATTTTCAGTCGCTCATGCGCGCCGCGGAACCGCTTATCCCGCTCACCATCGAACGCATCCGCCATATTAAAAAATTGCTGCGCCAGGAAAAGACCGCCGCGGGCCTCCGCGAAATGTTCAGCCTGCCCGGCAGCCTTGCCCAGGAAACGGGCAAGAAGGTCGTTTTTATCATTGATGAATTCCACTGCCTCGAAAACCTGCCGGCCGCGGACCCGTTTGCATTGCTCGGCCGCGAAATCATGGTGGAAAAGAACACCCTGTACCTGGTCAGCAGTTCCAAGCCTGAGCATGCGCGCCACATCTTCCGCGATAAACTTTCCCTGCTTTTCGGCAATTTCGAAATCTTTGATTTAAAACCGCTCGGCTTCGGCGAAGTCATTGATTTTCTGGCGCGCCGTTTTCCTTTGCTCGGTTTTACGGCCGCGCAGAAAAAATTTCTGATCCGGATGACTGACGGTAATCCCGTCTATCTTGAGCTCCTGGCCGATCAATTTGAAATCTTGGCGCGTTCCGCCGCGGCCGATGACCCGATCAGCGACTCGCGGCTGCTGGAAATTTTTGAGCGCGAGCTTGTTTGCGGGAAAGGGCGGCTCTACCGTCTTTTCGAACGGCGCGTGGAAAATTGCCGGCGCATGGCCAAAGACAGCGCGCCTTATCTGCGCACGCTGCTGGCCATCAGCCGCGGCCGCCACAAGCCGCTGGGTATCGCGGCTTATATTGAAAAGAAAACCACGGACACCAAAAAAATCCTGCAGCGCCTCGTGCAGGAAGGCATGATCCAGCGCTGCGGCACCTTTTTTGTCCTTGAAGACGCGCTTTTCCGTTTCTGGCTGCGCGAGGTGCAGGGGCCGCGCTACCATCTTTATGTCCCGGATGATGCCACGGTGCGCCAGGCCGTGCGCGAAACCCTTCAGCGGGAGTTTGAAAAGACGGCGGCCGAGGAGCGCGTGGACATTACTTCGATCGTTGAAGGCCTGTTTAAAGAATTCCGCAATGATGCCGTGGAATTGGAGGGGAAGAAGTTCGTCTGCCCCCAATTTTCCGAGATAGCTTTCAGGCCTACGAACGGGCGCGTCTTCCCGCTGCAAGCCAAACACAGCGGGGGCCGCTGGCTGTGCCAAATCTTCCCGGACCGCGTGAGGGAAGACGATCTTGCGGCGTTTATGGAAGAGATCAAGAAGATGCGTAAGAAGGTCCAAAAACGGATTTTAATTTCGCTTGGCGGAATTGACCAAAATGCTAAGCTAATGGCCCAGGAAGCCCGGATTCACATCTGGGACCTGCGCTGCTTTAACGCGCTGCTGGATCTTTATGACCAGCCCAAGATTATCCGCCTGCCCGAAAACCCGCAGGCGGCCCATGAAAAGGAGGAGACTCAACTGGAAGCGCTGGCGCCGACACTGAGCCAGAATAATGGCTGAACCCCTTCCTTCCCCGACAGCCGAATGAAAATTACCCGGAATTTCTATCAACAGCGTGAAGACGCCGCGCTGGCGCCTTACGCCGTCAAAAGCTCGCAGTCGCGCGGCCGCGCGTGGCCGGAAAAAGAACATGAGTACCGGACCCCTTTTCAGCGCGACCGTGACCGCATCATTCACTCCACCGCGTTCCGCCGCCTCGAATACAAGACCCAAGTTTTTGTAAACCACGAAGGTGATCATTACCGCACCCGCTTGACCCACACGCTTGAAACCTGCCAGATTGCGCGCAGCGTCAGCCGTGCCATGGGACTGAATGAAGATTTGACCGAAGCCGTGGCGCTCGCGCACGATTTAGGGCATGGGCCGTTCGGCCATGCCGGACAATTTGCTTTGCAAGAACTGATGAAGGACCACGGCGGTTTTGAACACAATGTCCATTGCCTGCGCATCGTGGAAAAGCTCGAAGAAAGCTATTGCGAGTTTCCCGGCCTGAATTTGACCTATGAAACGCGCGAAGCCCTTAAAAAGCACCCCGAAAATTTTGCCAAGAATGCGCCGCGGCAATTCCGTTCGCTCGAAGCCGAGGTCGTGGACCTTGCGGATGAAATTGCCTATAACAGCCATGACCTGGACGACGGGCTGCGCTCGGAGTTTATCAGCGAACAAAAGCTGGAAGAAGTCGCGCTTTGGCGCGAAGCCGCCAAGTATGTGACGAAAAAATACGGGACCGGCATTGCGGCCACGGCCCGCAAGCGGCTGATTATCCGCCTTCTTATCAATCAGCTGGCCACGGACCTCCTGGATACAAGCGTATCGCGGATCAAAAAGCTGGGTCTTGGATCCTTGGCGGAACTTCAGAAGATCCGCCATCCGGTCGTTGGTTTTTCAGATCCCATGAAGCGCAAAGTAGGGGAGCTTAAGAAGTTCCTGCATAAGAACCTCTACCAGCATTACCGTGTCATTCGTATGACCGATAAAGGCCAGCGGTTCCTTAAAGATCTTTTCCGCGTCTATCGCGAGAAACCGGCCCAGCTGCCGCCTGACGCGTTAAAGCGCCAGCGCGAAGACGGGCTTTACCGCGTGCTCTGCGATTATCTGGCAGGCATGACGGACCGGTTCGCGCTGGATGAATATAAACGGCTGTTTGAACCGTATGAACGGGTTTAAATGAAACCGCATCATATTGCCGGCGTGATCGAAAAGTTTATGCTGCCGAATCCGCAGTGGCAGGAAGGCTACCGCTCTTTCAATCAATTGATGGGTAAGCCGCTCGGCTGGATTTTCGTGGTGGGCGAGGACGGCCAGAATTATTTGATCCGGCTCGACCGCAAGGGCAACTGCTCGTTTTATGCCGCGACCGCCAGCAATGCGCAGAGCTGCGAAGGTTTCCTGGTGAAGTACGGCGAGCAGATGCTGCAAAACGAAGAAGCCCTGGCCAAGCTGCCTTCTTTTTACCGCTGCGCCTTCGGCAAAAACGGCGCGATCTTTGCCCTGCGCCATCTCGGCAAGGTGCGCGGGGTGCTGTTTATGGACATGATCAAGCGCCCTGAGCGCGAGATCCGCGAGCTGCTCGAGCCCTTTGACCATCTTTTGTCCGCCCACATTGAGCTGGCCTACAAGACTTTCGAGCTGAATAACTTTTATGAAACTGTGCATCCGCGCGCGCTGGCGCTCTCCACGATGCATTCCGTCCACCGGGTGATAAGCTCCTCTTTGCGGTTGAGCGAGCTCCTGCCCCGCATCGGCCGGTTAAGCGCGCAGGTGTTAAAAGCCCGCGGCTGCTCCATCTTCCTTTGCGATGTGGAGCATGACTACCTTCTGCCATTCTTTTCATTCGGCGAAAACCGTAAGTTTATCCACCGCCAGAAGCTCAAGATCGGCCGCGGTCTGGAAGGGCGGATCGCCAAGACCGGGGAGTTCCACCTGAGCCGGAACTCCATCGGCGTTCCGTTTATAGAAGATGACGTAGTCGGGGTCATTATCCTTTGGGACAAAATCGACAAGCAGCCCTTCACCAAGACTGACCTGGAAATCCTGCGCTCGCTGTCGGAGCAGGCCGTTGTCGCCATTAAAAATGCCCAGTTATATGAAGAAACCGAGCAGTTGACGCTCGGAAGCATTAAAACGATCAATGAATTGCTTGAGCTAACAGTGGGCGGCGACCGTTCTCAATTGCCGGTGGTGCGCGAGATCGTTTTGGAAGTCGGCAAGGACCTCCAGCTCTCCAGCCGCGAGCTGATTCACCTGGAAAGGGCCATGCTGCTCTTGGATACGGGCGCCCTGGCGTTCCCGGACAAGATCTGGCGCAAGAAAGGCAAGCTGACCAAGAAAGAATTTGAGCTGATCAAACGCATTCCGCTTCAAGGCGCCAATTTACTGCGGTCCATTTCATCGCTGAAGCCGGTCATCCCGATCGTCATGCACCACCGCGAGCGGTTCGACGGCCAGGGATACCCGCAAGGATTGAAAGGCGAAGAAATCCCTATTGGCGCGCGAATTGTCTCTGTGGTAAACTCCTTCGTCGCGATGATTTCGAAACGCTCCTACCGCGAATCCATGTCCGTGCAAGAAGCGCTGGATGAAATCGAGCTCAACCGCGGCACGCAATTCGATCCGTTTGTCGTTGATAGTTTTATGCGCGTCATGCGGCGCAAAGAAATCGCAGATAAAGTCGCCCGTCTTACCCGAAAACAACTCCGCTTCACAGATCAGGATATAAATGACTGAGCTTATGACTGAACGCGCCCGGATCCGTGCTTCTGCGCAGGGCAAAGGCATCCGGATTGAAAAACCTCAATTGCTGTACCGTCCTGCGCCGGCACCCGTGCCTTCACCCTTGCCGCCGCCGCGACTGCATCCTGTTTTCAAGATTTTGCTCGCGCTTGCTTATCTTTTTTCGCTGGCCGTCCTGGTGCTCGTGCTTTTTGCGCGGCCGTTCTGAAGCGCTCAACTGAAAACGGATCCATGGCTTTTGAAAAAGGCGCATTTCTTTTTACGGTTTTGACCGCGCTGACCGTTTTGGGCGGCTGCGGCAAACCGTCGCCGCTTGAAGATGTGAACCGCCGGCAGGCCGCGACGATCGAAAGTTTGAACCGCGAAATTTCGCGGCTGAATTCCGAGCTGGATGTCATCCTTGAATCGCGGCGCGATTTGCTCAAGACGAAAAGGGACATGGAAGAAAAGCTCGGCGATGAAATGGCCAGCGGCAATCTTTCGGTGTCGATGGCGGAACGCGGGCTGGTCGTAACCGTTCTTGACCGCGTGCTCTTTGATTCAGGCCGCGCCGAATTAAAAGAAAGTTCGCTCGCCACGCTGGACAAGCTTGCCGACGTTTTGGCGCGGACCCGCGATCATATGATTTATGTGGAAGGGCACACCGACAATGTGCCGATCCGCACGTCGAACTGGCGGTCCAACTGGGAACTTTCCACGGCGCGGGCCATGGAAGTCCTGCATTACTTTGCCGACCAGAAGGACCTGAATCCGGTCCAGCTTGCGGCAACGGGATTCGGTGAGTTTCAGCCTGTGACCACAAACGATTCGCCGGAAGGCCGGATGAAAAACCGCCGCGTAGAAATCGTGATCTCGCCCAAGAAAATCGGCGCGGGCGCCGGCGAAGAACCCATTGATTAATCCGGTCATGGAGAAGAAGATTAGAACGGCCGTCTATTTTTTGACGGCAGCCATGCTGGCCTGGGGAATTATTGCGGCCGGCGCGGGCTGGATGGTCAATCAAAGATTGATGCACCGGCTCAAGATCGAAGGCAGCGCGGAATACCGGCCGGAGTGGTTCAGGCCGTCCTATGAATTAAGGAATGCGCAGGTGGTTTGGCGCGAGCGGGTCAAAATCCTGTCCGGCAGTGTTAGGGTCGAGTACGATTTACTCTCCGTTTTAGGCGGCGTTTTGAGAGTCAGGATATCCGGGCGCGGTGTCCAGGCCCGGCTCCTTGGAGAATGGGCCAAGATCCAAGGCGTTGAAGAAACACCGGTTGAAAGTTTTTATGCGCAGCTCGGCGTGGGGCGGGAGGGGCTTCGCGCCGTGGAAGAAGTCGATGTGCGGTCGCCCGCATTTCAGTTTCGAATCCGGAAGTCCGAAACATAATAACGTAACATCAGCGATCTTTTATCGGGGCACACAACCGTGAAGCTCGGCGCGTTATTTCAGGGAATACCCGTTTTAGAAACCCACAACTGGGATCCCGGCCGCACCGTCCCCAAAATTACTTCTGACTCCCGCACCGTTGAATCCGGCGATCTCTTCATTGCTTATGCCGGGGCGCGCATGGACGGCCACGATTTTCTCGGTCAAGCGATCCTAGCCAAGGCCGGCGTGATTGTTTACGAAACTCTCCCCGAAATCCGGCTTCCTAAGAATGTTACCGCGATCCAAGTCGCGGATTCGCATGCCTGCCTCGCGCAAATCTTAAACCGTTTCCACGGCTATCCGGACCGGCACGTAAAAATGACCGGAGTCACGGGCACCAACGGCAAGACCACCATTTCTTATTTATTGCACCGCTTGCTGCGTGAAAAAGTCCGCGCGGCTTACCTGGGCACGCTTTGGTATGAACTGCAGGGCGAAAAAATGCCGGCCGTCAATACCACGCCGGGGCCGGAAATATTAATCCCGCTGCTCAGCCAAATGAGCAACGCGCAAGTCGAACACTGCGTCATGGAAGTTTCTTCGCACGCGCTGCATCAGCGCCGCATTAATTCCCTGAATTTTGAACTCGCGATTTTTACCCAGCTCACTCAGGACCATTTGGATTATCACATGAGCCTGGAAGATTATTTTCAGTCCAAACGCCTTTTCTTTACCCAGGAGCCTCAGCCGCGGCAAATGTTGATCAATCGCGACTGTCCTTACGGCCGGCGCCTGCTCGAAGAAAATCCGCGCGCTAAAAGTTTTGGTCTCGACGGGCCCGCGGATTATCAGGCCACAGACCTCGAAGTCAGTTTTCAAGGCAGTCATTTTAAAATGCGCTGCAAAGGCCGCGAAATTCCGGTGCAGATCCGTCTGCCGCTGCGGCATAACGTGTCCAATGTGCTGGCCGTGATGGCTGCGGTGGACATGCTCGGCTATGACCCCGAAGATTTTCGCGGCTTTCTTGCGGAAATTACCGGAATTCCCGGCCGGATGGAACGCGTGGCCGGATCGGAAGCGTTTCAGGTCCTGGTCGATTATGCGCACACTCCGGACGCGATCGAGAATGTCCTGCGTGAAGCGCAAAAACTCAAGCCGAACCGCATCCTGACGCTTTTCGGCTGCGGC
>ORMF010849503.1_pt1 | contig 21212 bp, 22 predicted proteins | sample 1779871 | NCBI WGS metagenome assembly ORMF01 (sample SAMEA104232316, study PRJEB22302) | groundwater metagenome | biome: forest; feature: aquifer; material: groundwater | place: USA | collected 2011-08-07 | depth 5.4 m | reverse complement strand
CTTGTACTTTTGCTCGAGGTCCGGTATTCTGTCACGCAACCGTGCCGTCGCCTGACCACGATTCATCGTCCGTCCTCGCCCAGCGCCCGCGCCGAGGCCGCCGCGCTCTCCAGCTAGCGCTCGTGGTCGTGTCGTGCGTGCTGGTGATTGACGCGCTGATGGGCGACAAGGGGCTGCTGGCGATGATGCAGGCGCGGCGCAGCTACCGGGCGCTCGAGAGCTCGCTCGGCGAGCTGCGCGCGGAGAATGCCCGGCTGCGCGAGCAGGCCCGACGGCTCCGGGAGGATCCCGCGGCAATCGAGGATCTCGCCCGGCGTGAGCTCGGCCTCATCCGGCCCGGCGAGAAGCTGTTCATCGTCAAGGACGTCGTCCCGGACACACCTCGCGGCCGCTGAGCGACGCCGCTTTCCGCTCGACCGTCAGTCGCGAGACGCCAGCCGGCGCGTTGACCCTCCTGATCCCGCGTGGTATCCTTTCAGGGTTGTGAGCGTCGCAGAGGACGCCACTGTCGCGGGGTGGAGCAGTCCGGTAGCTCGTTGGGCTCATAACCCAAAGGTCGGGGGTTCAAATCCCCCCCCCGCAACCATTTGAACTTGCAGCGAGAGGTCGCCTGTTTCTGGCAACCTCTTCGCATTTGTGGCGGCCAACAGCATGGCCGCCAGATTCCCTCTCAGCTCGATTTGCAGTTCGCCGTGGTTCGGCGTCAGGACGATGGCGTCGATGAGGCCACGCAGCGCCTCAGAGGCTTCCGTGCGGGTTTCTGGATGCTCCAGGGCCTGTGCCAGTGCGGTGACCTTCTGACGGTACAGGTCGGCCATTCCAGGATGTAGGAGTGGCGGCGGTTCGTCTGCCGCTGCGACTCTGGCTTTCAGTTCGTCGCGCCTGGCCGCGTTCGCGTTCAGCTCGTCCTTGACTTCGCTGGCCGGGACGCCTTCCATGATGGACTCAACGAGCTTCTTTCGCCGGGCTTCGATTCGCTCGATTTCGTGCTCGGCAGCCGAGAGGCTGGCGCGATGTTCCATTCGAAGCCGGTTCATCTCGCGCGTGAACTCGTCGCAGAACTCCTCGAACAGATCCTGACGCAAAAGCTTGTCCTGAAGAGCGCTCAGCACGCGCGCTTCAACTTCGTCGCGGCGGATGGTCAAGTGGTTGTCACACCGCCCTGGTCGCGGGCGCCGAAGCACCCGAGCCGGTTCTTGCCCGACATAATGAACCCGGCGCCGCAGACGCCGCACTTCGTCAGTCCCGAGAACAGGTACTGCGGTCTCTTGGCGGCGCCGAGGGCGCCAGCGGTCTTCATCGTGTGGCGCGTCTGATGCTGCCGTGACTTCGCAGCGGTCCAGACGTCGTGCGGCACGATGCGCAGCTCTGGGACTTCCTTCCGCATCCACTCGGCTTCCGGGTTGAGGCGCGATACACGCTTTCCAGTGTCGGGATTCTTCACGTAGCGCAGGCGGTTCCACACGAGCCGGCCGATGTACAGCTCGTTGTTCAGAATCCCCGTACCGCGCCTGCCGTTGCCGTAGATCGTGCTCGGGCTCCACACGCCGCCGAACGGTCCGGCAACGCCTGCGCGATTCAGGTTCTTGGCGATCTGCTTCGGCGATACGCCGGCAACGAAGTCTCGAAAGATGCGGTCGACGACCGCGGCCTCCTCCCGATCGATTTCCCGCTCGCCGGTTGTCACGGTCCCGGCGTTCAGTGCCTTGACGACGCGATAGCCGTAGCAGAGGCCGCCGGCCGACTTGCCGTCCTCGACGCGACCGCGCAGTCCGCGGTGTGTCTTCTCCGCGAGGTCTTTCAGAAACAGGGCGTTCATCGTGCCCTTGAATCCGATGTGTAGGTGCGTGATGTCGCCCTCGGCGAGCGTGACGATGTTCACGCCGGCGAAAGTGAGGCGCTTGAAGAGACCGGCGGTGTCTTCCTGGTCACGGCTGAAGCGGTCCAGCGACTCGGCGAGCACGACGTCGAACCGGCGGCTCAGCGCATCGCGCATCAGTGCCTGGAAGCCCGCGCGCAGAAGTGTCGCGCCCGACACCGCGTGGTCGGTGTACTCCTCGCAGATCGCCCAGCCTTGCCGTTTAGCAAACGTGCGGCACACGCGCAGTTGGTCGGCGATGGATGCGTCTCGCTGGTTGTCCGAGGAATAGCGCGCGTAGATGGCGACTTTCACGTCCTGCACCTCATTGGATCGTTCGCGACCGCTGCTTCAGCTCCAGCTCGAAGCACTCGCGTGCGGCCTGCCGTGCCAGGGCGCGAACGAACGCGCGAAGCGACGCGTCCGCGCCGTTCTCGCTGCGTCCAGTGTCTTTCACGCGAGCGCGCACCCCGTACCGCCGGCCGCGCCTTCTTCGTGGTCGTCGTCTGTCGGCCATGATACGCCTGCCCATTCCGAGCGTCGATGCCGTTGTTGTTCACGGTGAGTGGGCGCGCTGAGCGCATCTCCCGACGCATCGACTTCTGACAGGCGTACCGCCGTGGCAGCGTGATGATTCGATGTGTAGTGCACGGTTCGGATCTGCGCCTGGCCTGAGACCAGAGCGCAGTCCGATTCGGGTGTCAGTTCCGCGGACGTGACGTCGCACGAAGGGACAACCAGGAAGTGGTTTGAGAAATGGGGAACGAACCGTGGCCTGAGACCGCCGATTCGAACGTGCTCCAGATCGGGCGATGTGGAGGAGGCTGCGAGCTGCAGCCAGCGAAGATGATTAGACAGTAGCGCCGCCGCCGACCGTCGTCAAGCGCTTCCGTGCTGGCCGTCGATAGTAGCCCGAGAATGGGTCGCGACTCGCGCGGTCAAGGCCGCCAGCCGCGCACCGCGCGGGCGGAGCGGAACCGAGGAAGCGCGCAGCGCCTCGAGCGCGCGAGTTGCGAGCCGCACAATCGCTGCGCGACGGCCACTGTTCACGACGCGGATCCGCACGCCTTCGATACCGCCCGGACGCGCGCGTCCGACGACGACCCGCTCCGGCTGAGGCAGAGACAGCGTGGCGTGAGCGACCACCTCCGTGGCCGCGGGCTTGGCGGACCAAGTGGCCAAATCGCGTGGTCGCTCACGCCACGGTACTGCGATTGACCGCCTCGCCAACAGGGTCTGCCTTGTCGGGCGGCACAAAACGCCGCCCGATGCGCGTGTTCAGCAACCCACAGCGCTGATTGAAGTTGGCGCGGAGCAGCGCATGACGAGACGCACTGCCATCGACCGCGACTCGTGTTGGGCCAGGTGGACGAGAGGGGAACACCTCGCGCGTAGCCCCTGTTCCCCCCCTGTGTTCCCCCTCCTGTTCCCCCGCGGGGATACCCGACGGCGTTCGCTCATCTGCGCGCGGATAGAATCTGTCCGTTCGAGTCCGACTGTTGGCGAGGAGTTCCGTGAAGACGAAAATCACCCTCACGCTCGATGCGGAATTGCTACAGGCCGCCAAGGCCATTGCGGCAGCAGAAGGCCGCCCGCTAAGCGCACTGCTGACCGATCAACTTGCTGCGATCGTACGCGAGCGGAGCGGGTTCCCGCAGGCTCGTGACCGTGCCCTCGCGCGTCTCCGTGAAGGTATCGACCTGGGTTGGACGCCAGCTCGATCCCGCTACGATCTGCACGAGCGGTAGGTAGTCGTCTGTCGCGTGCGCTTCATGAAAGAGCGCGGGACTCCTGGACGGCCCGCTAGACGACAGCCTCAACTTCAGCGTCACTCATGTCGCCGCGCCGCCGATCGCCCTCGCGCTCGATGCGGTTAAGCCAACGACGGGCAAGCTCACGTTCGATCGCCTTGGTCGCGAGCTGATCGACGGTCGTGCCCTCGGCGGCGGCAATCTGGTGCACGCGCTCGTAGATGGCATCCGGAACGGCGATGCTCTTGGTGGACATAAACGGCCTCGCTCAAGTGTACGCTCCGCCTGCCAAGCGGCATTGTCTGCCAGACCAGGAGTGGACGGTTCGGCCTACGATACACGGCCCCTGGGCGGCTTGAGCGCTTGCGACTGGGCTTGTTGGCCATGAGGTCAAGCGCGGTCATCTGACGCCGTGGGTCCCCTAGTAGGGGGCGCAGGCGAGTCCGACAGACGTTCATGTTCTGCTTACTTCAGCTCGACTCGAATCGTGTGGATCTCCGACTTGCCGATGTTGCGCAGGACGTGCAGGCTGGCATCGCTCCAGTTGACGGTCCCGGCTTTGGGCTCCGATCGGACCCATTGGCCATCGGGGAGAATGCGAGTTTGGGTCATGTTGTTGGTCATGTACACGCTGACGCCGCGCAGATGGCGATGGGGCTTCTCTTCAGCGCCCGCGGGAATACGCGCATCGATGACCCGGACGAAGGTGTTCTGGAAGAGCAACTTGTAGTTCTCGGGGATCACCTTCAGCACGTCGTCGTCCCCGGGCTGGGATAGTGCGGGAAAGGCAAGCACCGCGAGAATGGCCAAGACACCGACGGCTACGACCCATCTGCGAATCCACCTGGTCATGAAGGCTCCGAGGAAAAACCGACTGGACGTCGTGAAAGACCCCAATGCTACATGTGACCGCACCCTCGCCGCGCGCAAAAACAATACAGGAACAGAAGTGTTTGGCAGACCATTCCGCGAGGGTTCTGCGAACGATTCGGCCCAATGGTTCCGCAAATGGTTTCGTGAACGATTCCCCGCGGGGCAAGAAACGCACGGACGGCCGTCCAGGCGTCGGCCTTCAGCCGGCACTCGGGAATTTCATCGAACGCCGACCGCCACGCCAGGCGAGACAGCAAGAGGGAAGACGACACCAAATGATGCGCGAAGGTCATGCCGCGGCCTCGCATAGGCACGTCGCACAAGGCGGCATCCCACCCCCGCAACCAAAGATACTTGCAGGGAGAGGTCGTCAGATTCTGACGACCTCTTCGTTTGTCTGCTGGCGCCCAGCATGGCTGCCAAATTCCCTCTCAATTCGATTTGGAGTCTTGGCTCGCCGGAGCGCGAGTCTTCGCCGGCGCGCGAAGGCGGCTCGCCCTGGTTCGGCGTTAGGACGATGGCGTCGATGAGGTCACGAAGCGCCCCAGTGGCCTCCGTGCGGGTCTTGGATGCTCCAAGCCTCGAGCCAGTGCGCTGACTTTCTGTCGGTACAGGTCGTGGTGGTGGGATCCGACCGGGTGGTGCTCGGGACCGATGTCTATTACGCGATGGACGAGGAGCACCCCGTCGAGTTCGTCGATCAGTTGAAGCTTCCGGCGACGGATCGTGACCGCATCGTCGGCGGAAACGCAGCCCGGCTCCTGCGGCTCTGACGGACCGCGTCCCTAGTAGATCGCTCCTCCGAAGCGGTCACCATCCTCAGGATCGCCGGCGACACCTGGTGAATCCTCTGCCCAGAGCTGACTGTTCGCGGAGGAGAGCCCGGAGGCCCTGCCATACATGACCGTCACTGCGCCGGCGTCGACCTTGTCGCCCAGGTCTTCGTCGGGTATGCCGATGACAAGATCCGCCTGACTCCCAAGGCCGAAGTTCCACGCCGAGAGAACTGCGCCGAAATGATCGTTGGGCTCAGCGCTGCCGGCAATACCCGATGAATTCTGGTGCCACAACTGGTTCCCAGGGCCGGCGGTCGCGGACAGTCCGGTGGACGACCCGTAGATGACGTTGACGGCGCCGGCGTTGCCGACGGACCCGACCTGCTCATTCGGTACGCCCACTGCCAGATCCGCCCGTCCATCACCGTTGAAATCGCCGGCAGCAAGAGAGGAACCGAAAGCATCGTCGTTTTCCCACCCGCCGACGAGCCTGCTCTGGTCAAACGTCTGAATACCCGGTCCTGCCGTTGCCGAGAGTCCGGTCCCCGCACCATAGATGATGTTGACTTGCCCTCTGTCGACGAACTCGCCCGGGACGCCCACTGCCAGATCGCGTCGACCGTCCCCGTTGAAGTCACCGACGGCGACTTGGGCCATCGAAGCGGAGTAGAAGTCCTTCCCGCCTGCTGCCGACGCGTCTCAAAACCCGACTTTGAGCCCCAGATACGCGGCGCGTCCGTTGTTGTAGGGAACGGTGTCGGTCGCGGGATTACCAGGGCGGGGAACCACATTTGCTCGTCCAGAAGGTTGTCCCCCTGGACGGTCTGAAAGGTCCGCGCCGCAATATCGGTCCGGGAAACGACGCCGCTTCGCGGCCGCGGCCGCGGCCGATACGCAACAACGTTGTCTCAAGGTATGCCGTTTCGCACCATTCTTGTCTGTTGAGACTTCCGCTATCTCGAACTCACAATAGGGCTTCGTCATGACATTCGAGCACTATCAAACCGGCTCCTTCTTCGACGAAATGTTCGAGGCGGGCGGCGAGCCTCGAGCGGCCGCGAGGGCGCTGGTCCGGCTGATCGAGACGATGACGGACGGCGAGCTGCTGCGCCGGCAGCACTCGGCGGAACGCGCACTCCTGCACATGGGGTTACCTTCAACGTGCACGGCGACAGCGCCGGCACTGAACGGATCTTTCCGTTCGATCTCGTCCCCCGAATCGTGTCGGCCGTCGAATGGAACGGGATCGAGAAGGGTCTCAAACAGCGGATCCGCGCGCTGAACCTGTTCATCGACGATATCTACCACGACCAGAAGATCATCAAGGACGGCATCATCCCCGCCGAGATCATCACAACGGCGAGCAGCTTCCGGAAGCAGTGCATCGACATGAATCCGCCCGGCGGCGTGTGGTGTCACATCACGGGGACGGATCTCGTTCGCGACGGGGACGGACAGATCAGCTCGTAACCAACGCGGATCTGCATGGTCGCCAGGCAGTCATTCGCCACCTCCCGAGTGTGCGCCTCATTGGTTCGGTCGGCAACCGCCACGGCGAATCCTGGATGTCCGTGGGTCCGGACCCAGGGAGGGAACGTGCGCGTAATCAGCTTCCCATTGACTGTTGCCAACGCAGCGTCTAGAGTCGGGCACCAGGATGAATATGCGCTTTACGTCAATCGTTTCGGCCGCTCTCCTTCTGTTCATGTCGAGCCCTGCCATCGGGCAGGAATACGTTGAGTTCAAGAGTCAACAAGACCGTTTTGGGTTGACGTTCCCCGTGCAACCGAAGGTGACTGAGATCACCTATACATCGCAGTTTGGCGCCCCCTTGCGGGCGCGCGTCTACAGCGCTGAATCCGGCCAGAGCCGCTTCGTCGCGACGGTGGTGGATTACAGCAACCTCGAGGCACTTCTCACGGAGAAAGCCAAGTCCTGCCCGCCGGGCGCCGAGACCTGCAGGGGAGGCGGAAGTTCTACTGGGGCGGGGTACTGGAGGGCCGATATGGCGGGCGCGGTGATTTACGCCACCGCGCAGTTGATGAAGAGGAACGCCAAGGTTGAGTATTTCGGGTGGAACAACATCAACCTCGTTGAAGGGCACCAACTGACCCTCGTCAACAGCGACAAGTCGAAAACCTCGGCTGCGATCTACATGCACGAAAACAGGTTGTATATCTTGGAGGGAACGGTTCCGCCGGGGTATCCGGTGCCGGATTTCTTTCCGCAGTCCGTGGAATGGCTTGATGAGAAGGGCGACTCCATTCGTTATGAGACCTTGTACCACCATGGATTGCTGAAGCCGGCGATCGGCCGCGGGGGCGGAGGCGGAGGGCAGGGTCAAGGCGGGCGTGGCGGGCGAGGCGGCAACCAAGGTTCGGCGGCGCAACCGCAATAATTGAAGTTTGAAGTTCGAAGTTTGAAGTTTGAAGTAGGTTCGAAGTAAGAAGTTCGAGACGAGAGGCCAGTCAGAGTGACTGGCCTTTTTCTTTTTGAGGATCAAGGCCGACGTCGTGAGCTGCCGGAGGAGGACGTGAGATGGATCTTCGTTTGACAGGAAAGCTGGCGCTCGTGACCGGCAGCACGGCGGGAATCGGATACGCGATCGCCGAAGCGCTCGTGCGCGAGGCCGCGCGTGTCGTTGTGAACGGCCGCTCGCGCGAGTCGGTCGATGCAGCTGTTGCCAGGCTCAACGCGATTTCGCCGAACAGCGCATCCGGGTTTGCGGCCGATTTGAGCACCGCGGCCGCAACCGATGAGCTCGCCCGCCGCTTCCCGTTGGTTGAGATTCTGGTGAACAACCTGGGGATTTTCGAGCCGATGGCGTTCGAGGACATCACTGACGCCGACTGGGAGCGGTTCTTCCAGGTCAACGTCCTCAGCGGCATCCGTCTCGCGCGCCTGTTCCTCCCCGCGATGAAGCGCGCGAACTGGGGCCGCATCATCTTCATCTCGAGCGAGAGCGGCGTGCAGATCCCGGCGGAGATGATTCATTACGGGATGACCAAGACGGCGCAGCTTGCCGTGTCGCGCGGCCTGGCGGAAGCGGTTGCGGGTACCGGCATCACCGTCAATTGCGTCCTGCCTGGACCGACGAAGTCGAGGGGCGTCGGAGATTTCGTCGAGGCGTTGGCGAAGCAGGAGGGAAAGACGTTCGATCAGTTCGAGACGGAGTTCTTCACGAAAGTCCGGCCGACGTCGCTCATCAAGCGGTTCGCCAGGCCGGAGGAAGTGGCGTCTCTCGTCGCATATGTTGCGAGCCCTCTGTCCTCAGCCACGACCGGCGCCGCTCTCCGCGTCGACGGGGGAGTGGTGAAGAGCGCTTTTTGAACTCGAATCGCGTTCTGATCTGCGAAGGGCACAAAGACGGTTGTGAACCACGAAGGGCACGAAGATCCAGAACACGAAGAATTTGATTTCCTTTGTGCTCTAGCCTTCGTGTCCTTCGTGTCCTTCGTGCCCTTCGTGGTTGACAATCGTCTTAGTGCCCTTGATTGCTCGTCAGGCTGGACCGGCGCCCTGCGTGCCGACGTACACGGCATAGAGCGACTGGCTCGCGCACATGAACAAGCGATTGCGCTTCGGCCCGCCAAAAGCGATGTTCGCGCACACCTCTGGAAGGCGAATTCGGCCGATCAGCTTGCCTTGCGGATTCCAGATCGTGACACCGTTGTATCCCACGGCCCTTCCGGCGTTGCTTCCGCACCAGAGGTTGCCGTCGACATCGCACTTGATGCCGTCAGGGGCGCACTTGACGCCGTCCACCATGAAGTCGGCGAACAGCGACGGTCTCCCGAGCTTGTTGTTTGCGCCGACATCGAACGAGTACACGCTCCTGTTGCCGCCTGGTCCGGTATCGCCCGGCCCTTTCGCAAAGCTGACGATGTACAGCTTCTTGTGATCGGGTGAGAATACGAGACCGTTTGGATCGGGCATCACGTCCTCGCCGGCCACCAGATCGACTCTCCCGCTCGGATCGACACGGTACACGCCATTCGGCAGCTCGCGCTTGAAGTTGCCCATGTCCGGCGGCTGCCCGAGACGCGGGTTCAGTCGCCCGGATGTATTGGAAGCACCTCCGGCCGCGTCCGGCTGCCCTTCAAACAGTTGTCCCCCGTACGGCGGATCCGTGAACCAATAGCTGCCGTCCGGGTGCGCAACGATATCGTTTGGCGAGTTGAGACGCTTGCCGTCGTACTTGTCGGCGATGATCGTCGCCGAGCCGTCGTGCTCGTACCGCACGATGCGACGCATCAGGTGCTCGCAGGAGAGTTGGCGCCCCTGGAAATCGAACGTGTTGCCATTTGAGTTGTTCGACGCGTTACGGAACACCGTGACACGTCCGTCGTCCTCGAGCCACCGCATCTGCACGTTGTTCGGAATGTCGCTGAAGACGAGAAAGCGGCCGATGCTGCTCCAGGCCGGCCCTTCCAGCCAGAGCCCACCCGTCCACAGCTGTTTGATCGCGCTATTGGGCTGGACGAGCCCATCAAACTGCGGATCGACGCTGAGGATATCCGGGTCGCTGAAGTACGTCGTCGGCTGGCTGAAATCGCGCGGCGGAGTCGAGATCACTGTCGGCGGTGTCGGGCGCTGCGCAAACACCGCGTCACCGACGAGCGCAGCTCCGGCAACAGCCCCGAGCGCTTTCACGGCGCCGCGGCGGGAAATCAGATTCGTGTTCTCTCGTTCGCGCGCGCTCATGATTGGCCCTCTCGCATGTCAAACGTGCGGCCGTAATTTTAATGCAGATCTTTGTGGGTGAATCGCACCAGACGTATGATGACGCGCCAAACACGGTGACAATCTTGGGGGAGGTAGGACTCATGCGGGGGAAACGTCGTTCGCGCAAGGGCACGCTCGCAGTCGGTTTGGGTCTGGTCGGGATCATTGCGCTCGTCGCAACGTGTGCCCGGCAGCCGGCAATCGAGCAGGTCGCGGTTGACGACGATGACATCGGGGGAGTGGTCACCGGTGCGAGCGGTGCCGAAGCGGGCGTCTGGGTGATCGCCGAAACGACGGATCTCCCCACGAGATTCGCGAAGATCGTGGTCACGGACGATAGTGGACGGTACCTGCTTCCCGATCTGCCCAAGGCCAACTACAACGTCTGGGTCCGTGGGTACGGCCTCGTCGATTCGCCAAAGGTCAACACGAGCGTGGGCAAGAATCTGAATCTGACCGCCGTCACGGCTCCCGATCCGCGCGCCGCCGCACAGTACTACCCGGCAGGCTACTGGGCCTCCCTCATCAGCGTTCCCGAGAAGAACGAGTTTCCTGGGCAGGGTGGCAATGGCATTGCGCCGACGATGAAGAGCCAGTCCCAGTGGCTTGCGTGGATGAAGAACGGCAGTTGCTATACGTGTCATCAACTGGGCGACAAAGCCACGCGGGAGATTTCCAAGGATCTTGGCGTCTTTCCATCTTCGAAAGACGCGTGGATTCGCCGTATTCAGGCAGGACAGGCCGGGCCGGACATGGTGAGGGAGATGGGCCAGTTCGGTACCGTGCGGGCTGTCGCGATGTTCGCCGACTGGTCGGATCGCATCGCCGCCGGTGAAGTGCCGCCGGCGCCGCCCCGTCCGCAGGGCGTGGAACGGAACATCGTCATCACCCAGTGGCACTGGGCCGACGCGAAAACGTACCTCCACGATCAGGTCTCGACCGACCGGCGTAATCCCACCGTCAATGCGAACGGTCTGATCTACGGCGCGCCCGAGCTCAGTACGGAGTCGTTGCCGATCCTGGATCCCGTGCACAACACGACCAGCCGGATGGAGCTGCCGCCTCGCGATCCGAAGACGCCGATGGCCGCCAACGCGGTGATGAACACGTCGCTGTTCTGGGGCGCCGAAGGCATCTGGACAAGCCGGAGCGACGTGCACAATCCGATGTTCGATGGGCAAGGTCGCCTGTGGGTGACCGCACGGGTCCGGCCACCGGCCACGCCCGCCTATTGCAGGGCCGGATCAAGTCATCCGTCGGCGAAGCGGTTCCCGATCGAGACGTCGGTGCGTCAGGTGGCCATGTACGATCCGAAAACGAAGAACATCTCGTACATCAATACCTGTTTTGACACCCATCACCTGATGTTTGCGGAGGACGCCAACAGCACGCTGTGGTTCAATGGCTACGGCAGTCAGGTCCTTGGGTGGATCAACACGAAGATGTTCGACGAGACGCATGACGAGGTGAAGTCGCAAGGCTGGACGGGCCTTATTCTCGACACGAATGGCAACGGCAAGAGGGACCTGTTTGTGAAACCCGATCAGCCGATCGACCCGACGAAAGACAAGCAGATAAGCGATGCCCTGTACACAGCGAATCCGGCGCCCGACGGATCGATCTGGGGATCGGTGCTCGGTGTTCCAGGCGCGATCATCCGCGTGAACCCCGGACCGAACCCGACCGAGACGGCGCTGGCGGAGCGGTACGAGGTGCCGTGGAACGATTCGAGTGCGACGGGAGGGTACTCGCCGCGCGGCATGGACATCGATCGCAACGGTGTGGCGTGGGTCGCGCTCGGGAGCGGTCATCTTGCAAGCTTCGACCGTGGCAAGTGCAAAGCCCCGCTCAACGGACCGCAGGCGACGGGACAGCACTGCGCCGAGGGATGGACGTTCCATGTCAACCCGGTCCCGCAATTCAAGAACGTCAAGGACTCGGGCAGCGCGGAAGGAAGCTACTTTGCCTGGGTGGATCAGTTCGACACGTTCGGCCTGGGCACAAATACGCCGATTGCAACGGGCAACGAGTCGGACGGATTCCTGGCGCTGAAGGATGGGAAGTGGGTGGTGCTCCGCGTTCCGTATCCGATGGGGACGTACAACAAGTGGCTCGACGGCCGCATCGACGATCCGAATGGGGGATGGAAAGGGCGTGGGCTCTGGTCAACCGTCAGCACCCGAACCCCGTGGCACATGGAAACCGGAAAAGGCACGCCGCCGATGGTGATGCACTTCCAGCTTCGACCCGATCCGCTGGCGAAATAGGGAACCCGTAGGGATCGGGGATCAGGGATCAGGGATCAGGGATCAGGAACAAACGAAAAAGGGACGCCGCCTCGATGGCAGCGTCCCCCCGCGCTCTTGCTTGATCCCTGATCCCTGATCCCTAGTTGGTTCCCTTATAGTCCATCGCCACGACGCGCGACTCCGCGCATTCCTTCATGATGTCGATGAACTTCGCGAACTGGTCCTGCGTGTAGACGAAGTCATTTGGCCCGTTCGGGTTCGTGCGAAGCGCATTCATCCAGCCGAGCTCGTCTCCAAACAATCCAGGGTGCCCGTTAATCAGCATCTGGGCCTTTGCCGCCTTGGCGTGGTCGAGCGCCTTCTCGAACGCCGCGAGCGTCGCTTTGTCCGGCGTGATGTTCGCGCCCGACAGCATCAGCACGTTCAACGGCTGGCCGCGGTACTTGCCCGGAATGATGTACGCGAGCGAACCGGGTGTGTGTCCTGGCGTGACGTAGAGGGTGATCGTCGTATCGCCCACGGTGATCTTCTGCCCATCGGTGACCTCGATATCACGCTTCGGGAGAGGCCTGGCCGCCTGCGCGGCGTTCGCGTTCGGATTCGGCCGCGCGATCACATCCCAGTCGATGTTACTCATCGCGACCCGCGCCCCGTACTTCTGCTGGAAATACGGCGCGCCGCCAAAATGATCGAAGTGCCCGTGCCCGACAATGACGTATTTGACGTCGGCCGGGTTGAGACCGACCTTCTTCAACGCCGGCTCGATGATCTCCTCGGCTTCCTTCACCGTGTTGAGAGCGTCGATGAGGATGATTCCCTGGCTGGTCGGAATCGCCCATGCCCCGATCGAGTTGAAGCCGAAGTAATAGAGGTTGTCGAGAATCTTCACGGGCTCGACGGGCGCGTTCGGTACAGCCACCTGCCCCGCGTTCTGCCGCTCCAGCGCCGGCCGTTGAGGGCCAAGCGCGCCGCAGGTATTATCGACGCGCATCTGCAGTCTGGCATCGTTGCCCGCGATCTGTTTCGCCTTCGCCACGTGCGCCTGGGCCTCTTTCGAGTTCGCGTATTGCTCCGTCGTCGGATACCCCGGTCCGCTCCCGATCGTGCCGCCGGCCGCGGGGCGGCCTCCGCGTCCCTGCTGCGCGGCGACGTGAACCTGCAGCGCCACGGCGGCGCACGCCGCGACAGCGACTCCGACCGTCACTCTTTTCCGCATTGATGTTCTCCTACAGGCGGACCTGACCTGTCCGCCTCTACCTCTGTCTCTCCTACTTCGATGATTTCGCGGGACGCGATCGGCCAAACAAGTCTCCACCGTCCAGGACATCCGCCCTCGTGGGGCCGTAGCCGGTCTCGGTCGGGGAACGTGCCGGCCTCTGCCTGCCGATTGGCCACAAAGAACACCAGGCTCTCAAAGGAACAAACTCAACGGATCAACGTAAATAATCTTTGTGACCGATCCATCTTCATGGCCGTCGCGCAGTGATGACACGCCCGGCAATCTAACTCGAAGGCGCGCGGCACTGTCAAGGCAACTCGGTTATAATCCCGCCTGCTTTTCAACCACTGACCACCTGGGGAGCCTTGGGAGGAGAGAAGATGCGCCGTAATGGATTTGGCCCCGCTGCGATTCGATGCGCGTTTGGCGTGGCGGTAACTGCTTATGCGCTGGTCGGAGTTTTCGCGATGACCGGGCACGCTGGCCAGGCGAGACCGTTGTCAGCCGGTGTGTATTCGGCTAATCAGGCAAAGCGTGGCGAGCAGCTTTATACGGACACCTGCCGCTCGTGTCATGGCAAGGATTTGGAGGGTCTTGAAGGACCGACGCTGACGGGAACCGAGTTCATGACCAACTGGGCTGGCCTTCCAGTCTCGGATTTTGTGCAGAAGATTCAGAATACGATGCCGCAGGATAATCCGGGAACGCTGTCTCAGCAGCAGGCCAGCGATATCACAGCGTACATACTGCAGGCCGGCAAGTTCCCGCCAGGGCAAGCGGACCTGTCTGCCACCGGCGCGGCTCAGGTCATGTTCCCCGGCGCGCGGGCCGCGACGCCGGTGATCGCCTCCGGTGGCTCTATCCCGCTCGTGGTGAGGTCAAACCTGGCGCAGTACATGAGGGCGGTCACGTTCCCCAACGCGAACATCATCTTCAACACGCAGGTGAAGAATCCCGCCGACGACAAAGGGAAGCCACCGGTACCGTTCGATTACGTCCAGTGGGGACAGGTTGCCTATCACGGGTGGCAGGCTGTCGACAATGCCGCGATGGCGCTAGAGGAGACCTCGGCGCTGTTCCTCCTGCCGGGACGAAAGTGCCAGAACGGAAGGCCGGTTCCTATAGACAAGCCGGACTATCAGCGGTACACGCGCGAGCTCATGGACTTTGCCAAGGAGATACAGCGGGTGGCCCTGACAAGGAATGTCGAAGCAGTGGCCGCGTTGTCCGAGAAACTCAATGAGACCTGTGCGAACTGCCACAAGGTGTATCGCGACGTACAACCTGCCGGGGCTCCGCAAAGCAGCTCGCTTGAAGGTGGCATCGCCTCGGACCGCTGCAAACAGTAGCTCCCGGGCCGCTAAAGCCGGCCTCCTGCGTATGAAAGAACCGGGGCGCCACAGAGCCTGGCGCCGCGGTTTTCATATATCTTGCGGTTGGGGTCAGCGCGCGCCCGTCGCGCCCGGGTCGATCCGATCGGCAGGCAGCGCCGCCCGGCCACGAATCGGCACTCGTGGAACCGTGGGATCGGGCTCGTTGTGGTAGGGATACTGGTAGCGAACTCCCCTTCCGTTCTCGTCGAGCCATCCCAACGACTGCTGAAGGACCGTCGGCGGCGGGAAACCCTTCGGGACGGTCGACTCAGCGATAATGAGCCTGTTGTCGTGCATGTAGGCTGACGCGAACGTGCGGGATTGATCTTTGTTGTTGGTGAGCTGTACTTCGGTCCCCACAACCAGCTCCATGAAATTCCACATCAGGTGCGTCACCTTGACGTCCCGTTCTACCAGCATCTTCCCGATGGCATAGGTGACGGCGCCACGAACGTCGTTTTTCCAGTAGCCAACACCCGTGTCGCCAACTCCCTGACAGGTCTCCGCGCCCGGCGGGCAGGTCTTGGCCTTCTCCAGGAGGATGCGTTCGACCGGCCGGTAATCGACGACGGTCAGCGTGTGGCGGCCGCTGATCGCCGACACGCTATAGACGCGTGCCGGCAGCACGGCCCCATACTCCGACTTCCACGTGGTCTCCGAGATCGTCGGTTTACCGGGGAACGTGACGGTGAAACGTTCTTCCTTGCTGGCAAACTCCGTGTAATCCTCCTGAGCGAACGCAGATCCTGACATCGCCAATAGTAAGGCCGACGAAATGAGCGGCATCAGACGCATGATTCAGTTCTCCTGCGGCATGGCGATCAGTTCTCGAGATCGACTGTCGCCTTCAATGTGTTGCTGTCGATACCGCTCGAGTCGCTCGTCCGTGCAGTGAGGTCACATCTGCCGGCGGCCGGAGTACCGCGGCCGGCCGGCGCACGCGGGTTGGGAATGCTGGCGCGCACGACACCGCCGCCGCTGACCTTTCCTTTGACAACGCCCTGTTCGGGTTCGCCGCCGCCGCAGCCGAGCGTGAACCACACGTAGGGTGAATCACCAAGATCATTGGACTGGTCGGCCGCCGTGAATTGGAGGTCAATCGTTGGTTGGTTCGACTGCGCAGACACGATGCTGAACGCGGAGATGCTGGGAGCGTGGCTCGCAATCGTAACCATCAAGGCATTCGAGCGGCCCATCGGCGTCACGATAACGAGCGTTCGGTTGCCGGGTGCTGCGTCATTGGCGACGTCGACCGCGAGCTCCCACCACGCTCCCTGGCCGTTTCCGCCCCGTTGGATACCGGACACCGTCACTCCGGCTGAAGGTGAGAACTCGGCGCCCTGGGGCATCACCCGGCCCGGAATAACCACGCTGATCACGGTGGACTGACCACGTGGTAGCTGTTTCGGAAAAAAGCTGTCGATGGCGATTGGCTGTTGCTGTTGTGCGCTGCTCACGTGCGCCCCCGGCCCGAGACAGGCCAGGACAGTGAACCCGATGACGAGAGCGGTCGCGCACTTGGTCTTCATCGGCCAGTAGCGGGTGGCAGGGTCCCGTCCATGGAGCATGCAGTGCGGCGCGCGTTCGCGAGGAACAGTCATGAGTGGGGGTGTTCGAGTCGGAGAAGGTCCTTGGGAAACGCTGACCGGAAGGGAGCGAAAAGCACCTGAGGCACGACGCAGGGGAAGCGGGAAACCGCCTCCCCTGCGAATTGAGATCTCAGAAATCCTTCGGGTTCACCGCGTTGCCGCCGTCCCAATCCTTGACACTTCCGTCCTTGGCCTTCAGGAACCCGAGCAGACAGCCGTTGGAGCCGTCGCGCAGGACGTGGCACCGCGCCTTGATCGTGTCGCCCGGCTTGACGTATTCCTTCGTCACGCCGATTCGCTCGAGCCCGTTGCGACCTGTGGCTTCCAGTGCCCAGATCTCGGGTTCGCCGCTCTTGCCCTTGACTTCCACGTAGACCCACGAATGCGGCAAGAGCAGGTGCACTTCCTTCACCACACCCTCGACATCGGTGAACGTGTCCACGTAGTTGCCATGGGAATGGTGCGCCAAGGCCGGCAACGCGAAGACAATTGAACAAATCGCCGCAAGACCCAATCTGAACCGCATCATCAGCCTCCTAAGTACACCAATTAAAACTCAACACCCGGTCTTCGGGAAACAGCTTTTATCTGACACCGCCCGCCGGAGCGGCTGGACCCGCGCCGCCGCCACGGCCGTGAGGGGGTACGGGGTACTGGCGCAAACCATGGTACGCGTTGGAGTAGAGCGTTTGATAGCGAATCCCGTTCCCGTCGTTGTCGACCCATCCCAGCGACTGATAAAACAAGCCCGGCTCCGGGTACCCCTTCGGCACCGTGCCTTCCAGGATATAGAGCTTGTTTTCGTGCATCGCGATGTAGGCCATGGTCCGGGATTGATCGGCATTGTTCGTCAGGTGAATCTCGTGGCCTTCAACCAGGTCCTCCCAGTTCCACAGGTAATGCGTCACTTTCGCGTCCCGCTGAATGAACTTGAATGACGCATACACGAGCGCGCCGCGAATGTCCTGCGTCGAATACCCGGGACCGATGATATCCGTCAGTCCACCGGTTGCCTGCCCGCGACAAGTCTCGGCACCAGCCGGGCATTTGGCGGACCGCTCGATGCCCTGCTGCTTGATACCCGCGTAATCGACGACAGTCATCGAGTAACGCTCGCGGCCCTTCTCACCGCTGTACACCCGCGCCGGCAGCATGTAATCGTATTCCGACTTCCAGGTGGTCTGCGTCACCTTTGGCTGCCCGGGAAAATCGACTTTGAAGCCGTCCTGCGTGCTGACGTACTGCTCCCATTCCTGAGCGGCTCCGGATCCGGATATGGACAGCACCAACGCAAACACTAATACGGCCGTGCGCACGAGATGTTCCTCCCCGGCGCCCGCAATATTGCCAGAAAACGCCTCGGAGCGTCGTGGATTATTCAAGGTGCCGGAGCAGCCGCGCCGGCGCCTCGTCCACCCCCTCGGCCGGCACCTCCGGCGCCGCCGGCCCGGCCTCCGCCCCCGGTCGCGGGCACCGGGGACACGCCCATGCCGTGATACGCATTCGAGTAGATGATCTGATACCTGAGCCCGTTCCCATCCTTGTCAACCCACCCCACCGACTGCTGAAACAGGCCGGGTGAGGGGGAGCCCTTCGGCACCGTTCCCTCGAAGATGAAAAGCTTGTTTTGATGCATCGCGATGAAGGCGAAGGTGCGCGACTGATCGACAGTGCTCGTCATCTGAACGAGATTGCCTTCGACCATGTCCATCCACTCCCACGCGAGATAGTCCATCTTGACCGGGCGCTGAAGGAGTCTGTAGGTGGCATACATGATCGCCGCCCGCTCATCATGCTTCCAGTACCCGGGACCCATGATGCCGGCGTTTTCACGGCACTGCGCGTTCCCGGGTTCACACGTCTTGGCGCGCTCGATGCCGAGCTTCTCGAGGCCGGAGTAATCGACCACGGTAATCGAGTAACGCTCTCGGCCCCTCTCAGCGCTGTACACCCGCGCCGGAAGGACGTAGTCCATCTGTGACTTCCAGGTCGTCTCGGTCAGCCGGGGCTGCCCCGGCAAGTCCACCTTGAAGCCTTCTTGTGTGTTTACGTATTCAGTCCAATCCTGGGCGAGAGCCGGCCCGGATATCGACAGCACCAACGCGAAAACTACTGTGGTCGTGCGCATCCCTGTGCCTCCCGGCGGCGCAATATTGCCAGAAAACGGGCCGGCGTGTCGTGAAATTTTCGGATCAGGGCTTCTTCGGGTGATCGTTGAAAAACGACGCGATCCGCTCGGATGTGCCCCGCGGGTATTCGTGCCCGCCCTGGTGAATCCACGCCATCACGGGAGCGGGAGTGCCTGATCCGTATACCGTGCAGCCATCGCCGCATGGCATGGTCTGGCCGCCGACGCCGTTCACCCGAACTGCGGTCGCGATGGCGGCCCTCTGATCGGCAAACGCGACCTGCGCGTCTCGCGCACCGGCAACATGAAACAGCGGCCGCGCCTGCATCGGCTGCACCGACGGACGGACCCGTCCGGCTACGGGCGCATACGCGGCAAAAACGCGCGGACGCTCCGCCCACAGCAGATACGTGAAGTGCGCGCCGTTGGAGAATCCGGTCGCGTAGATCCGTTCGTCGTCAACGCTGTACTTCTTGCGCAGCGACGCCAGCGCAACATCGACCAGCTTCAGATCGCGATCGTTGTACTCGCCCCGCTCTACCTGCCAGCCGCGCAGACCGTCACGATTCGGCAGACCCTGGATATACACGACGACCGCATCAGGCCACGCCTGCTGGAGACCCACATGTTGAAAGTTCTCCATGTCATCACCGCGCCCGTGGAAGGAGAAGATCAACGGCAATCTGTTGCTGGATGGGGGAGTCGACGGAGCAAAGACGATCGCTTCGCGTTTGTCACCCTCGACGGTCCAGGTCAGCACCTCCGCCGAGGTCGCACGCGCGCAGAGACCCAGCAGCAGCACGGCGACGCCAACAGGCAACAGGTGCATCTTCATCTCTTGACGACCCGGGACCTGCGGGACGTTCACCGACCAGCGGGCGTCCCGGTCTGCGGGGCGCCGGCTCCGGCACCTGCGCCACGACCGCCGCCGCCCTGTCCGGTCAGGCGTGGCTGGCCGGGGAACACCTCCGGGAACTCGGCGTACATGTTCGAGTAGATGGACTGATAGCGTACGCCGTTTCCGTCCTTGTCGACGTAGCCCATCGACTGCTGAAACAACGCCGGCGGCGGGTAGCCTTTGGGCGCCATACCCTCGAGGATGTACAGCTTGTTCTTGTGCATCGCGACGAAGGCGAATGTGCGAGACCCATCGCGGTTGAGCAACTGCAGCTCGTGGCCCCATATCAGGTCCTGCCATGCATACGCCAGGTGCGTGAGCGTGGCGTCTCTCTTGATGAAGCCGTACGTGGCCCAAAGGAGCGCACCGGCCATCTCCTCTTTCCAGTAGCCGCGCCCCGCCTGAGTCAACCCGCACGAGCGTTCGTCCCCTTCACGACAGGTGAGCTTCGCTTTCTCGTCGAGCAGCCTCGGAGCCGCGGCATAGTCCACGACCGTCATTGAGTAGCGCTCCTGGCCCCGCGTCGCGCTGTAGATGCGCGCCGGCAGGTCAGCGCCGTATTCCGACTTGAATGTGGTCTCAGTGACCCGTGGTACACCAGGGAAATCCACCTTGAAGCCGTCTTCCTTGTTCATGTACAGGTCCCAGTCCTGGGCGAATGCGGACCCGGAGATGGACAGCAACACCGCGAACATCAATGGCGTTACGCGCATAGTCTTCTCCAATGGCGTCTTCTCCAATTGCGGGTCAGGACCATCCTCCGCTCGCGAAGGCGGGGAGGGCCCGCTCGCCGTCGTAACTGGTGACACTGAGCCGTCATCGCGTCGGCTTGTTCGCCTGCTGCTCATCGAGTGCCGCGCGGAACATCGCTTCTTGAATGTCAGTTTCAAGATTGCAGTTCGCGGCGTCGATGAACGGGTTCGCACCGCTGCTCGGAAGCTTCGCATGCTTCTCGAACATGTTGTACTGCGCAGGGTGATCTCCCAGCGGTACGTCGCACGGCATCGCGCGCACCACTTTGAACGAGCGGTTGAGCAGGTCAACGACGGCGGGTGTCAGCGCGGGTGCGCGCAAGCTGCAATGGAATACGACGTTGTAGCTCTTTCCCCCCTCTTGCGCCACCATTGTCCAGGTCGTGCAGCCGGCTGTATGGCCCGCCGTCAGGTGGGCGACAAGTGTCGTTCCGCCGAGCGTGACCGATTCGCCGTCGTGAAGAATCTTGTCGATGGGGTGATCCTTCCCGCCAGGCTTCATTGCCTGCAGTGCAGGGACATCCTCCGCCATGGCCATGACCTGCGCGCCGGTCAACTGCTTCACCAACGCGTCGCCTTCCTGGTGATCCCCATGTGCATGGTTCCCCAGGAGAATCTTGATGTCTGAAAACTTGAACCCGAGATCGGTAACCGACTTCTGGATCGTCGGCACATTCCGCTCATAGGTACTGTCGAGGAGGATGTTTCCCTGCGGCGTCACGATCAGGAAAGAGCTCAAGGTTCTCGTCCCTACGTAGTACACGTTACCAATGATCTTGTGCGGCGTGAACTGCGTCGTCTGATCCTCCGGCGTCCCCATGTTGCGCGCCAATATGGATCTCGGCGAGTAGGTTTGTCCCCTCACGGTGACCGTGGGGTGGTCCGCGGGACCCTGACCCTGCGCATCGCTCGTCGCGACGCTCAGCGCGACCGTCACGGCGGCAACCAGACAAATCGAGAGGGTTCGCATAAATGCTCCTAGGGGCAGGCGGGCCCGCTTTGCCCCCCCCGGCCCCCCCCG
>ORMF011294295.1_pt1 | contig 21214 bp, 16 predicted proteins | sample 1779871 | NCBI WGS metagenome assembly ORMF01 (sample SAMEA104232316, study PRJEB22302) | groundwater metagenome | biome: forest; feature: aquifer; material: groundwater | place: USA | collected 2011-08-07 | depth 5.4 m | reverse complement strand
TCACTTTCACTCGTTGGAACTCTTTCTGACTCATCGTCACCATCCTTACAGGGTGACAAAGTCTCGTTGCAGTTAGGGGGTGACATTATCTTGGAGCATCTACACCGCTCTAGACCTACCTTGCTCGAACCCCGCCACACGCGTATGATGCGGCGTTCATGACTTCAAAGGTTCCAGAGCGTCCGGTTGAAATTCGCGAGAAGGCGCAGCTCATGTCGGCCTCGGAGATCGAACGCACTTTGATCCGGCTGGCGCATGAAATCGTGGAAAAGAATAACGGGATCGACGATCTCGCCTTTGTCGGCATCCGGCGCAGGGGTGTGCCGCTGGCGGAGCGGTTGGCGAAGATAATTCAGCGGATTGAAAAAAAGCCGGTGCCGGTGGGAACGCTGGATATTACCCTGTACCGCGATGATCTCTCCACTTTGGGGCCGAAACCGGTCGTGCAAAAAACCGAGCTCGAGTTTAACGTCGCCGGCAAGTCGGTGGTGCTGGTGGACGACGTGCTCTATACCGGACGCACGACCCGCGGCGCCCTGGATGCGCTGTTCCGCGGCGGACGACCGAAGCGAGTACAACTGTGCGTGCTGATCGATCGCGGCCATCGGGAGTTGCCCATTGAAGCTGCTTTTGTGGGGCGCATGGTCCAGACCACGGACAATCAGATCATCGAGGTCAAGCTGCGCGAAGTGGACAACGCGGAAAAGGTTCTGCTGATGGAAAAGCAGTAGTTTGGTGAAACCGCACATGAGCGCAGCCCGGGGTTCGCTGCTCGGAATCGAGTATTTGGACGCAGCGGAAATCCTGAAAATCCTGAAATTCGCGCGGCGCATGAACCCGGACAAGCCGCGGCCGCTGCTCAAAGGCAAGCGGGTCGTTCTCCTTTTCTACGAAGCTTCCACGCGCACGCGCAGCTCCTTTGAGATTGCGGCCAAAGCGCTGGGGGCGCATACCGTCCTGATCCAGGCCGCCGGATCGAGCATTGAAAAAGGCGAGTCACTGCTCGACACCGGATACACGGTGCGCGCCCTGGGGGCCGACGTCATCGTGATTCGTCACCCCAATGCGGGCGCGCCGCACGTGCTGGCCCGGCATGTGGACGTGCCCGTGATCAATGCCGGCGACGGGCTGCACGAACATCCCTCGCAGGCGCTGTTGGATGCCTACACCATCCTGCGCAACAAGAAGAAGTTTCAGGGTTTGCAGGTCGCGATTATCGGAGACATGTTTCACAGCCGGGTGGCGCGCTCGGCCTGTCACCTGCTTAGCAAGTTCGGCGTGAAGATCATCCTCTGCGGTCCGCCGGAACTGGTGCCGGAGATCGCGTCCACGCTCGCGCCGGGCGTGCGCGTGACCCGCCACATCGAAGATGCGCTACGCGGAACCGACGTAGTGATGCTCTTGCGCGTGCAGAAGGAGCGGCTGGCCGGACAGAAGATTAACCTGCCCGATTACATCGCGCGCTACCAGATGACGGCGGCGCGTCTGAAAACGGCGAAAAAAGATGCCATCGTGATGCATCCGGGGCCGATCATCCGCGGGCTGGAACTGACCAGCGAAGTGGCCGACGGCGTGCAGGCGCGCATTCTGGAAGAGGTACGTAACGGCGTCCCGACGCGCATGGCGATTTTGGCGCGCGCAGTGGGGAAGATGCGATGAGGACAATTCACCACAGAGACACAGAGGCACCGAGAAATGCACTTCGGTTTTTTTAAGCCTTTGGTTTCTCTGTGACTCTGTGTCTCTGTGGTGAACAACACGTTAGCAATCCGCGTGAACCCTGCGGAAATGACACTAGCGAAGGATTGATGTGCAGACACGCTCCACAAACAGTCTTCTGATCAAAGGCGGCCACCTGATCGACCCGGCCGCGCGCATCGACGCGCCCATGGACATCCTGATCGAGGAGGGCCGCGTCGCCGAGGTTGCGCCCCCGCACAAGATCAAGGGCGCGGATGAAAAGTTCGACGCTCGCGGACTGGTTGTTGCCCCGGGGTTCATTGATCTGCACGTGCACCTGCGCGAGCCGGGCCAGGCGCATAAAGAAACCATCGCCACGGGGACGGCCGCGGCGGCGGCGGGCGGTTTTACGTCGGTCTGCACGATGCCGAATACGGCGCCGGTAGTGGATTCTGTCGAGTGGGTGCAGTGGCTTCGCTCGCCGGAACGAAGCGCCGTGGTCAACGTGTTCCCGATTGCGGCCGCTACGCACGCGAGCAAAGGCGCCACGCTCACCGATTTCCGCTCGCTGCACCGTGCGGGCGCCATCGCGGTGACGGATGACGGCAAGCCCATTCTGGAAGACGACATCATGCGCGCGGCCCTGGTTCTGGGCGGCGAGTTGAATTTTCCGGTGGTGCAGCACGCCGAAGACACGCGCATGACCGCGCACTGTTCGATGCACGCGGGTGCCCAATCATTTCGTCTGGGGCTGCGCGGCATGACCTCCGCCGCCGAGGCGACGATCGTGGAGCGCGATGTGCAACTCGCGATGCAGACTCCGAATGCGCGGCTGCATGTGGCGCATCTTTCCACCGCCGATGCGCTCAAGGGTGTCCGGCGGGGCAAGCGTGCGAAGACGCGAGTGACCTGCGAGGTGACGCCTCATCACTTCACCCTGACGGACGATGACGTCCGCGACTACGACAGCCGTTACAAGATGAATCCGCCGCTGCGCTCGGCCTCGGACCTGGAAGCGATCCTGGTGGCGCTGGCGGACGGCACCGTGGACGCGATTGCCACCGACCACGCGCCGCACGCCGCGCACGAAAAAGAAATGGAATTCGAGCGCGCCGCGTTCGGCATTACCGGGCTGGAAACCGCGCTGGCGCTGGCGGTTACGAAGCTGCATCGCGAGAAGCGCATTCCGCTGGCTCGGGTGGTTGAATTGTTTACCGCTGGTCCGGCCCGCTGCTTCGACTTGCGCGGACGGGGATCGCTCAGCCGCGGCTACTTTGCCGACGTCGTTATCTTCGATCCCAAGAAGCGATGGACTTTCGAGGCCGCGAGGTCGCTCTCCAAGTCTACCAACACGCCTTTTGACGGATGGCAGCTCACCGGGAAAGTTGTAGCGACGATTGTCGGCGGGAAGACTGTGTTCCAAGCCTGAAGCCAGCTACGACTCGACAACGCCGACGTTTCGCGGGCGGGGGCACCCGCGCCACAACCTCATCTGCTCGGTATTTTCATCGTGCCGTCGTCGTAAAAGGTCACCTCGACCTGGATCGGGCCGCGAACTCGCTTCCCTGCCACTGGCTGAGTCCAATCCTGTTGCTTAACCACATCAGCTGCCTTCTGGTCGAGATCCGGACGAACGCCTTTGACGACCCACGTTTTGACTACGTGACCGTTCTTATCCAATTCGGCCCGAATTACCACGGTGCCAACAAGCGTAACCGGAAACTCCACCGTCACAAACTTCGCTGGATTCTTCCCGACATTCGTCAGCGTGTGAGTGTAGCCGCCGGGCAACCACTTCACGTCGCCAGATTTGAACTTTCCCGGCATGGGGCCCATCCCGTCCACGTCGCTGCGCAAGTCGAGATCGCTGACTGCAACCAGCAGATGCGGGCCGTCGTGACGATGGCTGGGAACGGTAGCGCCGGGCTCGAGGTCGATTGCGGAGACGCGGGCGCCATCGCGGATGAAGAGGACCTTGATTCTACCGCCGGGAAATTCTTTGTCTCCGCCCTCCATGGGCCAGGGGGAGGGGGCAGTGCGGAGTTTGTCGTCCTGTATCAGTTCGATGGTCACGTTGTGGAACAGCCGGTCAGAAAGATTTCTGGCGACGTGCGCAAAGTTGCCGGGAGTAAAACGGGTTTCGCCGTCGGCAAGTTTGAGTTCGACAGGGGGCTTGTCGGCGACCTCATTGGCCACGTGGGAGTCGCCCAGAGTGACGAACAGGTAGTCGTGGCGATGTCGGTGCAACAAGGTTTCAGCATTCGGCGCGACTTCGACCTGAAAGACTCGCACGTGCTCGTTCTCGAGCGCGAGGTGGTGCGAGGGTTCGGAAGTAATCTCCACCTCGGGAGCAGCGGCGAAGGCGGCCAGTGGGAGAATCAGCAGCGCAGCGACGAGGGCACGTTTCATGCGGGCGGATTGTAGCACCGGAAGGACGGGGACCGAAGTCTGTTCTTCCGGCTACGAAGTCTTGACCAGCGGGTTGCCGGGGGAAGCTTGTTCCCTGCGATGAAGCTTGGCGGTGAGACGGTCTTTGTCGGCGCCGGAGGCGGCCGCGAGGCGCTTACGCAGCTTCTGAATCTTTTCATTGCGAGTGCGGCGGCGGCGAATTTCCGGACGACGGCTGGGTGCTGACATGCAGTGCTCCTTGCTGACTTGGGAATCAAGGGTCCGAGCCACTGTCAGCAGCGCGAATCCGAGTGGAACCTTGATTATATAGTGCGGCAACGGCTGGCAAAGCGAATCGGATCTGGCGGCGATCTGGCGGATCGGCTCGGCAGTCTGGTGACGTCTGCGAAAGCAGGTTCTTCGCTTCGCAGCATGACAATTCAATTCGGGGCGGGGAGCGGTCGGAATCTGCTCACCGGCGTTCGCTGGAGCGCACGGCAAAATAGATCAGGCTTCCGAGAAAGACGAGCGGGGCGGTCCAGGCAGCGATCGTTAGCGCACTCCTGGACTCCATCCCGAGTTCGGGATGCGTCGTGAACAGGCCCCAGGCAAGGGCGTAGGCGGCGAGTCCACCGGCAATTCCCATTGCCAGGCTGAGAACGAGATTGCGTTTGAAGGCCATAGGCCCAGCCGGTCTTCCCAGGGTAGTACCGGTCACCAGTTTGGAATTGCCGTCAGCATCACTTAAGTAGCACAATTCTCCCACTTCTACCAACCCTTATGAGCGCATCACCAACCGATCCGGGGGCGGCGCCACCCCGGCGCCCGCTGAAGACACGACAGCGGGGATGGGCGCAAGCCCTGGCGCGGATACTGACGCGGGCGGGTGTCGCGCCCAATGCCATCTCGCTGGCAAGCCTTGTCTTCGCGATTGCGGCGGGTCTGTGCCTGGCGTGGACGGCGCGGGCCGAGGGCTTGGCCCGGCCGGTGCTTTTTCTGGCCGCGGCAGCGTGCATCCAGCTTCGTCTACTGTGCAACATGCTGGACGGCATGGTGGCGGTGGAAGGTGGAAAGCGGACGGCATACGGCGAGATCTTCAACGACATGCCCGACCGGTTTGCCGACGTCGCGATCCTGGTGGGGGCGGGCTACTCGATTGCAACCCTCAGTTGGGGGCATGAACTGGGATGGCTGGCGGCGACGCTAGCGGTGATCACGGCATACATCCGGTTGCTGGGCGGTTCGATGGGAGTCACGCAGTACTTCATCGGGCCCATGGCCAAGCCGCACCGGATGGCGCTGCTGACGGGCGCGTGCGTCATCTCGGTATTCGAGAATCATCTGGGATTGGGAGGGCGGACGATCGCGCTGGCGCTGATCGTGATGGTTCTGGGAATGCTCGCGACCTGCATCCGGCGCACGCTACGCATTGTGGCGGACCTGAAGAAGCGATGAAGGCGCATCCACTGGCGGGAATCATCGCGGGGGCGGCGCGGCTGATCAGCGGAGTGAACGTGCGCTGGCTGGATTCCAAGCCGGATGCAGGGCAGACTGTTTATTTCGCGAATCACACCAGCCATCTGGATTTTGTGGTGCTGTGGTCGTCGCTGCCGGCGGAGATCCGCGCGCTGACTCGGCCGGTGGCGGCGCAGGATTACTGGGAAAAGGGGTTGCGACGCGCGATCGCGGTAAGCGTATTTCGAGCGGTGCTGGTCGCGAGACGCCAAGCTGACCAGGAAGGTCAGGCCGCGCCGGCTGACCCGAGGCAGGCGATTGAGCACATGCTGGATGCGATGGGGAACAACCATTCGCTGATCCTGTTTCCCGAAGGGACGCGCGGCACGGGAGAAGAGGTCGCGGCGTTCAAAAGCGGGCTTTACTACCTTTGTCAGCGGAAGCCGGGGTTAAGACTCGTTCCGGCTTACCTGAACAATCTGAACCGCATTCTTCCCAAGGGCGAGTTTCTGCCGGTGCCGTTCATCAGCCGGCTTACGTTTGGTCCGCCGCTGGCGCTCGAGCCGGACGAACCCAAGCCCGCGTTCCTGGCGCGGGCGCGCGCCGCCCTCTGCCGGTTGCGAGAGATATGAAAAACCTCGATCCACAACTCGTTTGGGCGTTTGCGGGCGTTCTGGGGCTGCTTGCGCTTTCCAGCCTGATTGGGCTGGCGTTGAAGGCGGCGATCAAGAAACCGGAGGCGCAAGCCACCATCGGCAACCTGAATGCCCGCATTGGGGCGTGGTGGATCATGAGCGCGATTTTTGCGCTCACGCTGGTGATCGGCACCATCGGGTCGCTGGTGCTGTTTGGACTGATGTCGTTTCTGGCGCTGCGCGAATACGTGACCCTGCTGCCAACGCGGCGCGCGGATCATCGCACACTGTTCTGGGCATTCTTCATCTTCACGCCGTTGCAGTATTTCCTAATTGGCATCCAGTGGTACGGGATGTTCGCCATTCTCATCCCGGTGTTCGCGTTCCTGTTTGTGCCGGCCCGGCTGGCGATTGCCGGAGATACCGAGTCATTTCTGGAGCGGGCCTCAACCATTCAGTGGGGACTGATGATCTGCGTCTATTGCCTAAGCTACACGCCGGCGCTGCTCATGCTGAATATTCCCGGCTACCGGCGTCCGGCGAAACTCATGCTGTACCTGGTGCTGGTGGACCAGTTGAGTGACGTGCTTCAGTACGTCTGGGGGAAACTGCTGGGGCGGCACAAGATAGCGCCGGTGGTCAGCCCGAACAAGACCTGGGAAGGGTTCGTGGGCGGAGTTCTTAGCGCCACTGCGCTCGGAACCGCGCTGTGGTGGATGACACCGTTTACTCCCGTGGTCGCGGCGGCGGTTTCATTGACCATCACCCTGATGGGTTTTGCGGGCGGGCTGACCATGTCGGCCATCAAGCGCGATCGCGGAGTCAAAGACTACGGAACACTCATCAAGGGCCACGGGGGAATTCTTGACCGCATGGATTCCATGTGTTTTGCAGCACCGGTCTTTTTTCATATCGTGCGGTATTTTTATGTGCGCTGAGAGATGCCGTCCCTGACGGGACTCGGCCTTGATCGCACGCCTACCCGGCACTGACAAGTCTGTGTAAGAACTATCTTCGGGTGGACCGCGGTGGAGCGAGAACGCTCCAAATCAGCCCCGGAGGGGCGATCCAGCTTAGCCCCGCGCTTCAGCGCGGGGTAAAGTAGAACGATGACCCAAGTCCCGGAGGGACGGCCCACGTTCGCACACAGACTCTGACGTGCCGGGCTTTCCTGTGGCGCCGCTACGCGGCTGGCGCCCGATTGATTCCATTTTCTTGCGTTAACTCAGGATACGACCCCCTAGGGCTAGACTTCTTCGGCTGACCGATAGCCGCTGCACTTGAACACCGGCAGACGAGGATATTTCGGAAAGCGGGGATCCTCAAGCGAAAGCTCGCAGCGAAAGAAAATGGATCCGCGATCGGACTCGATCCTGCGGGAGTGCTGGCAGTTTCGGCAAAGGCCGGGGTCGGGATGGCTTTGCGTGGCGTCTTTTCTTGAGGACATGCCTTTGCCTGGGTTTCCGTGCGTAAGTAGTTGTCCCTTCAAGAGCTTATCAAACGGGTTGACTTTCTTCTTGCCAACCGACCGTCCGGTTAGTACCATCATGAATCCATCTGGGGCAGACCATGAAAGTGGGCCGTCATCTACGCCGAATTAGCTTTCGATCTCCGGGGGTACGAGTATCGATACCCGTACCGGCGTGGGGGGAACAGCGAGCTGATTAATCGGAAATCTTAAACGCTCCCGAATCCCACCCGCCAGAATCGCTGGCCCGGTGGGTTTTGTTTTTAATGAGCTATTTTGAGTGATTGCAGGAAGGGTTCCATGAAGGATGAAAAGCACGCGACCACCATGACCGGGGCTAGCATCTTGTGGGAATGCCTGGAACGGGAGGGCGTGGAGCACGTCTTCGGCTATCCCGGCGGCGCTATTCTGCCGGCCTACGATGCCCTGAAGCACAGCAAGATTCATCACGTGCTGGTGCGGCATGAGCAAGGCGCTACGCACATGGCCGACGGCTACGCACGCGCCAGCGGACAAGTGGGCGTGGCGGTTGCGACCTCAGGGCCGGGCGCCACCAACATGGTCACTGGGATTGCCACGGCCATGCTGGATTCTTCGCCCATCGTCTGCATTACCGGCCAGGTGGGGAGCAAGCTGATCGGGTCCGACGCGTTTCAGGAAACCGACATCACCGGTGTCACGCTTCCCATCACCAAGCACAACTATCTGGTGACGCACGCCAGCGAAGTGGCACGGACGATCCGCGAGGCTTTCTATGTGGCGCGATCCGGACGGCCGGGGCCGGTGCTGGTGGATATCACCAAAGATGCGCAGCAGACGACGTGCGCGTTCGACTGGGAAGCGGCCGAACCGCAATTGCCGGGATATCGTCCCGACCTGTCGCCGGCTCCGAAGGAATACGACGAGGCTCTGGAACTGATCCATAACGCCAAGCGGCCCGTGATCCTGGCCGGGCACGGCATCCTCATTTCCGGGGCCATGCAGGAAGTCCGCGAGTTTGCTGAGCGCGGCGGCGTTCCGGTGGCGCTGACGCTGCTCGGGCTGGGCGCGTTTCCGGCGTCTCACCCGCTGAATCTGGGCATGATGGGTATGCACGGCGAAGCCTGGGTGAACCACACCATCCAGGATGCCGACCTGCTCATCGCACTCGGCATGCGTTTCGACGACCGGGTGACGGGCAACCTGAAGACATACGCGCCCAACGCGAAGAAGATTCACGTCGAGATCGATCCGGCTGAGATCAACAAGAACGTCAAGGTGGACGTTGCCCTAGTCGGCGATCTGCGCGAAGTTCTACACGAATTGCTGCCGCGCATCGAGTCTCCGGATCGGAGCGAGTGGCTGGACGCGATCGACCGCCTGAAAGGGGACGCCGCCGTCCGCGACATTCAGAATCTGCCCGACAGCGGACATCTCTACGCCGCGCATGTGATCAACGACATTTGGCGCGAGACCCGCGATGCCGACACCATCGTGGTCACCGACGTGGGCCAGCACCAGATGTGGGAAGCGCAATACTACAAGCACGAGAAGGCGCGCAGCCTGATCACCTCGGGCGGACTGGGCACGATGGGATTCGCCTTGCCCGCCGCCATTGGCGCGAAAGTCGCGCGGCCGGAAGCGGAAGTCTGGGTAGTGGTCGGCGACGGCGGCTTCCAGATGACAATGTCGGAACTGGCGACGATGGTGCAGGAGAATCTCAAGATTCACATCGCGATCATCAATAACGGCTACCTCGGAATGGTGCGGCAGTGGCAGGAGTTCTTCTACGAACGCAACTATCAGGCAACGCCGCTGTTGAATCCGGATTTTGCGCGGCTCGCCGAAGCGTATGGCATCAAGGCAGCGACCGTCCGGCAGCGTTGCGAGGTCGTTCCGGCGGTGGAAGCGGCGCGGAAGCACTCCGGGCCCATGCTGATCAACTTTCACGTCGAACAGGAAGACACGGTGTACCCGATGGTCGCGGCCGGAGCGGCGCTGCACGAAATGATCCGCCGGCCCAGCCCGATCGTGGAAACGGCATCGGACGAGTAAAACCGCAGCCGGGACCGCTCAGTCGGCGACGCAGGTTTTGGGTGGCGCAGCGCTTCAGCGCTGCGGTAGATCGCTTCTTCCGAGAGCGGCTTTAGCCGCCGAGGAGCCTCAGGCGAAGAGTACAAACATATGATGAACACTTTCGTTGTTTACGTCGAAAACAAACCAGGCGTGCTGACGCGGGTCGCCTCGCTGTTTCGCCGCCGCGCTTTCAATATCGACTCGCTGACGGTGGGGCGTACCGAGAAGCCCGAAGTCTCGCGCATGACCATCACCGTGGACGCGGACCGCGATCAGGCACGCCGCATCGAGGCCAACTTGTACAAGCTCGTCAACGTGCTGCTGGTCGAGAACGTCACGAACGAGCCGACGATCGTGCGCGACCTGGCCATGATCAAAGTTGCTGCTACTCACGAGGCGCGCCCCCACGTGCTGGAGCTGGCCAGCGTATTCCGCGCGCGCGTGGTGGATGTTGCTCCCGAGTCGCTGACCATCGAGATCACCGGTGCGGAAGACAAGATTGACGGTCTGCTCGAGGTGCTGCGTCCGTATGGCGTGATGGAGATGGTGCGCACGGGCATTGTCGCCATGCGGCGCGGGAGCAAGTCCTCCGCGGCCGTGGCCACCGCCGGAGCGCTGGCGCAGGATGCGGCGGGAGAAGATCTGTCGTACTCGCGGTAAGCAACGCTTATTACTTTGCGGTTCGCGCTTCCACAGCGCCGAGTATCTTGAGTCTCATTTGCGCAAGCCGATAGGTCGAGATCGGAAGTTGAATTGGATCTTTCGGTTTGGTGACTCGCGAATAGTGAGCGATGGCAATTTCACGTTGGCCGTACTGCTCTGCGATGCGACCGAAAGCGTACCAGTAGCTGGAGTCGGGCTCGTCGAGGTTCAGCTTGTCCATAGCCTGCAGGAGCAGCTCGCGCGCTTCATGGGTCTTACCCACTTCAGCATAAACGCAACCGAGTGTATGCAGAACGTTTGGTCGGTCTTCGCTCATTTGCGCGGCTCTTACCGCCGTCTCAACGTCGGAGGCGTCCACAGAGCCGGTGTAGAGGGAATACCAGGCGAGGTTGTTCAGATCGTTGCCATCGGCCTTGCCTGCTGCCACGATCTTCTGACCGAGCAGGCGGGCGAGTTGGTAGTCTCCACGGTCGGCGGCGGAACTGACAAGAACGCGCATCGCTTCCAGATCTTGTGCCTTACGATTCAGTCGATCTTCCGCGAGGCGATCGAGCTCGCTCCAGCGCGCCAACCCGCTGAGCGCAAGAGACTGGGACAGGAAAACGCGTTTTGAATCGGGATAGTGCTTCGCTAGATTCGAAGCGACCGCCAATGCTTTTTCATAGTCGCTGAGTGTGGAGTATCCCCTGAAAAGGGCGAGGTCGATGTTGAGTTTCTCGTCGTCGGAGACGGCTGAGGTCCTCGCGGGTTCAAGGATGGCAATGCCGTTCTTGGCGGTGGGTTTCGTTTGCACCAGGATGGCAGCAGCCGCAAGTCTCATGTGCTCAGCATCGGACTCCTTGCCTTGAGTCCACAGACGCGGAAAGGCTTCGCCCTCGAGTGGGTCGTCGCCACCGGCGAGGTGTTGGAACTCGCGGACCCAGTCGAGCATCTGACGCGCTGCCACCAGATCGTGAGCGTCCACGCGATCCAGGATCTCCAAGCCGATGGCATTTGGTTTCTCGGAGCTGTCGAGCGACTTGACGTGGCCATCTTCTTTCACAGCGAACATAACGATGTCTTTGCGGCCGGGCATGCGCATGGTCACGCGATATGCAGTAGCGTCCGATCCGTCCACGCTGAAGTCGATCATTGGAACGCTGAGATCAAGCATGATGTCAGCCGGGAACCCCGTGCGCGAAAGGACGGACCTGAGCTGGCGTCCGGCCTTCAAGGTCTGATTGATTTCGTCCACGTCGGTGTTGTCAAGGACAGTGCGGGCATTTCGGCTCGACATGCTCATGAGCTTGTCCAGCGTTAGGCCGGCCGGTTCCGCAACCAGGAAGAAGGACATCAGTACCAGTCCTTTGGCGTCGTCCCCGTACTGTATCTCCTCTCGTGGACGAGCCTTGCGGAGCATCGAGGCCAAGGCAACGGTTTTCGAGGCGTTGTCGCCAGATGCACCAGCCTGGAACAAGTCGGCCGCTGCCGGATACTTGCGCAGGCGCATGAGCATTTCGCCTGCTCCTTTTAGCGTCTGTTTGAGTCCTTCGTCCTGACTCGTACGCTTTCGGGCCTCCGTCATGCCGGCGTCAGATCCGTGCATCGCGGCGATGGCGGCTACGATTAGCGAAGTGGGGCGGGGATTCAGGGTCTCGGAGTATTTCAGAGCTTCCTCAAGTTCCCCAGCATAAAAAAGCGTGTAGGCCGGGTTGGACTTGAGGCCAATGTCGGACAGTTCCTCGGCAGTAAGGCTTCGGTACTCGGCGGTCGCTTCCTTGAGTTTGGCGCCCGTACCGTACCGTTCTCCTTGCGAGTTATGTTCAAGTAAGACGGCGAGGTTCCCGACGAGTTCCTTGTCCTTGGGATCAAGTTTCTTCGCTGCCCGGAAGGCCGCTTCCGCACCAACGTAGTCGCTGCCAGGCCGGAACTTGCGGCCCACAAGGTCATATTCGAGAATGTCGGCCAGGGTCTTTTGCGCCAGAGCGGATGTCGGCTCAAGCTTCACCGCCAGCTGGGCCTCGTCTCGCGCGGCCTGCCCCAGGCCCTCTCCCAAGAGGGCCTTGGCTAATTGCAGATGATGGACAGCCTCGCGCGGGTGAAGCGCAACTAGGTCGCGATAAGCCTGAAACGAATCTCGAATTTTGCCTTCGGTAAAGAGGGCTTTGGCGACCGGCTCGAAGTAGATGAGAATCGGCTGCCGATCCCTCAGCTCGGCAATCTTGTTGCGCAATTCTGTGGCTTCGGCCATTGAATAGCGGCGCTTGACGGTGTCGAAGCGAAAGAGCGCGTGCACAACTCCGTCTTTGTCGGTTGAGAAATCTTCCGAGAGCTTTGCCGGACCGAGGGAGAGTTCCTGTTTTTGGGGCAGGGGCTTGGCGCGAAAGCCAACCGGAGGGACGACCTTGTAGCGCCACTCCGTAACAAAAGCTTGATGAAGTTGATAATCCTCCGCGCGCTTCTTCGGCGCCGGTGTGGTTGATTTGTCGTCTGCCGGATCCACGGGTTTCTCTCGTCGCTGGAGTTCCTCCGGGAGGCGGTTGAAGAGAGTCTCAAGCCTCACGGCGGCCACTCCGCTCTCAAGTTCGGTGAAGCCGCGTCTGGCACTCTTGGTTTCGAGCACGAGCTGGAACGGTTGCGACGTGTCCGTGGGATCAGAGCGGTCGAAACGGTCGAGATTTTCCGCCAGGTATTGCGACTTGACGTAGCCCTTCAGTCCGTCCTTGCTCTCTTTGTTGTCTTTATCGGCGTACGATTCCCGATAGCTTGACTCCAGACTGCCGTGCGGCTCGGAAATTTCTACGACCCGAGCAGGCCCATTTTCCGCCAGATAGAACTCACGCCTTTCCACCAGCAGATTTTCTTCGGCCGAACTCACTGGCGTTGCGCGCAGGGAGTTATCACCGTTTCCCGCGATCAGAGCGAGCCGTCCCTGATCCGCGGAAGGGAGTTGCCCCGGCCGCGCATACTCGTCGGTCGCGTGGATCCACACGTCGGGATTACCCGGCGCGTAAACGATGGCGTGGTCAAACGAACCCATCCCGGGCAGGTCGGGAACAACATCGAAACCGAATCCTGAATCGAGTAGCGCAACATAGGCCGGAATTCCGGCGGACCGTAACAGAGCTACGAGTAAGACAGACTTGTCCTTGCAATCACCGTATTTCCGGTTCCAGGTTTCACTCGGCGCGTGGGGAACGATCGAGGCTTCGCCGAATTCGATTCCGGTGTAGCGGACCTGCCGGTTGAGATCCTGTACGATTACAGCAATCTTGTCTTCTCGACTGGGCTTTCCGGCGACCAACTTGTTGACCTGAGAGGAAACATTTGCCCCCGCTACTCGCTCATCCACGATCTTGGCGTATTCACCGCCCACCTTCTGCCACGACGCTCCGGTTGAGAAAGTGACGTGCTGGTATGCGGCCACATCGCTGGGAAGATAGTCAGGGCGATCCGCGAACGCCTGCAGCGGTCCGGAGTCGAACACCACTCGTATCCTTCCGTTCTGTTCCGTGCGTTGCGGCTTCAGGTCGGGCAATAAAAGCAGCCTGTATTGCAGCGGAAAGGCTGCTGGCGCATCCAGCACGAGCCGGGTGTGGTTCACTGGAACGCTCCGGCCAAAATAGAAATTGGTTACCGTACCTGCGCCAAATAGAGGTGCACTCTCCTTTTCGATGAACTCCTCTTCGACAATGGCGCCGGCGGCGATTGCGGGCAGCGGAGCTCGTAACACGCGGCGGTCGGAATATATCTTGTTGTCTCCCTCGCGAGCGGGGGCATCCGCAATCGTTTTAGGGTCAAGGGTGTGCTCAACCGTGTCGGAAGTGATGACGCGAGCCTTCATCGTAGGACGTTCTTCATGCCAAGGCTCCCAGTCAAGCGACATATCTGCCCAGTCCTCTGCCCCTTTTTGCGTGACAACTTTGAAAAGCAGATAGTAGGTACTCGTCGAACGTCCGTCGGCTTCAAAGACCCGGGACTCTTCTTCGTGGATTACGACCACGTCCACGCCTGCCGGAGCGGGAATATTTGAGGCAGCTTTCTGGGCCGCGGAAGGGCTCGCCGAAAAACGGGCGGCCTCCCATGGTTGATCCGTAATGCCCCATGCGGAGCTTGCGACCGAAAGAAAGATCAGAATTGCGAGACCGACACGTCGACCCATAATCTGTGTGCTCTTACTCCAAAGTCGTTAACCCTGGGAAACCCTAGAAGGTATCGCGGTTTCGCGTCCTGAGCAAGGACATAGGATCAGTGGTTTTGCCCTAACCTCTAAGGAAAGGACCGTACCGGATCAGGGCGGCGATCATGGAATGAGCAATCTTTGGCAGCCGGACCTGTAAGCCGAATTTTGTCCGCGGGATTGCTCCCGCGGGACGGCCATTCCTCTGGGCCGCGCATTGCTGCGCGGCTCTAGCGACCTACCCGGAGGTTTGACGCGCCGAGCCGGTGCGTGTCCCCGGCCGAAGCCGAAGCTTTGCCAGGAACTCCCTCCCTATTTGGTCTTGCTCCGTGTGGGGTTTGCCCTGCCCGCTGCATTACTGCCGCGGCGGTGCGCTCTTACCGCACCTTTTCACCCTTACCCCGCCTTGCGGCGGGGCGGTATGTTTTCTGTGGCACTTTCCGTCGACTGGGCTTGAACCCAGCCTCCCGGACGTTATCCGGCACACTGCTCTGCGGAGTTCGGACTTTCCTCTCCCTTGCGGGAGCGGCCGTCCGATCCGGCTGCCAACACAGTCATTATATGCGATGGGGTGCGGGGAACGAGGTCTCAGGTGTCAGGTCTCAGGTGTTAGGTCTCAGGTCTTAGAAGCAGACCCCGTCGAAACTCAAGTACAGGGGAACTTTTGACATCGTTTTGGCGTTGATAGGTAAGGGCGCTGGTGCTGCTAGACTTGTAGCCGGGCGAAAAGTCTGAGACGCGGCAAGCCGCGTCTCTACGGATGTTTTTCCTGAGACCTGACACCTGCGACCTAAGACCTGATCCATGAACATCATCGAAGCCATCAAGATTGCGTTCCAGTCGCTGTGGGCGAACAAGCTGCGCTCGGCACTGACGCTGCTCGGGGTCGTGATCGGCATTGCGGCAGTGATTGCGGTGGTCACGTTCGTGGCGGGGATTAACGGGTATGTGGCGACGAAAGTCTTCAATCTGGGTGCGGACGTCTTCATCGTCTTCAAAGTCTCGCCGGTAACGACCAGCGTTGACCACCTCCTCGACGGCGAAAAGCGCAAGAACCTCACCATGGAGGACTACGAGGCAGTGCGGGAAGCCTGCAAGCACTGCGAGTGGGTGGGAGCCTCGCTGCGCAATGATGTCGGGCACGCCCGCTACGGCGAGCAACAGATCAACGATACGACGGTGCGCGGCGTCACGCCCACGATGGTGCCGATTCTGGACATCGATTTGGTCTCCGGGCGCATGCTGAACGAAACGGATGTAAGGAACAACTCGGCGGTAGCCGTGGTCGGGCCTGACGTCGTGGATACCCTGATGCCGGGCGCTGATCCGATCGACAAGGAAATCCGCGTGGACGGCTGGGAGTATCGCATCATCGGTGTCGGCAAGCGCAAGGGCAAGACGCTGGGGCAGAGCATGGACAACTACGCGCTGATTCCCATCACCGCGTTCCAGAAGCAGCATGGCACACACGACAGCATCCGGATCTCCGGCAAGTCGGCCGTAACCGGCGCGGGGATGGAAGAGGCGATGGATGAAACCCGCGCCATCCTGCGCGCGCGCCGCCACGACCGGCCGGGCGCGGATGACAGCTTCGACCTCGAGACCAATGCCAGCCTGCTCAGCATCTGGGCGGGTTTCAGCCAGACGTTTTTCTACGCCATGATCGGCATTGCCGCAATTTCACTGGTGGTGGGCGGCATCGTGATCATGAACATCATGCTGGTTTCAGTCACGGAGCGGACGCGGGAGATTGGAATCCGCAAGGCTCTCGGGGCGAAGCGGGATGACATTCTCGGACAGTTTCTAATCGAGTCCGTGGCCTTGGCGACGCTCGGCGGAATCATCGGCGTGCTATCGGGGATCAGCCTGGCAAAGGGCGTGACTTTCCTGATCGGCATGCCCTCGGCCGTGCCCTTATGGGCGATTGCAGCGGGAGTGGGAGTCGCGGCCAGCGTCGGCATCTTTTTCGGAGTGTATCCGGCGCGCAAAGCGGCCTTGCTGGACCCGATCGCCGCGCTGCGCTTTGAGAACTAAGGAAGAGCTTTAACCACGGGGGACACAGAGGAACACGGAGGAAAGCAGACCCCGTTTTTCTCGGCGAACTCTGCGTACTCTGCGGTGAAGTGGTTCGAAACGAATGATTGCCAAAGGCGAACTCGGCGAAATCCTCAAGCTGGCGGTGGACACCATCCGCGGCAACAAGCTGCGCTCGTCGCTGACCGTGCTCGGCATCGTCATCGGCGTCACCGTAGTGATTGGCATTTCGTCGATCGTGCGCGGGCTCAACGATAACGTGAGCCAGGTCATCAGCTCCTTGGGTTCGAATATTGTCTTCGCGTTCCATCAGGACATCACCTTCGGGCGGCCCACTGAAGAAATGCGCACCCGCAAAGAGCTGACTTTTGAAGACGCCATGGCGATGAAGGATCTACCCCATGTGAAGGCCGTTACCGCCGGCGTGCGTTTCTTCCGGCCGGAACTCGGCGTCGGCACCTACGCCGTGAAATACAAAGATCGCAAGACCAAGCAGACGATCCTCGAAGGCGATATGGCTTCGGTCAAAGATGTTTACGATATTGCGCTCGACTCCGGCCGCTGGTTCAACGAAGTGGACGACGAACGGCACTCGTCCGTGATCGTAATCGGCCACGATACCGCCGCGGAACTGTTCCCGAGCGAGCAACCTCTGGGCAAGGAAATCAACATCGAGGGCCAGATGTTCACGGTAGTGGGCGTGGCTGAGCAGCGCAAGACGGTGTTCGGGGGCGGCAAGAATCCCGACGACAATATTGTTTTCTTCCCGCTCAGCACGTTTAAGAAACTGCACCCGGAACAGAAAGCGCACTGGATCAGCGTCCGGGCCACGTCGCACGACGACATGTCCAAAGCCACCGATGAAATGCGCGAGTTGCTGCGCCGCCGGCGGCGCGTTCCGAACAACAAGCCGGACAACTTCGCCGTCTTCACACAAGACTCGCTCTCGGATGTGTGGAATCAAATCACGGGCATGATCTTCATCTTCATGTTTGCCGTCTCGAGCGTGGGCCTGATCGTGGGCGGCGTAGGCGTGATGAACATCATGCTGGTCTCGGTGACGGAGCGCACCCGCGAGATCGGAGTGCGTAAAGCGATCGGGGCGCGCAAGCGCGATATCCTGATGCAGTTCACGCTCGAAGCCGTCATGCTCACGGCGGTCGGAGGTGTGATCGGCCTGCTGCTGGGCGCGATCATTACCGGGATCATTCCTTTGATCTTCCCATCCCTGCCGGCAACTATGTCGGTGTTCTGGTCGCTGTTTGCTTTCAGCTCGTCCGCGGGAGTGGGTTTGGTATTCGGGATCTATCCGGCATGGAAAGCGGCTAACCTGGATCCCATCGAGTCGTTGCGGTACGAATAGATAAGTAGCGCCGCCGCCCTCGGCGGCTGTCGTGGGGGCGCCTCGCCCCCCCTTGCGAGGGCAGGGTGCCCTCGCGACAGCCGGCAAGAGCCTGCCCTGAGCAAAGCCGAAGGGTGCCGGCGCTACAAGGATCCCATGCATCTGCCAGCCAGAACGCTGTTGGAGGCGGTCACCGCGCTTGGAACCCTATGCACCTTGGGTTTCTACCTGCTTTCCGGGTACGGAATCGCGAGCTTCCTGAACCACCGGCGCCGGAAGCGAGTGCCGGCTGCGCTCCCCGAGCGTTCCCTTCCTCCCGTCTCGATCCTGAAACCGCTGAAAGGAATCGACCCGCAGATTTGGGAGGCGTTTTGCAGTCACTGCGAGCAGGACTATCCGGAATTCCAATTAGTCTTTGGTGTCAGCGATCCCGAGGACTCCGCGATCGCGCTGGTGCGCAAGTTGCAGGAGAAATATCCGAACCGGCAGATTGATTTGCTGGTTTGCCAGCGCGACCTGGGGACCAATCGCAAGCTCAGCACGCTGGCACAAATGTTGCCCTCGGCGCGCCACGAAATTTTGCTGGTCAACGATAGCGATATCCGCGTCGCTCCAGACTACTTGCGGCGAGTGATTGCGCCGCTGCGAGATTCTTCTGTCGGGATGGTGACCTGCCTGTACCGCGGCATTGCGAGCCCGACTCTCGGTTCGCGGCTCGAGGCGATCGGGATCAGCGCCGATTTTGTCCCCGGTGTGCTGAGCGCAAGAATAGTCGAAAAAGGACTGCGCTTCGGGCTGGGCTCGACGCTGGTTTTCCGCCGAAGCGATCTGCGAGCCATCGGCGGTTTCGAAGCAATGGTGGATTATCTTGCTGACGATTACGAAATCGGCAATCGCATAGCCGCGCTCGGGAAGCGAGTCGAGCTCAGCGAGGTGGTGGTGGACACGTTTTTGCCGGCCTACTCGCTCCGTCAGTTCTTCGATCACCAGTTACGCTGGGCGCGCAGCGTTCGGGGCGCCCGAAGTTGGGGATACGCGGGCCTGCTGCTAACTTTTAGTCTGCCGTGGGCCATGCTGGCGCTGCTGGCGGGGCGCGGAGCGGCGTGGGCCTGGGCGCTGTTTGCCGTGACCGTTGCGGCGCGGCTTGCGGTCGGGTTGACGGCGGCGGTGGCAGTGCTCGGCGATCAGCAGGCGCTACGCGATCTCTTCCTGTTGCCGGTGCGCGACCTGATCGCGCCGATCCTATGGGCCATGGGCCTGGTGGGGAACCGAATCTCCTGGCGGGGCGATGTGTTCTATCTGAAAGATGGCCGGCTGGAGAGAATTGCCGATGAAGCCGCCGGACAGCAGGAACTATCGCGGCTATCCCGGCCCTGAAGTCGTTGCCACAGGGCGGTTGGTGAAGATGATCTTTCCTCCCCGGCGGGCAAGTTCGTAGTAGGTCAAACCACGCAGCTCTCCCGGATTCTCTTCCTCCGCCCACAGAAACACACGCTGCGGGCCTTCCCACAAATCTTTGAAAGACGCCGGAGTCTCGAAGACGCGCGGCGCATCCGGGAACTTCGATCCGTACCACATATTGCCGGCGGGCTCGCGCAGGCTTCGCAGCGACACCCCGGTGTAGAAATTCAGCGCAGAGGCGTTTTCGTATTTACCAATCACGACGATGACATCACCGGGCCGGTACTGCCGTTGAATGGCCAACGCCAGATCTTTCGAAGAAAGAATGGGAGAGAAAATTGCAAATGCGGAATGCACGCAGGCCAGCACAACGACCATCATCGCCACTAGCGCTGCATTCCCCGACCCGGCCTGCCCGCGGCGCCGCAGAATCCAATTGGCCAGCGTTCCCAGCAGGAAGGCGAGAGAAAACGCGCACAACGGACCGCGGAATGCTCCCATCGCCTGCGGAGTCAAGTCGAGGAAGTGGCCGAAGGACAGGGCGTACTCCTGCGGATGCTTTTTCAGCAGATCGGAGAGATCGGTTCCCGGCGCCGGCGCTTGGGAGAACGACAGCAGAGCAAATCCGACGACAGCGATGAGCACCCCAACTGCCAGTAGCACGGCGGACGAGACGCGTCCCGCACGACGTTCCGGGCTGGCGACGGGCGAGCCTCTCTCTTTGGCGAGCCAGCCTCCTATCAGTAAAGCCATGGCGGGAATCGCGGGGATCGTGTAGTACTCCTGGCGCGTGGAGAAGCTGAAGAAGCCGACAATCACGAGGGACCACAGGAGAAAGAGCAGATGGGCGCGCTGGCGGCGCGACATCTGCGAGCGGAATTCGCGCCAGCGCCGCGGTACTTCGAGCAAACCTTGCGGAACGAAGACACTCCACGGCACGAGCCACATGATCAAGAGCGCCCAAAAGAGCAGCAGGGGGACGGTGTCGTAATCCCGTGGAACGCGCTTGTTCAGGAAGCGCAGGAAATGTTCGTTGACGAAGTAGAACCACAGAAATCCGCGAACCTGACCTTGCGCCGGATTCGCGCGCTCGGCCAGGATGTGCCAGGGAGCCGCGATTGCGAAGAAAACCAGCGCACTCGAGAACAAGCGCAGCTTGAGCAGGTGCTTCAGGTTTCCGGTCAGCAGAAGGTAGAGACCGATGGCCCCAGCCGGAAACACCAGCCCGATCAGCCCCTTGGTAAGCACGTTCAGCGCGCAGACCGCGGCCAGTCCCCAGCAGACCCAGCGCGAGGGCTTGAGTTCTTCGAGTGATTTCAGAAACAGCCAGAACGTCAGCGTAAGCCAGAATCCGACCGGCACGTCGGGGATCAGGAAGCGAGTAAACAGATAGGGACCAAGGGCGGTGGCCATCACCAGGCCCGAATCGAATCCCCCGGTGGGGCCGAAAGCCCAGCGGCCCAGGCCGTAGGTGGCCAGGATCATGGCCAGCACGCCCAACATCAAGGGAAAGCGGGTGCTCCATTCGCTAATGCCAAACACCGTGTAGCTGGTGGCCACGCTCCAGTACATGAGCGGCGCTTTTTCCAGGTAGCGAACGCCGTTAGCGTAGAGCGTGACCCAGTCGTGCCGTTGCACCATTTCGCGGGCCGCTTCGGCGTGCACGGTGTCGGCGTCGTCAAGCAGGGCGGGCGTGGAGAGGCCCACCATGTAGATGAGAACCCATAAGGCGGTGAGAATGAGAGCGGCGATCCGCCAGTCCGAGAGCAGACTGTTGGGACGATTCATGGACTGGGTGCGCGGCTGCTCGGGCTCGGAGGCCTCAGCGGAATTCATCGAGAGAACGCTCATTATAAAGGCAGCGAACGTGACGCGGCCGCCCAACGCCCTCCGGCAAGACGGCGGAGGGCAAGATGCCCCTTCGGCAGGCTCAG
>ORMF010170287.1_pt1 | contig 21214 bp, 21 predicted proteins | sample 1779871 | NCBI WGS metagenome assembly ORMF01 (sample SAMEA104232316, study PRJEB22302) | groundwater metagenome | biome: forest; feature: aquifer; material: groundwater | place: USA | collected 2011-08-07 | depth 5.4 m | reverse complement strand
TTGAAGGACAATTCCTGTTCCCAAAGCTACAGCTTGTAACGGATTGTCAGCTACAAAAACTGGTAATCCTGTCTCTTCTGCTATTAATACATCTAACTCTTTTAGCAATGCTCCGCCTCCAGCAAGCATAATGCCTCTGTCTATTAAGTCGGAAGCCAGTTCAGGAGGGCAGTGCTCGAGCGTAGATCTTATTGCTTCAACTATACTTGTGAGAGGTTCCTGTAACGCTGTGCGTATTTCAAAGCCTGTAATGGTTATCGTTTTAGGAAGACCTGAAATAAGGTCACGCCCTTTTACATTCATAGAAACTTCATCATTTTTTGATGTGGCTGATCCAATTTGAATCTTGATTTGTTCCGCAGTCCTTTCCCCGATCAATAGATTGTGCGCACGTTTCATGTGATGAACAATACACGCATCCATTTCATCACCTGCAACACGTATGCTTCTTGCCTCTACCAAGCCTGACAAAGAGACTACAGCTACTTCAGTTGTTCCACCTCCAATATCGACAATCATGCTGCCCGAAGGTTCCATGACAGGAAGACCTGAGCCAATAGCCGCAGCCATAGGTTCAGCTATGAGATAAATTTCACCAGCACCAGCTCTCTGTGCACTGTCTTTGACTGCCCGTATTTCTACTTCTGTTATCCCTGAAGGCACTCCGATTAATACCCTTGGGTGGAGCAATCTTCTTCTAGGTGAAACTTGTCTGACAGCCTTTTGAATAAAGTATCTAAGCATTTCTTCTGTTATATCAAAGTCTGCTATTACTCCGTCTTTCATCGGGCGAATGGCTTTTATGTGGCCTGGAGTTCTGCCCAGCATCTTTTTAGCTTCTTCGCCGACAGCCACTACTTCTCGCCTTTCTCCGTCTGTTACAGCTACTACAGATGGTTCATTAAGAAGTATTCCGTGATCTTTTACAAAAACTAAACAATTGGCAGTACCTAAATCTATTCCAATATCTGTCGCAAAAAATTTAGCTAACTTTTGATATAACATAGAGCTTTCCATTTAAAATTTTACCGTAAAAACCACACAGTATCGAATTTAGCCTAAAAAAGCCTAAAAATCTATATTAATAAATATAATATGCAATAAAAATTATTTTTTTGCTTATATTTTTTTAAACTAAAGCTAAAATATACTTTCACATTTTTTACACTGCATACTGAAAATTAAGGATTTTTAATAGTGAATAATATCAAAATAGGCATAATTGGTTTTGGAACTGTAGGAGCTGGTGTTGTATCGGCTTTGTTGGTAAATGCTTCCATAATATCAAAAAGAACTAATATTAATTTTATTTTGCATAAAGTTGCAGATAAAGACATAACTTCTGATAGGGGAGTTGCTGTTGGGAAAGATATTTTGACTACAGATGTTAATTCGGTTATAAGAGAATCGGATATTGTAGTAGAGCTTATTGGAGGAACAACATTTGCAAAAGATATCATTACTCGTGCTTTGTCAGCCGGCAAACATGTTGTAACTGCAAATAAAGCACTTATAGCTGAATATGGCAGTGAACTTTTTGAATTAGCAAAACAATATAAAAGTGATCTTTATTTTGAAGCTGCAGTTGCAGGAGGAATTCCTATAATTAAGGGTTTACGAGAGGGATTCGTAGGAAATCGCATAGATAAAATTTACGGAATTCTTAATGGAACATGCAATTATATTTTAACTGAAATGGAACAGAATGCTTCTGAATTTAAATTAGCATTGTCTGATGCGCAAAAGTTGGGTTATGCCGAAGCTGATCCAACTTTAGACATTGAAGGGATTGATACAGCACACAAAGCTATAATCCTTGCTTATTTAGCATATGGTAAAATGTTACCAATTGAATCATTTTACGTTGAGGGAATAAAAGAGATATCGTCAATTGATATTTCTTATGCCAAAGAGCTTGGCTATAAAATCAAACTTCTTGCGATCATAAAAAACAAAGACGGAAAGATTGATTTGAGAGTTCATCCTACAATGATTCATGCTTCATCAATTATGGCAAATATAAATGGAGTAAACAATGGTGTTTATTTGGAGGGGTATCCTGTTGGTACTTCGTTGTTTTACGGGCAGGGGGCAGGAAGGAATGCCACATCAAGTGCTGTGGTTGCCGATATTATTGATATTGGTTTAAATAAAATATACAATGCACATCAGCGAATATCATCTTACGCAGATTCAAAAATTGCAGAAAAACAGCTCCCTATGGCTGATGTAGAAACAAGATATTATTTGAAAATGCAGGTAGAAGATCTCCCTGGAACAATGGCTAAGATTACAAAAATACTGAGTGGGCATGGAATAAGTATTTCTTCTATTATTCAAAAAGAATCTGTCGGTTGTGCTAAGGAGCTACCTGTAATCATCGTGACGCACAAGGCATTTGAGAAACTTGTGAGTAATGCTGTTCAAGAAATAGAACTTTTAGATATTATAAAAGGTAAAGTAAAACTTATAAGAATTGAGGATATATAAATGGCAAACGGCAAACATACTGTTGAAAAAATTGGCGGCACCTCGATGTCGCGTTTTGATGAATTAATGAATAATATCATTATCGGAAATAGAAAAGGAGCAAAGCTTTATAATAGAATATTTGTTGTTTCAGCTTATTCTGGCATCACAAATTTGCTTTTAGAGCATAAAAAAACAGGTGTAGATGGTGTTTATTCGGCATTCAAAAATTGCGATCTGGCATGGGAAGCCAAGCTCGAAGGTGTGAGAGATGCAATGTTGAAAATTAACGGTCAATTTTCATCGTTAGGACTTCCAGTAGATAAAGCTGATCAATTTGTAAATGAAAGAATAGACGGAATAAAGCTTTGTTTAAGAAACCTTTTAAAGATCCGTTCATACGGGCATTTGGCACCAAAAGATTATCTGCCAGCCAGCAGAGAATTTTTGAGTGCATTAGGCGAAGCACATAGTGCCTATAATTCGGTGCTGATACTTCAGCATAACGGTGTAAATGCGAGACTTGTAGATCTTACTGGATGGAAAGAAACTCAGACCCTGCCTATTAATGACGCAATTAGAAATGCTTTTTTAGGAATAGATTTGACTAAAGAATTGCCTGTTGTAACAGGTTATACCAAGTGCAGTGAAGGTATGATGGGAAGATTTGACAGAGGATACAGTGAGATAACTTTCAGTAAGCTTGCTGTTGTAACGCAGGCACGAGAAGGGATTATTCACAAAGAATTTCATCTTTGCACAGGGGATCCAGTACTTTTTGGCGCAGATAAAGTAAAAGTTATTGGACATACAAATTTTGATATTGCAGACCAATTGGCAGATATGGATATGGAAGCCATTCATTCTAGTGCGTCAAAAGAGATGGAGCTTGAAGATATTCCGATAAGAGTAAAAAATGCATTTGAGCCTGAACATCCAGGCACGTTAATTAGTAGAGGTTATATTTCACCAGTACCTAAAATAGATATGATTTGCGGAAGGGATGACATTGTTGCTGTAGAAATTATGGATTCTACAATGGTTGGTGAAGCTGGCTATGATTATAGACTTTTAAAAATTTTTAATAAATATGGCATAAGTTACATAGCTAAAAATACCAATGCTAATACTATTACCCATTATATACAGGAAAAATCTGATGGTTTGGAACAGGCTATCGAGCTTTTGAAAGCGGAGTTTCCAATGGGCAGACTAACTGTTTATAAAGTAGCTATAGTTTGTGCAATTGGCTCAAATATGGCGATACCTGGATTCCTGGCCAGGGGTGCTTCGGCATTGGCAGAAGCAGGAATAAATATATTAGCTATTGATCAATGCCTACGCCAAGTAAATATGCAGTTTGTTGTTAAACGAGAATCTTTCGAAAAAGCTCAAATAGCCCTTCACAGGGAACTAGTTGAAAAAATTAAGTGAGCGGTTGTTAATGAATAAAAATTTAAAAATTTACATTGCAGGACATGCTGGATTAGCAGGAAGTGCTATTCATCGAAAACTTCTTAAAGAAGGATATTCCAATATTATAACTAGAAGATCTTCTGAATTAGATTTACGAAATTATGAAAATGTTTTTAAATTTTTTTCTCAAGAACAACCTGACTGGGTATTTCTTGCTGCTGCTAAGGTAGGAGGAATATTTGCCAACAGCACATACCCTGTAGAATTCCTTTTGGATAACTTAAAAATACAGAACAGTGTAATTGAAGCTGCAGCTAAATTTAATGTAAAAAAACTTATGTTTTTGGGCTCAAGTTGTATATATCCCAAATTGGCACCACAACCGTTAAAAGAAGAGTATCTTTTAACATCTTCTTTAGAGCCTACAAATGAAGCATACGCTGTAGCAAAAATTGCTGGAATTAAGCTTTGTGCTGCTATGCATAAACAGTTTGGATTTGATTTTATCTCTGTTATGCCTACAAATTTATATGGTAAAAATGATAATTATCATAAAACTGATGCTCATGTCATTCCTATGTTAATTCGAAGATTTCATGAAGCAAAGCTCAGTAATTTAGATTCTGTTGAAATTTGGGGAAGTGGAACTCCTAAGCGAGAATTTCTTTATTCAGATGAATTAGCTGATGCAGTTGTTTTTATAATGGAAAATTTGACTGCTTCAGAAATAGGGGAACTGATAAATATTGGCTCAGGCGTAGAATATACAATAATGGAATTGTCCGAACTCATAAAAGATACTGTTGGATTTAAAGGGAAAATAGTGTTAAATAGGGAAAAACCAGATGGAACACCGAAGAAATTATTGGATGTGACACGTCTTAAAGCTCTTGGATGGGAAGCACAAATTTCGTTAAAAGACGGTTTAAAAATGGCATATAAGGATTTTTTAGAAAATAGTGATGTAAAGTTATGATAGGCTGAGATGGATGTCAGCCCATTATTTTTAAATAGTTCTGTTACTATTTTACAGGATAATTAGGATAAACAAAATCATAAGGATTTGTGTTAAAATCCAGAATCCATTCAGGCTGCATCAACGGTCCGTATCCCCATCCATCATCATATTTTTTAGCAGAAGCTCCTGGAAGAGGCACTGGGAATGTCACTATGTCTACGACTCCGACTACCTCTCTGGCTATGAAAAAGGAAATTCCTTTTACTAATCCGAATGTTACAGCAGCAAGCCCGCCTTCAATTTCATTAGTTTGATATGATTGAAGAGGTATTTCTATTACACCAAAAATGAGGTTCGACAAACCTCTTCCTAGTTTTCTTATAGGCCCACTTGAAAGTTCATTCATGAAATTATTTGTTTCTTCACTGTCACGACTAACTTCTTGATTATAGACATATTGATCATCGAGGGTTAGTGGATCCAAGTTCTCAGCCGCATTTATTTGTGTTGTTGAAAATAAAAAAATGGCACATGCAGTTAAAAGTAGATAAATGAAATTTCTTTTCATCTGTTTCCTCTATATATGATTTTTATATGCTTGTGAGTTTAAAGTACTTTTCATAAAAAGTATAAAGGAAATAAATTTTCTGTCAATTTATTTTGTTTATGAATAAGGGGTTTTTAATATTCCATATACTATATTTTGAAAAGTTAATTGTTATATTATTACTTGTATTAGAAAATAGGATGATAAACAAATATGAAAAATGATGATACAGATATAAAAATGATGGCAGATGTTTATAATCTGCTTGAAGTGCCAGAAGATAAATTTGTAGAGCTTGATTTGGGATGCGGGAAGGGGCGTTTTACTGTAGAATTAGCTCAAATGTATCCTGACAGATTCATTATAGCTGTTGATGTACTCATTGGAAGATTGAGGAAGTTAAGCAATAAAATAACTAGGCTTAATATTGAGAACATGAAACTTTTAAAATGTGATGCATGGCAGCTTATTTCTCATTGTTTTAGAGATTATTCTCTCAATAGAGTACATTTTTTATGTCCAGATCCGTGGCCAAAGGAAAAACAACGTCATAATCGACTTGTAAGCTCTGAATTTGTTGGAAGAATTTACAATAAGTTGAGATTTAACGGTACTTTTCATTTCTCAAGTGATGACAAAAACTACTTCAAATACGTAAATACTGTGTTTGCCAATTCTGGGATGTTTGAAATTGATAATGAAAGAATTGACGACGTCTCTCAGATAAAGACTGATTTTGAGCTTTTATGGAATGAAATGGGATTGCCCGTTAATCATATTGCGTGGCGAAAACTTCTTTAATCTTGTCCGTATGAAATACGCCCTGTATATTGGTCTACAGTAACATAAACTTTATTTGCATCATTAACTGCTTTGTACTCGCCTCCAGAATAAATCTTTTCAGTTATTATGACTTCTTTTTCGCTGCCTAAGGCTTCACCTGTTCTTTTAAAGGCTATTCCTCTAGAATCTGCAGAAGATGATCCGCCTGCTTTGCTGAAATTTACACTTTTTATGACATCTTTATTAATTATGCTGTCAACTGAAGCGCCTTTCGGAAGAAAATGCCATTCACTGTCAGGAATCCAACGGCTAAATGTATATGTGGTTCCATTTACAGTTATTATGCATGACCTGTATGACTTGTAGGTATATTCTTCAGAAAGCCCTTCTGAATTCTCAGGGAAGATTAATGCGGTGTATTCTCTATTCGTAATTGCATATGACCTTACATATTTTAGGCTGCTTGCAATTAATTTTGCCGATTCTTCTGTAGCATGTCCTTTTGATATTTTGATAAAAGAAGGAAGTGCAATAGCCATGATTATTCCCATAATCACAATTACTGCAAGAATTTCAACGAGTGTAAAAGCTTTTTTATCCATAAAATGACCTATTTCCATGAATAAGTTACGTCACTGTTATCGCTTTCTCCTGATGTACAATATAAAAATACAGTGCCGTATAAATCTTCTGTAAGAGGTGTTCCACTTTCAAGGGCAGTTTTTAATATAATTCCATCGTAATCAGTGTCTATATATACCCTGAACTTGTTATTCCATGGGTCAATATATCCCTTTTGGATGTAATCTTTTGGAACATCTAGAAAGCGTATGTTTCGTGTGTTTTTTCCAGTATTTCCTTCTGTGTCAAGATTCGTTAGTACGCTGATTAAAGTATTGTATTGTAAATTGTAACTTGAGCTGGTTGCACTGTTTGACCAAGAAGATGAAGTAACAGGCAGTACTCCATAGGTTGATTCATATGATTTTACCGCTGTAGAGATTGCGTTCATCAATACTTTTGCTTCTGTCTTTCGTGCTCTGTGACGTACTGTTGTCAGCGCAGGCAGTAAGAAGGCTGCAAGTATTGAAATTATGACTATTATTGTTAGCATTTCAACTATTGTGAAATTCGACTTTTTCCACATATTTTCAGCCTTTTTTTTAACGTAACATTAAATTTGCCTAAGTTTTATAAATTATAGTAAAAAAATACTTGGTTGTCTATATTTTTGTAAGATATACTCACAACTAATTGGTTTTAGAAAAACTTTTATAAAACTTGAAGCTGTTTTATAGCAATCAGGCAATTTTCATGGTACATCCGCTATATATTTTCTATAAGGAATCTGGAAAACTTTTAATATCGTTTTTATTCATTTTTTTAAATATGAATGGTAGTACTAAAAGAATAAGAAGAATTCCAGACGCAGTCAGATATAAATTCGTATAACTGATAAAAGTTGAATTGAAATATATCTTTTTTGCTATGACAGCAAGAGTTTGTTCTTTGGAAAGATGCACGCTTAACGAATTGAAAAATATTGTAAGGTTATTGTTGTATTCATTGACAGAGTGTATCATATCATTCCAATTAACCTGCGAAAATCTGGATAAAAAAGCAGCACCAACTGCAGCACCTACAGAACCGCCAAGCATCCTGCTAAAACTATACATGCCTCCTGCAGAGTCAGAGAGATGATGAGGGAAGTTATAATACGCAAGAAGTATCAAAACTGAATAAACTGATGATATGCCTATACCTTGTAAAATTACTGGAATAATCACATGCCCCATCCCTTGATATGGCGAAAACCCGCTTAAAAGGTATGAGGCGAATGCAAAAACGAGAAGCCCGAACATTATTATAAACCTTGCATCTATTTTTCTACTCAAGTAAAGTATTAATGGTGTGCAGGCTATTGCCGCAATTCCTCTTGGAGAAGTTAAAAATCCTGTTGTTTCTGAGGGGTAATTATAAAGATTTTCCAACATTAATGGAAAATAACTCATAACAAGATAGATAACGGCTGTAAAAGAAAACATTGTTATGCAGCCTAAAACAAAGTTTCGATACTTAAAAATATTAAAATTTAATACAGATTTTCCAAGTAGACCACGCCATATGAAAAAAACAGTGAAGAGAAGCCCTGCTGTTAGCGATAAAATCATAATACTTGAGTTGAACCGGCCTGACATATCGCCTTGATTGAGAAAGTATTCTATTCCTCCGATGCCTATTACAAGAAAAAGGAAACTGATATAATCTATTTTTATATTAATTTTTTTAGTTTCAGGCATAAGTGGAAGAAGAAGCGTAAAGCTAAATGCACATATTGGGACATTTATGTAAAAAATCCAAGGCCAGCTCATATGCTCCACTATAGAGCCTCCAATAATTGGACCTAATATTGGACCAAGTATAATTGCGGATATATAGTAAAACATCACGCGTGGTCTTTCCTCTTCAGTGAAAGTGTCAACAATATATGCCTGACAAAGGGTTGGAATGAATGCCCCTCCGCAACCTTGTATAATTCGAAAAATTACAATCTCAGTTATCGAGCTTGAAAATCCGCACATTACTGATGAGGCAGCAAATAAAACGGTAGAGATAAGAATTATTTTTTTTCTTCCGAATTTTCTGCTTACAATACCAGCGAGAGGCATACCGATTGCAGCTGCCGTTATGTAACTTGTTATAATCCATGAACCTTCTGATCTATTGGCGCTTATACTTCCCATAATGTCCTTTAGAGCAACATTTACAATGGTGGTATCAAGAATTTCAGCTAACGCTAAAAGACTTAAGGACATTGCAACTAAAACTCTTTTATCTTTGAAAAGACTTAGATTATTCATAATTTAAATTGAGTGAAAATAAATTTTGATATACCGAATGTATTCCAAAAATTGGTTAACTTGCGATAAAACAGACTCAATTTTTATCTTACTTTTTCTAAAACCATTTAGTTTTGGGTATATACAGATAAATTAAGCGTATGGAAGTTATAAGCTGTTTTTCGTAAGGTATTTGTTTTACTATTAATCGTTAATTAAAGATCCAATTACTTTACGTTTGCCGATTATTTCTGTCAGATGGACGTTGCAGAATCTATTTTTCAGGCTTGAGTTAAGATCAGCTGTAATGTTTACGTTTATATAATTATCACTCCATCCTTTTAAAAACCCATCATTATATTCTTCAATAAGCACTTTTACGTCAGTTCCTATTTGTTTCTTTAAAAAATTCATTGAAAGTTTTTCGCTTTCTTTTGATAAGAACTTGTGTCTTTCAGAGATTATTTTTGACTGTATTTGGTTTGGGTATTCAGCTGCTGGAGTTCCTTTTCGTTTTGAATATGGAAAAATGTGAAGATATGCGAATGGAAGCTTCATTAAATTATCGCAAGCTTCTTTAAAAAGTTCTTCCGTTTCGCCTGGAAACCCGACTATAAAGTCGCTTCCTATGCAAATTTCAGGTATTTTCTCTATTGCTTCATGTACGAATCTTGTAAACGTATCGACTGTATAACGGCGTCCCATTGATTTTAAAATTTTGTCAGAGGCATGTTGTATGGGAAGATGTAAAAAACGGCATATTTTTGATGTCGATTTCATTAAATCGAGTAACCCATCCATTTGAAATTGAGGCTCAGTTGAGCTGAGTCTTATCCTGAAATCCCCATCAACAGCGACAAATTGCTCTAATAAATCTATTAAATTTCTCCCATTGTCAAAGTATGTGGCTATATTTACGCCTGTTAATACTATTTCGTTATGCCCTTTTTCAACTAATGCTTTAAATTCACCAAGTGTATCATTCCACTCTCTGGAGGCAGAGCTTCCGCGACCGTATGGAACAATGCAGTATGTACAATACATATCGCATCCTGTTTGAATTTTTATATTTGCTCTGCTTTTAAATGGGTAATACCCAGTATTGTTTATTTTGAAGTTTTTTCTTGATGTAGCATCAACGAGTGGAGAAGGGGGTTTATCTTTGAATTTATCGAGTATAAATTCAATAATTTTATCTTTGTTTTTATTTGTGACTAAAACATCAATGTCTGGTTCTTTTTTCCAACTTGCTTCTTCTGTATCTACGTCGCAGCCTGTTACTAAAATTAGTGCGTTTGGATGTTTTCTTTTCAGACTTCTTGCATATTGCCTGCTTTTTTGTGATGCTGATGCTGTAACAGTGCATGTATTAATTATTATGACTGAAAGCTCTTTATCTTCATCATGCTTGACAATTTCAAATCCATTTTTTATAAGCTGATCAAAAATAAGTGCAGTGTCAGTCTGATTGAGCCTGCATCCTACAGTCACTGCAGTTGCATATTTTTTATTTAATGTTTCCAAATTAAATACCTTATTAGTGTTATAACGGAAGTTGATTTAGTCTTTTGGAATTGATGTGCATCTGGTCCATTCTCTTGTTTCTCCGAATAGAGGTATGCCTATATAGCCTCTCATTCTGAGTAAATCCTTGTTTTCTAATGTCATTTTGGCCTTGTATGTTTTTCCCGTATGAGGGTCATAAATTGTGCCGCCTATGAGCTCATCACCTGAATGAGTAAAACCTTTTGCTATTATTAATCCTATAAGTTTTTGATTTCTTAATTGCGGATTCGGATTTTTAAAGTCAGTGAGTCCTTCATCTTCGTTACGTATTTCTTGATCAACCCAAACTAATTTTCCTTCGAAAGTGCCATTCTCTATTTTATAGATTTGTATAATGCTTTCATTATTTTCGATAGACCATAACCCTAGAAAGTCATTTATCGTTGTTTGGGTTCCAGCATATAAGAACGAGCTTAAGAGAAAAATTAAAAAACCAGTAAGATATGTTGCTTTCAAATGTTTCATAGTGTAGACTGCTCGTTATTTTCAGATATAGGCATTTCTTTTACAGAATCATTAATCCATTTGAGATAATCTTTATTTCCCTTTTTTATAGGAACCATAATTATTTCAGGTGTTTCGTAAGGATTATTCTCAAGAATACACATTTCAACTTCTTTGTAAAGATGCGATGCTGTTTTTATTGATAAAGAAAATTCTTTTTCGTTGCATCTTTTATTTTTCCATCCATAAAAACTTTCTATTTCGTGTATTTGGATGCATGCAGCTAACTTGCCAGTTAATAGTTTTTTGATGAGCTTTTTTGCTTTTTTTCTGTCATTAAATGTAGTAGAAATAATACAATATTTGTTTTTCATTGATAATGCCACCTGTTTTAAGGTTGTTTAAGGATAATAAGGAATAAAATAAAATTATTGACCTATATTTGCAATAGCATAAAAAAAATAAATGACTATTGCTTGTATGATTGCTAGAATTATTTAAAATGTATATGAGTATGTTATACTAATAATTAATTAATTTTAGAAAAAGTTATATAAAAGTTGAAGCTGTTTTAATGCTAATCAGCCAATTTTTGGAATAGCTTCGCTATAGATATTATTTATAATGAGTGTTATTAAATCCTATGCTTTCATATCTTTTTAAAAGAATTTTACTAGCGATAATTACATTACTGATAATAATGGCTCTCAGTTATATCCTTTTGCGCTTGGCACCTGGTGATGCTACAAAGAGTACTTTTCTCGGTGAAGGTGGAGGGAGCTTTTCTGCAGAAAAAAACGAATTAGCAAAAAATAGTTCAATGAGCACGTATCTTCATCTTGAAGAACCGATTTATATAGGTTTTTTAATATGGCTTAAAGATGCATTAATTAATGGCAACCTAGGTGTTTCAGTTGCGGTCGATAAAGGGCGGCCAGTTTTATCCCTTATTTTAGAGAGACTGCCTGTTACTCTTACTCTTAATTTCTGGGCAATATTCATTACGTATATAGTCGCAATTCCCATTGGGATACTTTCTGCTGTTACAAAAAGGAAAAAAACTGATTCAGCTATAACGTTTTTTCTTTTTTTTCTTTATTCTTTGCCTGCATTCTGGATCGCATTGCTTTTACAGTCCGTTCTTTGCAAAGGAGGTATTTATCCAATTTTTCCATTGAAGGGGCTTAGCATTATATCAATTGAAGGAATGACGACATGGCAAATAATGGCAGCAACATCACATTACTATATACTTCCGATATTTTGCTTGACATATGCAGGTTTTGCAGGACTTTCTAGATATGCAAGATCTAGTATGACCGAAGTTATCAAGCAAGATTATATAAGAACAGCTAGATCTAAAGGTTTGAGCGAGTTTAATGTCATTTTCAAACATGCTTTGAAAAATTCAGGAATTACACTGATTACTCTTTTTGCTGGATTAATTCCAGGCTTAATTGGAGGCAGTATAATTGTGGAATATGTATTCAGTATTCCTGGAATGGGGGATTTGTCAATGTTAGCCTTGAGCAGCAGAGATATACCTCTTTTGATGGCTCTATTTTGCATAGGCGGGGCGTTGACATTGCTTGGTATATTAGTCGCTGATTTCCTTTATGTCTTAGTAGATCCGCGAATTAATTTTGAGAACAGGTAACTTATCCCGCCAAAATAGGAGAAGATGGATGATCTTGATACATGAGAGAAAGGTTGATATCTTCTCTGTTCATGCTTTTTAATTTTTTAGAAGCAAGTTCCATAATTATTTCATGCCTGTTACATTCATTGCTTATATGTCCAAGCATTATGTGATGTGTTTTTTCAGTGACTAGAAGTGAAAATGATTCTATAGCTTCGACATTGTTTAAATGCCCATGTTTTCCTGCAATTCTTTGTTTCAATGATATTGGTCGGTCAGAATTTCTGAGCATAGTGAGGTCGTGATTGCATTCTATAAGGAGAACATTTGAATCATGAAGAGCTGAAACAGCTACATTATTGAGATGTCCCAAATCCATTGCGTACCCTATTTTTGTATCACCGACAGTGAATGTGAAACATACAGGATCTGTCGCATCATGTGGGACTGAAAAAGGTCTGATGACAAAATCATAAAGATTAAATTTTGTTCCAGACTGAAAAATTTTAGTTTTTTTGTTAATTAAATTTCTCTCTTTTAAAAGAGATAGTACGTCTGAAGTAGTGTACGTTGTTGCGTCAAGATACTCGCCCAAGACTCTAAGTCCTTTTACATGGTCAGTATGCTCATGTGTTACAAATATAGATTTAACCAACTCATGATTAATCCCAGCCGTTGTCATTCTATTAAGAATCTCTTTACGTGAAAAGCCAGCATCAATCAGAATTCCGTAATTACCATATGAAATTAATACCGAGTTTCCTGAACTTCCACTTCCCAAAACTGTCACATACAATTCCATATAAGCACTGCTGAGTAAAATGTGTTAAAAAATAAACCTCTATTGCGGTGCAGGATTTTATTCCGTTTAATTACAATAGAGGTAAGCTGCGTTAACATAATTCCTATCGCATAAAGATATCTCATGATAATGCAATTTATGCGATAAAATTACTATCTCTGTTTTGACTCTTTTTTGTTGTTTTTAAAGATTAAGTCGTAATTTGTGCCGAATTTTGTAAAATCTACAGGTCTCGGCTTGCTCCCTTTTCCTGCTCCTGTTCCTGACATATTACCAACTCCATTTTTTTTGTGTTTAAATTTAAAGCGTTTATAATATAATAAAAATTATTTTATTATCAAACTTTTTTTAAAAAAATATAGCTAAGCTATTTCAAAAATTGGCTGATTAGCATTAAAACAGCTTCAAATTTTATATAAGTTTTTCTAAAACCAATTTGTCATTGGTATAGTTGTGTTAATTATTAGCTATAAGATGGTTCACTAAGTCAAGATTATGTATCCATAAAAGGTTTTCCCTTAAATTGTCTTGTTCCCATTCTTTAATTTTTTCTATAGTTACCGCATTGCTTACGTCAAAAATACCACTTTTGGTTCGTCTCAATGAATAAAGGGTTCCAGCGGAGTCCAGTTTTTTCCCTAAGTCATGGCATAACGTTCTTATGTATGTACCTTTCGAGCACGTTACCGTAAAATAAATGTACGGCATAGAAATTTTGCTTATGTCAATAGAGTATATTTCAATGTCAGCAGGTTCTCGCTCAACTTCTTTTCCACTTCTCGCTAATTTATATAGGCGTGTACCATTAACTTTTTTAGCGGAAACCATTGGTGGAATCTGTTTTTGTTTTCCTAGGAAGGAATTTAGCGCATTGATAATATTTTCTTCAGTAATGTGTTTCCACTCTTTTTCAGCTGTTATATTTCCTGTAGCGTCTTGTGAATCTGTTTCTATGCCAAGTTGCAGTGTCGATTCATACACTTTATTTTCACCGCTCAGTCTTTGACTTAGTTTCGTTGCTTTTCCTAATACTATGACTAAAAGACCAGTGGCGGCAGGATCCAGTGTCCCGCAGTGACCGACTTTGTCGACATTAAAACGGCGTTTTACGAGATTTACTACATCATGGCTTGTCCAATCAGACGGCTTATCAACCAGAAGAATTCCAGAATCTGCAAAAATAGGAGGTTTCAAAATTTTATACCTTTATGTGGTTATTGTTTTTTAAAAAATTATAACAAAGCTATCCCAAAAATTGGTGATTTCCAACTAAAATAGCTTCAATATTGATATAAATTTTTCTAAGACCACTTAGTTGTGAGTATAAATATATCTCTTTTTTAAAATACATCTAGATAATTTTTAAAGAGAAAGTTTTTTCCTATTGATTTTAATTTTAAAAGTTTGATAATTAATATCTAAAAGCTCTTTATTTCAAATTATCAATAACTTTATAGCGTAAAAGGAGAGCTATGAAAAATATATTTTATTTTGTGGTCTTCTTCTCATTTAATTTTTGCTTGACACTAAGTATTTATGCCAATGTGCAAATGAAAACACCTTTAGAGAATACTTCATCCGACACGCTATTAAGCGATTCCTTTAACCCTGCATCAAATTATGATTTTTTTAACCACTTTAGTAACAGACGAGATTATGCCTTTATCGGCAATGGTTATGTAGGTACACGAATATCAAGAAGAGGAACGGGATATTATAACATAACAGGACCTACTCCTAGCGAAAGAACATATTCAAACGACACTAGAGGATATAATCCACCTGCACAAGTAGTTATGACTGGAGTGTGGGATAAAATAAACACGAGTGTGAACCAAAATTTTGAACCAGGCATTGGTTTGCCAAATTGGGATGCATTGGAAGTTGCTGTAGGAGGAAACGGGTATTATTTTTATGGACAAGAAGATCCTAACGGCGCTTTTTATGAATCTTACAATCAAACAATTGATACTTCTAATGGTTCTACTACCACATCTGTCATTTTTAATAATGTGTCTTTAACATTTCAACAGTTTAGCAGTATGACAGACAAAAACCTTTCATTTTCACAGGTTGAAATAACGCCTTTAGCTGATGACGTTGGAGATATTACAGTGATAGCAATTCTTGGAGAGGGGATTTTAACGCCATCGCCGTTATTAAAGTTTGCCGACATTGACAATAAAACAGCATATTACAGTTTTACTAATAATTCAAATGTTGCACCTAAATATATCGCATATGCGTCAAACATTTCGGTAAGTAATGGATGTGAGCTAAAGTCTATATTTTCTACAGACACACAAATAGGATTCAATATTGAAATTGATTCTCCTACAAAAGGTACAGAATACTGCATTCAAAAAGCTGTTTATATTACTGATTCGGATACAGATTTAGATTCTGAAGCTGTTATCTCAGATTTAAATTCAGCAGACTCTGATTTTGCCTCTATGCTAAATGAAAATACTGTTTTTTGGGGTAATATATGGGAATCAGGAATAGAAGTAACTGTTTCAAATGATAGACAAGAAGATTTTTCAAAAAGTATAATCGCATCGATGTATTATTTACTAAGTTCAATAAGGGCTCCTGAAACAATTGAAGATGCATGGAGCATTTCTCCTGTAGGGTTAACAAGTAATTGTTATAACAATCATATTTTTTGGGATGCTGAAATTTGGATGTATCCTGTTTTATTAGCGTTTTACCCTGACAAAGCTGAAAATATACTGTTATATAGAATGAAAACATTAAATACGGCACAAAGCAATGCATCAGCCTTAGGCTTCAATAATTCTGCAAAGTTTGCCTGGGAAAGTGCTTCAACAGGTTTAGAAGAGACAGGCTGGGAACCATCAGCAGACGAATTACATATTACAGGAGATGTAGCTCTTTCATTTGGGCAGTATCAGAATGCTCAAAATTATATTGATTCTACAGATTCTAACTTAACCAATGCAGAAATTAATAATTTATACACATTAACAGCTAATTATTGGAACAACGTAATTACAGATAGTGGAAATATAAATGGAGTAACTTCCGTAGATGAAAATTATAACACCAGTAATATTAGTGGTGGTGTTAATAACGATTTTTACACTAATTGCATAGCAAATGTTAATTTGGAGTTAGCAACTACTTTTGCTAATTTTAATCCTTTGAAATTAAAAGAAGCTGTTATGCTTCCAGCTACTGAAAATCCATTTTATAACTATCAATATTGCCATCCAGAATTTCAAAATTTTTATTCATATTTTTCAACAAACAGTAATAAACAAGCTGATGTGACACTCGCATATTATCCATTAGGATTTAATGAAAGTGATACTCAAATAGCTATTAATGATTTAACCTTTTATTCACTTGATTCAACTTTAAGTCAGACAGAAGGACCAGCTATGACTTATGCAATATCCTCGATATTAGCTTTAAATTATGGTTTGGAAAGTGAAGCTTACAACTATTTAGTAACAGATAGCATTGGATTAGAGCATAATACAGATTCATCCGTCTGCTCAACTAACAAACAGAATATCTTTGGACCGTTTCATCAATATTTTGAAACTCATAATTTAGAATCTCCAGGGTACGGCGGCGCAAATATTTTCACAACAGGATGTGGTGCTTACCTTCAAATTTTTGTGTATGGAGCTACTGGGTTAAGGTGGAATTTAAACGAAAATATCAATGAATCAGATTTTTTGCAACTTTCACCTTGTTTACCAGCTAATTTTACAGAAGTGAAAGTAAAACGTCTACTTTGGAAAGGCAGAGTAATTAATATCACAGTGAGTACAGATAACACAACAGTAGAACTTGTTTCTGGGAATCAAATCACTGCAGAATGTTTTGCTGACACAGCTAATATTACAGAAGGCAGTTCATATGTTTTCCAAAAACTTTAAGGTAGTGTCAAAAGTTTTATGAAAAGTATAAATAATTTTTATTGAGCTGAGCCCATAAATTAGGAGAATTATCTAAGGATAAATATTCTCTGTAAGTTAAAATTATTTACGAATTATGAATAAACTTATTAAAGTTTTTCTAAATAGTCAATCCAGGCGTCCATTCCTTCGCCTGTTTTGGCACTTAATTCAAAAATGTAGACTCCAGGATTTATATTTCTGATGTATTGTCTGCACTTTTTTACATCCCAGTCTAAGTGAGGGACAAGATCCATTTTTGTAAGTATAACAACTTTGGCATCCGAGAATAAAACAGGATATTTCACAGGCTTGTCTTCACCTTCAGTTGAAGATAAAAGTGCAATTTTAAAATCTTCCCCAAGCTCGAATGCTGCAGGGCAGATTAAGTTTCCAACATTTTCTATAAATAAAATATCTGTTTTTTCATTTACGGATTTTGGCAATATTTCAGCTATTTGTTCAGCATTAAGATGGCATGAACTGTGTGTTTCTATCTGATGTACAGAATCGCATTTTCCTATAAGACGTTTGGCATCATTGTCGGTGCTTTGGTCTCCAACTATTACCGAACAGTTAAGTTTCCCTTTTAATCTTTCCAGCGTTTTTTCAAGCAAAGTTGTTTTGCCTGAACCTGGGGAAGAAATAATGTTAACAGTAACTACATTTCTATCATGAAGCCAATGTCTGTTTTTGTGAGCGGCTTCATCATTTTTAGCAAGAATACTTTTCTCAAGCATAATAGTTCTTGTGTCATGTTCATGAGTGTGTTTGTGACTATCGGCTGAGTCGTGATCAGAGTCTTCATTGTGAAAATGTTGATGGGTATGCAACCTACCGTTATGATCGTGATTATGAGTGTGTTCGTGCCCACCATGAGTGTGAGAATGTTCAAAATATTTTTTTTCGTTTCCTTCGCTGCAACCGCAATCTTTACACATCCTTAATTCTCCTCTATTTCAAATGATTTAATAATACACTTTCTGCCTTTGACGAATGTCACATCTCTTGAATCACAGTTTCCGCATTTTATGAAGTGAACAGTCAACTTTGTTTCTTGTCCGCAGTTTTTACATTTTACTACGACGTCTTCTTCTTCGATAATTAACGAAGCTCCGTTAAGTTCAGTCTCTTCTGCTACGATCGGAAATGCAAATTCAAAAGGTTCACGCTCTACACCTGAATATTTCCCAATTAGAACCGTAATAGAAATTATTTTGTCGATATTATGCTCTCTTTTATATTCAATAAGCTGATTTATCATTGAATCGGCAAGTGAAAGCTCGTGCATTTCAGCATATCCTCGGTAAAAGTTCACCCATTGGAACGTCTACAAGCCTTATTCCGCCTGTAATAGTTTTTATAGAAACACGTTCTTTATCAGCGTTAATTTCGCCTATTATTGCAGCATTTTTACCTTCAGGGAGTTTTTTCCAATCTGTTAAAATTTTATCAGTTGCTTCTGGAGAGGCTATCAAAAGCATTCGCCCTTCACAGGCTACATTTAAAAGCTCTATTCCAAGCAGTTCTGCTATTGCAGAAGTGCCTGGATCTAATGGGATTTTTGAACTTTCTAAAAGTACTCCAATTTCAGTATTTGATACTGCTTCGTTAAGAACGGTGGCAACTCCTCCACGCGTAGGATCTCTCATAAAGCGTACATCTTTTGCGTATTTATACGCGCTCTGTACAAGCCTGTGAACTGTGCCTGTATCGCTTTTGGGGCCGTTCTCGATGTTTATTCCTTCTCTAGAGGCAAGAACTGCCATTCCATGATCGCCAATATTTCCGCTAACTAAAATTTTATCACCTTTTTTGATAAAATGCCGCGAAAGATTGAATTCAGGGAGCGCTTCACCTATCCCTGAAGTGTTTATATATATTGAATCGCATTGACCTTTTGCAACGACTTTTGTATCACCTGTGACAATTTTTACTCCGCATTCGTTTGCAGATTTTTTTATAGTATCTAGTATTCTTCTTAAAACTTTTATTTCTAAGCCTTCCTCGAGTATAAGTGCCAATGAAAGCCATTTGGCTTTTCCGCCAGCTACGGAAATATCGTTTACTGTTCCGTGAACAGCAAGGTTTCCAATGTTGCCACCTTCAAACTCAATAGGCTGAACTACATAGCTGTCTGTAGAAAATATGATTTTTCCGTTAATTTCATCGAGAGATGCTGCATCAGGCAGTCCTTTTAAAGGACCTTCCCCAAAACGTGACACTATTTCATTTTCAATAAGCTCGGCAGATAATTTGCCGCCGCCACCATGTGCAAGTTGAATGTTTTTTAACATGCTTGACCTACTTTCTCAAATACTTATAATATGCAGCACAACTGCCTTCTGAACTAACCATACATGGCCCAACAGGATTCATCGGAGTACACTTTTTAGCAAACATAGGACATTCAGAGGGATTTATTTTCCCTTTTAAAACATCTCCGCATCTGCATGCTTTATTAGGTTTGCCAACTGCAATTTTGACATCATGTTTTGCAGATGCATCGAAATATGCAAACTCTTTTTTAAGTTTTAATCCGCTTTTTGGTATTTTCCCAATTCCACGCCATGATGCATCATATTCTTCGAGATATTTATTGAATAGCTGTTGAGCTATTTCATTGCCATTGTATTTGACCACACGTGCATATTGATTCTCAAGGTGTGGGTCTTTATCTGCAAGCTGTTGAAGAATGCCTTGGATGCCAAGCATAATGTCGACAGGTTCAAAGCTTGCAATCAGGCATGGGATTTTATGTTTTTGCACAAATGGTTCATAAGCTTTTACGCCAATTATGGCACTTACATGAGCTGGGCATAAAAATGCGTCTATGGAAATTTCAGGGTCCATAGATAGAGCTTCTAGTGCAGGTGGTATTAATTTGAAGGCTGTAAGTATGCTTATATTTTTAAGATTTTTCTTTGATGCAATTTCCAGCATTGCTATATTTGGAGCCATTGTGGTTTCAAAGCCTATAGCGAGAAAAACTACTTCTTTATTTATGTTTTTTTCTGCAATTTCAATTGCATTTAAAGGGGAGTAACAAATTTCTACTTTGCATCCTTCGGAACGGCAAATGGCAAGAGTTTTTTTAGTGCCTGGTACGTTTATCATGTCTCCGAATGTTGTGATAATTACGCCTTTTTCAGCTAGTTCTATTGCTGCATCTATATAGCCTGTATCAGTTACGCAGACTGGACATCCTGGACCACTTATTAAGGAGATGTTTTCAGGAAGGAGTTCACGAATAGCATAGCGTGCAATTGCCATAGTGTGGCTGCCACAAACTTCCATGATATTTATTTTTTTATCTTTAACATAAAGTTTATCGGATAAAAGTTTTATCTGCTTTGATATCTGTTCGGCAGCACCTTGATTTTTGTATTCATCCAAATATTTCATATTTTTCAGCCTGCATAATTTTCTCTGTTAACTTCAGCAAGTTCATTGAATAGATCTATTCTTATTTTAGCTTCAGTTTCGTCTAGTTTTTCAATCGCAAATCCTGCGTGAATTACAACATATTCTCCTGGTTTTGGGTTTTTAATAAGCGTTGTGCTTATTTTTGTTTCCGCACCGTCTGAAATTACTGTAGCCATATCTCCGTCAAGAAGATCTTTAATCTGCATAGGTATAGCTAAACACATATGTAGCTCCTTTCACTGTAAATACTATAAAATTAATAACAAAACGTAACTTGTTAAAATACTATAGTTAAAGTAAAAAGCCATGTTTTTACTTCATTTTAAAAAGAGTTTTATTGCGAAGATGTTTTAAGGTAGTGTTTATATACTTAAAGTATGTTAAATTTATGCCGT
>ORMF011158415.1_pt1 | contig 21222 bp, 16 predicted proteins | sample 1779871 | NCBI WGS metagenome assembly ORMF01 (sample SAMEA104232316, study PRJEB22302) | groundwater metagenome | biome: forest; feature: aquifer; material: groundwater | place: USA | collected 2011-08-07 | depth 5.4 m | reverse complement strand
CAGCAGATGACCGCGGTCGGCCGGGCGCTGATGGCGCGGCCGAAGATGATCCTGCTCGACGAGCCGTCGATGGGGCTCGCGCCGCAGATCGTCGAGGAGATCTTCGAGATCGTGAAGGACCTCAACCAGAAGGAAGGCGTCTCGTTCCTGCTCGCCGAGCAGAACACCATGGTGGCGCTGCGCTATGCCGACTACGGCTATATCCTCGAAAACGGGCGCGTCGTGATGGACGGCGCGGCGGCGAGCCTGCGCGAGAACGAGGACGTCAAGGAGTTCTACCTCGGGCTGTCGAGCGCCGGCCGCAAGAGCTTCCGCGACACCAAGTTCTACCGGCGCCGCAAGCGCTGGCTGTCCTGAAGCACCCGGACAGATGCCCGAATACTACGATACGCTGGAGACGCGCGACCCGGCCGAGCGCGAACGCGCGCTCATGGCGGCGCTGCAGAAGCAGCTCGAGCACGCGAAGAAGAACGCTTCCGCGTTCGCGAGGATGTTCGCCGGCGTCGAGCCGCGCGACATCGCCTCGCGCAAGGCGCTCGCCCGGCTTCCGGTCACGCGGAAATCGGACCTGAAGGAACTGCAGCAGGCTGCGCCGCCCTTCGGCGGACTCGCCGCGACCGCACCCGGACGGCTCGCGCGGCTGTACATGTCGCCGGGCCCCATATTCGATCCGGAGGGCCGCGGCGCCGACTGGTGGCGCATGGCGCGGCCGATGTTCGCCGCGGGCATCCGGCCGGGAGACGTGGTGCAGAACTGTTTTTCCTACCACTTCACGCCCGCCGCATCGATGATGGAGTGCGGGGCGCACGCGCTCGGCTGCGCGGTGATCCCCGCGGGGACCGGACAGACCGAGATGCAGGTGCAGTCGATGGCCAAGCTGAGGCCCTCGGCCTACCTCGGCACGCCCTCGTTTCTCAAGATCATCCTGGAGAAGGCGGCCGAGATCGGCGCGGACGTGTCGAGCGTGAAGACGGCGGTCGTCGGCGCCGAGGCCTTGCCGCCGTCGTTGCGCAAGTGGCTGCACGAGCACGGCGTCGCGCGCGTGCAGCAGATCTACGCGTCCGCCGATCTCGGCAACATCGCCTACGAGAGCGAGGCGCTGGAGGGCATGATCATCGACGAGGAAGTCATCGTCGAGATCCTGCGCCCGGGGACGGGCGATCCGGTCGCCGAGGGCGAGGTCGGCGAGGTCGTGGTGACCACGCTCAATGCCGACTACCCGCTCCTGCGCTTCGCCACCGGCGATCTGTCGGCGGGGCTTCCGGGGGCGAGCCCCTGCGGCCGCACCAACATGCGCATCCGCGGCTGGATGGGGCGCGCGGACCAGGCCACCAAGGTGAAGGGCATGTTCGTGCACCCTTCGCAGGTTGCCGAAGTCGCAAAGCGCCACCGCGAAATCCTGAAGGCGCGGCTGGTCGTCGACAACCCCGGCGGACAGGACCGCATGACGCTGCACTGCGAGGTCGCCGAGGGCACGCCCGCCGCTCTGGTCAAGGCGATCGCCGAGAGCCTGCGCGACGTGACCAAGCTGCGCGGCGAGGCGGCACTCCGCGCGCCCGGTGAGCTGCCGAACGACGGCAAGGTCATCGAAGACGCGAAGAAGTACGAATAGCGTGAGGACGCCGTCGCGTTTCGCCCTGGCCGCGTGCATCGCGCTTGGCGCGCCGTGCGCCCTGGCCGAACCCGCCGCCGAAGCAATCGTGCAGGTGGCGAGCCGCAGCGGCGTGACGATATCCTACCTGTTGCGCAGCGACGCCTCCGCAGCGCCGAAGGCCGTCGCGGTGCTCTTTCCCGGCGGCGACGGCCTGCTCAACCTCAGGCAGGAAGGCGCTGCGCTGCGCTTCGAGTACCCCGGCAACTTCCTCGTGCGCGCACGGGCGCTGCTGCAGGATACCGAGGTCGGCATTGCCGTGATCGACGTTCCCTCCGAGCTGCTGCGACGCGGCTACAGCGATGCGTTCCGGCAAAGCGGCGAGCACGCGGCCGATGTCGCCGCGGTGGTCGCCGACCTGCGCGGCCGCTTCAGGGGGGCCAAGGTCTACCTGGTGGGCACCAGCCGAGGCACGGTGTCCGCGGCCTACGCGGCGCGCCGCCTCGGCGCCGCCATCGACGGCGTGGTGCTCACCTCCACGGTGTTTATCGGCAGCCGCGGCGGCACCGGGCTGTCGGGCTTCGATTTCGGCGACATCCGCGCCCCGCTCCTGCTCGTGCATCATGCCGAGGACGGCTGCAGCGTCACGCCCTATCGATCCGCCGAGGCACTCGCGCCGAAGTACCCGCTGGTTACGGTGCGCGGCGGCCTGCCCGCACGGTCGGGCCCCTGCGAAGCCAGGGCGGCGCACGGATACCTGGGCAAGGAGGCCGAAACGATGGCGGCGATCAGGAACTGGATGCTGGGCCGGCCGTACCCGGCACGCATCGATTGAGCGCGAAGGCATGACGCATGACGACTGAGCGCAACAAGCCCCTGCACGGCGTCAGGGTACTGGACCTCACGCGGCTGCTGCCCGGGCCGATGGCGACCATGCACCTGGCCGACATGGGCGCCGACGTGATCAAGATCGAGGACACCGGCGCAGGCGACTATGCGCGTACGATGCTCGGCCCGCCGCGCGGCGGCATGAGCGAGTATTTCCGCGTCCTCAACCGCAACAAGCGCGCACTGCGGCTGGATCTCAAGCAGGCCGGGGGCCGTGAGGCCTTCCTGCGGCTGGCGCAGGGCGCCGACGTGGTCGTGGAAGGCTTCCGGCCCGGCGTGGTGAAGAAGCTCGGCGTCGACTACGGCGCGGTCGCCGCGGTCAACCCGCGCATCGTCTATTGCGCCATCACGGGCTACGGGCAGGACGGGCCCTACGCGATGCGCGCCGGCCACGACATCAACTACATCGGCTATGCGGGCGTGCTGGACCAGATCGGGCCCCTGGACGGCCCCCCGGTGGTGCCCAATTTCCAGATCGCCGATCTGCTCGGCGGAACGCTCACTTCGGCCATGGGCATACTCGCCGCGCTGGTGGACGCGCGCGCGCGCGGCCGCGGGCGTTACGTCGATGTCGCCATGGCCGATGCGGTGCTTGCGCACGCGGTGCTGCCGTTCGTGGGCCTGCTCGAGCAGGGCCACCCGCCTGCCCGCGCCACGCAGCGGCTCTCGGGCGGATTGCCCTGCTACAACGTCTATGCGACCCGCGACGGCCGCTACATGGCGGTGGGCGCGCTCGAGCCGAAGTTCTGGCATGCGCTGTGCGACGCGCTCGGCTGCCCGGAGCTCAAACCGCAGCACTACGTTTTCGGCAGCAGGGGAGCGCCGACCAGGGAACGGATCGCCGCGATCTTCGCCTCGCAGACCCAGGCCCACTGGACGGGGCAGCTTGCGCATCTGGACGCGTGCGTCACCCCTGCGCTCACCATCGAGGAGGCGCTTGCCGACGAGCAGTTTCGCGCGCGCGGGATGGTCGTGGACGCCGACGACGGCATGCAGCTCGCGCTGCCGGTGAAGTTCTCCGAGTTCGAATTCCAGATCGAGCGCGGCGCGCCGCAGGCTGGCGAGCACAGCGACGAGGTGCTGCGCGAAGCGGGCTACACCGCGGCGGAGATCGAGGCGCTGCGCTCGAAGGGGATCATCTAGGGCAGGCGATGAAATTCACCACGCTCAAGTACGAGAGGAAGGACAGGATCGCGCGGATCACGCTCGACCGGCCCGGGCGTCTGAACGCGATCGACGAGCGCATGCCGCGCGAAATCCGGCTCGCGGTGGAGCAGGCGAACGCGGACGACCGCGTCCACGTCATCGTGCTCGCCGGGGCGGGCCGCGCCTTCTGCGCCGGCTACGACCTGAAGCTGTTCGCCGAGCGCAAGGGGCGGCGCAGCGCGGTGATCCAGGAGATGCCCTGGGACCCGATGCAGGACTACCGGGTGATGAAGCGCTATACCGACGACTTCTTCACGCTGTGGCGCAGCTACAAGCCCACGCTGTGCAAGGTGCACGGCTACGCCGTAGCGGGCGGCTCGGACATCGCGCTCTCCTGCGACATCGTCGTGATGGCCGAGGACGCGAGGATAGGGTACATGCCGGCGCGCGTCTGGGGCTGCCCCACGACCGCGATGTGGGTCTACCGCCTGGGCGCGGAGAAGGCCAAGCGCATGCTGCTCACCGGGGACACCATCGACGGCAGGACCGCAAGACAATGGGGGCTCGTGTACGACGCGGTGCCGGCGAACAAGCTCGATGCCGCGGTCGATGCGCTCGCCGCGCGCATGGCGGGCGTACCCCGGAACCAGCTCATGATGCAGAAGCTGATGATCAACCAGGCCTACGACAACATGGGGCTCGCCGGCACCCAGCTGATCGCGACGCTGTTCGACGGCATCACGCGCCATTCTCCCGAAGGCGTCTGGTTCAAGGAATACGCCGAGCAACACGGGTTCCACGAGGCCGTGGCCTGGCGCGACAGCGGCAGGCCCATACCCGAAGGCAGGCGGCCTAAGCGGGCGTCGAAGGCCCGTCGCTGATGCGCCTGCTCATCCTGCTGTTCGGCCTGCTCGCCGCCGCGGCATCGAGCGCCCAGCAGCAGATCACCGAGGAAGTGCCCTACGTACGCACGCCGCAGGCCGTGGTGGACGCCATGCTCGAGCTGGCCGGGGTGCGCGCCAGCGATTTCCTGATCGACCTGGGCTCGGGTGACGGCCGCATCGTGATCACCGCGGCGCAGCGCCACGGCGCGCGCGGCTTCGGCGTCGACCTGGACCGGCGCCTCGTGAGCGAGAGCGAGGACAAGGCGCGCGCCGCGGGCGTGGCGGACCGCGTGGCGTTCTACGAGCAGGACATCTTCAAGACCGACCTCGAGTCGGCCTCGGTCATCACGATGTATCTGCTGCCGGAATACAATCTTGCGCTGCGGCCGCGCCTGCTCGCCCTGAAGCCCGGTACGCGCATCGTGTCCCACGACTGGGACATGGGCGACTGGAAGCACGACGCCTCGGTGGAGGTCGATGCGCCCGACAAGCCCGTGGGGCTCAGGAAATCGAGCACCGTGCACCTGTGGATCGTGCCGGCGCGGATCGAGGGCAGGTGGCGATCGAGCCTCGCGCCCGGCGGCCGCGTTGTGCGATTCGACCTGCAGCAGAATTTCCAGGAGCTCTCGGGCACGGTGAGCATCGGCGGGCGCAGCCTGCCGCTCGAGCGGACGACGCTGAAAGGGACGTTCCTGTCCTTCCGGGTGCAGGAGGGCAAGCGCACGCTGCGCTTCAACGGCCACGCGGCGGCGGGCCGGATCTCGGGCCAGCTCGGCGTCGGCGAGCACACCTATCGCTGGCGCGCGCTGCGCGCCGATTAGGCGAGCCCGTCATTCCCGCGCAAGCGGGAATCCAGTCTTGTCCACAGTCTGCTGGATCCCCGCTTTCGCGGGGATGACGCGTCTAGAGGCATCTCACGCTGCGACCAGCGGCACGAGGTCCCCGCCTTCGCGCGCCGCCGCGCGCGTGCGCTCCAGCTCGTGCACCAGCCATTCGGCGAAGCGCAGCGGCGCCAGGCCGAAGAACCGCCGGTTGAGATCGCGCAGGATGCCGGTTGCCTCGACGTATTCGGGCAGGAAGGCGATCGGCATGCGCTGCTTCTCGAGCAGCGCGAACGTGAGCATCACGCGGGCGGCGTGGCGCGCGAGCCGCGCCGGGTCCTCCTCGAACGCGTGCAGCCTCGAATAGGCGCGCTCGAGCGCGCCGTCCACTTCCGCGAAGGGCGCGCCGTGCCCGGGGATCACCACGCGCGCATCGAGCGCCGCGATCGCGTCCAGCGTGCGGCGCGTCTCCGCGAAGGTCGCGTCGCGGCCGAACAACTGCGGGAACAGGACGCCGAAGCCGTCCTCCCAGAGCGCGTCGCCGGAGAGGAGTATGCCGTCCTCGGCCGAGTGGAACATGAGCGCGTGGGTGTCGTGTCCCGGCGCCGCGATCGCCTCCCATTCGAGGCCGCCCATGCGCAGGCGTTCGCCCGCGGCGATGACCGCGTCGATGCGAAAGCGCTCGGCGCGCTGGTCGGCGTAGCCGAGCAGCAGCGCGTCCTCGTCCCAGCGCTCGATGAGCGGCGCCTCGCCCGCGGGAACGCTGGTGTGGCAGGCGTAGCGCCGCTGCAGCGCGGCGTTCCCTCCCATGTGGTCGGAGTGGCAGTGCGTGTTGACCAGGCGCTCGAGCCGGGCGCCGCCCAGCGCGTGCTCGACCAGCACGAGCGTCTGCGGCGCGTGTGCGACATAGCCCGAATCGACCAGCGTCGTGCCCTCCACGCCGGTCATGACGATGTTGTTGCTGGAGAGCCAGCCGCGCTCGAGCACGCGGATGGAGGCGGGGAGCTTCAACGCCCGGCCTTCCTCGCCGGCAGCCGTGCGAGCACCGCGCGCTTCTGCCTGTCGGAGTAGGCCGACCAGCCGGCGATCTCGTCGATCGTGCGAAGACAGCCCTCGCACAGACCGGTGAACGCGCTCATCCTGCAGACGTTCACGCAGGGCGAGGCAACGGCTTGCGCCGACGGCGCGGGCTTCAAGCGCTGCATTTCGCGGCGAGCGCCCGGGCGACCCTGGAGGCGGGCTCGCGCCCGAGTTCGGCGCAGATGTACTGGCCGGCGCGGAAGAGCTTCTGCAGGTCGACGCCGGTCGCAATGCCCAGGCCGTCCAGCATGTACACCACGTCCTCGGTGGCCACGTTGCCGCTCGCGCCCTTGGCATAGGGGCAGCCTCCGAGGCCAGCGACCGAGCTGTCCACGATAGCGACGCCGAGCTCGAGCGAGGCGTAGATGTTGGCGAGCGCCTGGCCGTAGGTATCGTGCAGGTGCACCGCGAGCTGCTCGATGGGCGCGCGCTCGGCCACCGCGCGCAGCATGGCCTGGATCTTTCCCGGCGTGCCCACGCCTATGGTGTCGCCGAGGGACACCTCGTAGCAGCCCATGGCGAGCAGCCTGTGCGCGACCGAGGCGACTGCGGCCGGCGCGACCTCGCCTTCGTAAGGGCAGCCCGCGACGCAGGAAATGTAGCCTCGCACGCGGATGCCGCGCGAGCGCGCCGCCGCGGCGACCGGCTCGAAGCGCGCCAGGCTCTCCGCGATCGAGCAGTTGATGTTCTTGCGCGAGAAAGATTCCGAGGCCGCGCCGAAGACCGCGATCTCCTCGGCGCCCGCGGCGGCGGCGGCCTCGAAGCCCTGCAGGTTGGGCACCAGCACCGGATACGCGACCCCCGGCCGCTTGCGGATGCCGGCCATCACCTGCGCGTTGTCAGCCATCTGCGGCACCCACTTCGGCGACACGAAGGCGGTGGCCTCGATCGCCGCAAGGCCCGCCTCGCCGAGCCGGTCGATCAGCTCGATCTTCACGGCCGCCGCAACCGAGCGCGGCTCGTTCTGCAGTCCGTCGCGCGGCCCCACCTCGACGATACGCACTTGCTGCGGCAGCTTAGTCACCGTACCGGATCCCTTGTGAGTCAGGCTGTCATCCCGGGCGCAGCCGGTTGAAGTCATATTATCGCGCTTCCGCAGTGGGCAGGCCCGGTGCGGTTGGAGCCGCGCAGAAACTCTCAAGCCGGACGGGCGGCGGCCGTTAACAGCATTGACTTCGGCAAACTCCGGATCGGGGCCGGCTTCTCGAACCAAGGACGGGACATCCGGGTTGCTGCCCAAAGTCCGCTGTTGCGCGCGCTCCTTTTGCCGGGCGTACCTGATGCGGGCGGACGGCGACCACTCTAAGCCGATGTTCGAGGGTGGCCCCGACCGGGGGGCTGAAGGCAAGGCGCAAAGGGCGCGACGCGAGTCGCGCCCTTTGCGTTTCCCCGACGGCCGAGTCCTTACGGACGTCACGACGGTCCGAGACGGAGCCGCCGCGCTCGCAGCGACCGTCAGCCCTTGCGCAATGCCTGCTTGGTCATCGCCTCGAAGCCGACCAACTCGGCGCCCTCGGCCACCTGCTCGCCGACGCGGTAGTGGACCCGCGCCACCTTGCCCGCGCGAGGGGCCATGATGGTGTGCTCCATCTTCATCGCCTCGAGGATCAGCAGCGGCGCGCCTTTTTCCACCGCGGCACCCTCCTCCACCAGCACGGCGATGATCTTGCCCGGCATCGGCGCGGCCAGCCCGCCGCCGCGGGTCTCGACCTCGACCTCGTGCAGCAGCGGATCGTGAAGTTCCAGCACGTGGTGGACGCCCTCGTGGAAAACGTGGCGCGCCGCGCCGTGCGCGACCACCATCCCGGTGTAAGTGACTTCGTCCAGGCTTGCCGCCACCCGGGCGTCGTCGAGTCGCCTGACCGACAGGCGCTGGCGCCTGCCGCCGATCTCGGCCTCGAATCCGCCGCTGCGGTAATGCACCGTCACCGCGGCTTGCCGCTCGCCGTCCCGGAACACGTACACGTGGTGGCTGTCCTGGTTGAGCCGCCAGCCGTCGGTGAGGCTCCAGGGCGAGTGGCGGTCCGACGTAGCGTGCGCGGCCGTGCTGGCCGAGCGTTCATTGGCGAGCAATTCGGCCGCGGCGGCGAGGGCGAGCACCGCGAGGCTGGCCGGACGCGGCGGCGGGAACAGCTCCGCGCGCGAGCGGTCGATGAGGCCCGTGTCCAGGTCGGCGCTCTCGAAGGCGCGGCAGCCGGCCAGCCGCGAGAGGAAGGCGACGTTCGTGGCCGGGCCGACCACCTGCAGCCCGGCGAGCGCGGCGCGCATGCGGTGCAGCGCCGCGGGCCGGTCCGCGTCCCAGACGACGAGCTTCGCGATCATCGGGTCGTACCAGGCGGAGATCTCGTCGCCCTGGCGCACGCCGGTGTCGACGCGCACGTGCGCGGACTCCTCGGCGAACGCGAGATGCGCAAGGCGCCCCGTCGAGGGCAGGAAGCCCTTGTCCGGATCCTCGGCGTAAATGCGCGCCTCGATGGCGTGGCCGCGGATGGCAAGGTCCTCCTGGGCGAGCGGCAGCGGCTCGCCGGCCGCGACCCGGATCTGCCACTCGACCAGGTCCTGCCCGGTGATCATTTCGGTCACCGGGTGCTCGACCTGCAGCCGCGTGTTCATCTCCATGAAGTGGAAGGTTCCGGCCGCATCGACGATGAATTCCACGGTGCCCGCGCCGATGTAGCCGATCGCGCGCACGGCATCGAGCGCCGCTTCGCCCATTGCGCGGCGGCGCTTCGCGGTCACTCCCGGCGCCGGCGCTTCCGGGAGCACCTTCTGGTGGCGCCGCTGCACCGAACAATCGCGCTCGAACAGGTGCACGCAGCCGCCGTGCCGGTCGGCGAACACCTGCACCTCGATGTGGCGCGGGCGCACGAGGTATTTCTCGATCAGCACGCGATCGTCGCCGAAGGCGGAGCGCGCCTCGCGCCGGCAAGCCTCGAGCGCGTTGGCGAAATCGGCCGCGCGCTCGACGATGCGCATGCCCTTGCCGCCGCCGCCCGCGGAGGGCTTGATGATCACCGGATAGCCGATGCGCAGGGCTTCCCTCTCCAGGAGCGCGAGGGCCTGGTCCTTGCCGTGGTAGCCCGGAACGAGCGGCACGCCGGCCTTCTCCATGATCGCCTTGGCCGCGCTCTTGCTGCCCATGGCGTGGATCGCCCGCGCCGGCGGGCCGATGAACACGAGGCCCGCTGCCTCGACCGCGGCCGCGAAATCCCCGCTCTCGGAGAGAAAGCCGTAGCCCGGGTGGATCGCCTGGGCGCCCGAGCGCTTCGCGGCATCGATGATGCGTTCGCCCCGGAGATAGCTCTGCGCCGCGGGCGGCGGCCCGATCAGCCAGGCCTCGTCGGCCATCGCCGCATGCCGTGCGCCGGCATCGGCCTCCGAGTGCACCGCGACCGTGCGTATGCCCATGCGCCGCGCGGTCCGGATGATCCGGCAGGCGATCTCGCCGCGGTTGGCGATGAGGATCTTGTCGAACATCGCGTCAGTTATTCTTCGCCGCCTTGGAAGGCTTCGCCTCGGGATGCCAGGCGGGCTTGCGCTTTTCCAGGAACGCGCGCACGCCTTCCTTGCCGTCGGCGGAAGCGCGCGCGCGCGCGATGCGCGCGGCCGTATCGCCGATGAGCTTCCTGCCGATGGGCCTGCCCGCAACGTCGCCGATCAGGGTCTTGCTCTCGGCGATCGCCGCCGGACTCGCCTGCACGATGTCCCCGAGGATCTCGTTGACCTTCGCGTCGAGCTCCGCGGGAAGCGCGATCTCCTGCACCAGCCCGATGCGGTAGGCCTCGGCGGCCGGAAAGCGCTCGGCGGTGAGGAAATAGCGGTGCGCGGCGCGCGTGCCGATCGCCGCGAGCACATAAGGACTGATGGTCGCCGGAATCAGGCCGAGCTTGACTTCCGACAGACAGAACTCGGTCTCCTGCGACGCCACGGCGATGTCGCAAGCGCAGAGCAGCCCCATGCCGCCGGCGAAGGCGGTCCCGTGCACGCGCGCCACGGTGGGCTTGGACAGCGTGTGAATCGTCGAGAGCATGTCGGCCATGCCGAGGGCGTCGCGGCGGTTCTGCGCGAAGGAGTATCCCGCCATCTTCTTCATCCAGTTCAAGTCGGCGCCGGCGCAGAAGGCCGGGCCGCGTCCCGCCAGGACGACGGCGCGCACCTCGCGATCCTTGTCGAGGGCGCGAAAGGCCGCCGTCACCTCGGCGATCATGGTCTCGTTGAAGGCGTTGCGCACGTCGGGGCGATTCAACCAGACGATGGCGACGCCGTGTGCCTTGTCGATCTCCAGCGTTTCGTACCGGGCGGGGGTCTTGCCTCGTGCCATTGCCGATTCCTCCGTTAGAGTTACATGCGGAACACGCCGAAGCGCGTGTCCTCGATGGGTGCGTTGAGAGCGGCCGAGAGCGCGAGCGCCAACACGCGGCGCGTGTCCTCGGGCGCGATGACGCCGTCGTCCCAGATGCGGGCGCTGGCGAAGTAGGGATGGCCCTGGTGCTCGTACTGCGCCAGGATGGGCCGCCTGTACGCCTCCTCGTCCTCCCTGGGCCAGGTGCCGCCCCTGGCCTCGATGGCCTCGCGCCTCACGGTGGCGAGCACGGAAGCCGCCTGCTGGCCGCCCATCACCGAAATGCGCGCGTTGGGCCACATCCAGAGGAAGCGCGGCGAATAGGCGCGGCCGCACATGCCGTAGTTCCCGGCGCCGTGCGAGCCGCCGATGATGAGCGTGAAGCGCGGCACTCGGGCGCAGGCGACCGCGGTGACCATTTTCGCGCCGTCCTTGGCGATGCCCGCGTTCTCGTATTTCTTGCCGACCATGAAGCCGGTGATATTCTGCAGAAACAGCAGCGGCACAGAGCGCTGGCTGCACAGTTCGACGAAGTGCGCGCCCTTCAGCGCGGACTCGGAGAACAGGATGCCGTTGTTGGCGACGATGCCGACCGGGTAGCCCCAGATGCGCGCGAATCCGGTCACGAGCGTCGCGCCGTAGTTTGCCTTGAATTCGTCGAACTCGCTCGCGTCGACGATGCGGGCGATCACTTCGCGCACGTCGTAGGGCTTGCGCACGTCGGCCGGGATCACCCCGTTCAGCTCCCCGGGCGCATACAGCGGGTCGCGCGGCTCGGCGCAGTCCAGGGTCACGCTCTTCGCGCGGTTCAGGCGCGAGACGATGCGCCGCACGATGGCCAGGGCGTGCGGGTCGCTCGCGGCGTAATGGTCCGCCACGCCCGAGATGCGCGTGTGCACGTCCGCGCCGCCCAGCTCCTCGGGAGTCACCACCTCGCCCGTGGCCGCTTTCACCAGCGGCGGGCCGGCCAGGAAGATGGTGCCCTGCCCGCGCACGATCACCGCCTCGTCGGACATCGCCGGCACGTAGGCCCCGCCCGCGGTGCACGAGCCCATCACCGCCGCGATCTGCGGAATGCCGGCCGCGGAGAGGTTCGCCTGATTATAGAAGATGCGCCCGAAGTGGTCGCGGTCGGGGAAGACCTCGTCCTGGTTGGGCAGGTTCGCCCCGCCCGAGTCGACGAGGTAGATGCAGGGCAGGCGGTTCTGCGCGGCGATCTCCTGCGCGCGCACGTGCTTCTTCACGGTCATCGGCAGGTAGGTGCCGCCCTTCACCGTCGCGTCGTTCACGACCAGGACGCACTCCTGGCCCGAGACGCGCCCGATGCCGGTGATGATGCCCGCCCCCGGGACTTCGTCCTCGTACAGGCCGTAGGCCGCGAGCTGGGAGAATTCCAGGAAGGGCGAGCCCGAGTCGAGCAGCAGGCGCAGCCGCTCGCGCGGCAGGAGCTTGCCGCGCGCGAGGTGCTTGGCGCGCGCGCCTTCGTCGCCGCCCAGGGCGATCCTCGCCACCTTCTCGCGCAGGTCGGCGACCAGCGCGCGCATCGCCTGCGCGTTGGCCGCGAACTCCTCCGAGCGCGGATTGATGTTCGTCTTGAGCGTGGCCATCGAATGCCGATTTTAGCAGGGAGGTCGAGCCGGCAGAGGATCGGCCACGCGCTGCTATTCCAGGGAGAAGTGGAAAGTCGCGCCCTCCCGGACTTTCCCCTCGGCCCAGATCCTGCCCCCGTGCCTGTCCACGATGCGCTGGACGATGCTCAGCCCGATCCCGGTACCCTCGAACTCGCTCTGGCTGTGCAGACGCTGGAACGCTCCGAACAGCTTGTCTGCGTAGCGCATGTCGAAGCCCGCGCCGTTGTCGCGGACGAAATACGACGTCCGGCCCTCGCCCTCGAGGGCTCCGACCTCGATCGTCGCCGCGCCGGTATGCGAGCTGAACTTCCACGCGTTCCCGATCAAGTTCTCCAGGAGAATCCGGATCATTCCCGGATCCCCCAGGACCTTCATGCCGGGGGCGACGGAGACCTGCACCTTGCGCCCCGGATGCGCCTGGGCCAGGGACTCGGCCACTTTGCCGGCGAGGCCGCTCAGGTCGACCGGCTGCCGGTTCATTTCGTGCCGCGATATTCGCGAGAGGGCGAGCAGGTCGTCGATCAGCAGGCTCATGCGCTCGGCGGCGGCCTGCGTCCTCTGCAAGTAACCGAGCATGTTCAGGTCGAGCTTCTCCCTGCCTTCGGCCATCAGGATCGCGCCGAATCCGGTGATCGCGCGCAGCGGGCCCCGAAGGTCGTGGGACACCGAATAACTAAAGGCCTCCAGCTCCCGGTTGGCCCGTTCCAGCTCGGCGGTCCGCTGGGCCACGTGGCTCTCCAGCTCGGTGTTGAGCCGCTTCAACTCGGCCTCGACGCGCTTGCGCTGCGTGATGTCGCGCACGATGGCAATGATCCATACCGCGTCGTTCTGCCGGAAGGACGCTCCGGTCGTCTCGACCTCGAGGCTGGAACCGTCGCGCCTGAGCATCACCGTCTGGGTGAGCGGCGTGGCCCTGCGGGTCGAGGTGACCCAGGCGGCGCGCTCGCGCAGCGCCTCGCGCTCGTCGGGATGCATCATCTCGTAGACCTGCCGGCCGATGATCTCGTCCGCGCGGCCGTAGCCGAGCATCCCGACCAGGGCATCGTTGACGTATTCGACCCTGGCGTCGCGATGGATCCAGATGCCGTCGGAGGACGCCGTCAGCAGGCTGCGGAACCGCTCCTCCGATTCGCGCATCGCCTGCTCTGCGCGCTTGCGCTCGGTGATGTCCTGGCCGACCACGCGGTAGCCGGTGAACTTTCCCTCCTCGTCGGTCATGGGGTGGCCGCTGGTGCTGGTGAAGATCCGCCGGCCGTCGCGGACCCTGCGCGAGAATTCGAAGTCGCGGAACGGCAGGTGCGCCTGGAGCGTCGCCTTGTGAGCCGCGATCTCCTCATCGGTCAATTCCCAAACCGACGCTTCCCAGGGATGCATTCCGATGATGCTGCCGATGTCCGTGCTGACCGTCTTGGCGGTGTTCGCGGACACGGACTTGAACCGGAACTGGTCATCCAGCTCGCAGTACCAGTCCGACGAAAGGTCGGTGAAGGCGCGGAATCGCGTTTCGCTCTTGGTGAGCTCGACGAGCGCCTGCTGATTCCCTTTCAGCAGCTGTTCGGCGTTTTCCCGGGCGGCTACCAGCTCGCGGGCCGCCTGTTCGCGGCGGCGGAAAAGAAATGCGATCAGGAAGCTCGCGAGCAGCAGGAACAGCGTCGCCGAGACGGCGAACAGATAGTAGGTCGGCCGCTTGTTCCTGACCTGCGCCAGGACGTCGTCCACGGCCGAGGATACGTTGATCGTCAGCGAATAGTCGCGCAGCCGCTCGAAGGCGACGACCCGGCTCACCCCGTCGGTCGCCCATTGGGCAACGAAGGCCCCCTTCGGCTGCCGCCTCATGATTGCGAAGCTGGAGGTCTGGCTGATGCTCATGCCTATCGTCCTGGTCTGCCCCGCGCGGCGCGCGACCACGATGCCGTCGTCGCGAAACAGCGTGACCGCCCCGTGCGCGCCCAGCGATGCCGCCGCGAAGAACTGCGAGAAATAGGACGGGTCGATCGAGAACACGAGCACGCCGCCGAAACCGCCGTCAGCCGCATTGACGCGCCGGGCGAGGGGAATGGAGCGCTTTCCCGCGGAATCGAGCGCGGGTTGGCCGACGGTGAGCGAATTCGCACCGCCCGCCCGGAGCGCGGAAAAGTAGTCCTGATCGCCGGCGTATGGCCGCGCCGCGGGCATCGGAAGGGAGGAGGATGCCACATGCCCTGCGGCGTCGACAAAGGCGATGTGCAGGACATACGGCAGCGCGGTGGCGATCCTCTTGCGGTAGGCGGGGAGATCGACGCTCGACCGTCCATCGCGCTCGATGGCGCCGGCGAGGGTCATCGATTCCAGGTCGATGACGTTCAGCGTGTGCAGCACGTGCTCGTTGAACGCGCGCACCAGGTTGGCGTTCGCCAGCTTGGCGCTCTCGATGTCTTGCGACTCCTCCTGATCGATGAGCTGGAACAGGGCGAACCAGCCCAGAACGATCACGAGGAGCGCGCCGGCGATCACGGCGGCGCCGGCGGGCACGCGATGGCTGAAGCGACGCTCCGTACGGGCGCTCTTACCGGGCATTTCCGGCTTCCTCACGCGCCTGCTCCGCCTGTCCTGTCCGACGCGGTTCGGCTCGTGGATACTCGACGTTCGATCCCCGGGTCTGGATAATGGGCATGGTTTCCTTGCCGTGCGTCCGATTCCGCCCGCGTCGGCGCGCGCCGCCCGCGAAGAGGTGATTGTAGGCGATACGCCCACCGCCATGCTCGATACCGCGACGCTTCTGATTTTCATCACTGCGTCCCTGCTGCTGATCGTTGCGCCGGGACCGGACATAGTGTTCCTCGTGTCGCAGGGCGTGGCGCGAGGCCCGCGCGCCGGGTTCGTCACGGCGATGGGGCTGGCCGCAGGCAACCTGGTGCATACGTTCGCCGCGGCCCTGGGCATCTCGGTGATGTTCCGGACCTCGGCGATGGCTTTCGACGCGCTCAAGTTCGCCGGCGCGGCGTATCTGCTGTATCTCGCGTGGAAGACGGTTCACCCGGGCGGCGGTCCCGCGGAGTTCGGGCGGCCGGCCGATGCGCGGGGAGAATCGCTGTTCTGGCGCGCGGTGCTGATGAACGTTCTCAACCCGAAGGTGGCGCTGTTCTTTCTCGCGTTCCTGCCGCAGTTCGCTTCGCCCGCCGCCGCGCCGGTCTGGCTGCAGATGGTCTTCTTCGGGGTGCTGTTCACGATACTCGTCGTCATCGTCTTCGGGGTTTTCGGCGTCTTCGCGGGCAAGGCGAGCCAGTGGCTCGGGCGGGCGACTTCGGGTCGCGCGGGACGCGCGCTGAAGTGGCTGGTGTCGGGCACCTTCGTTGCGCTCGCACTGCGCCTTGCCGCCGTCGAACGCTAGGGAAGCTCCGAATAAGTCAAACCGCCAGCGTCATCGCACGACTCGATTATCACAAGTGTTTGAATCGGCTTTCCCTCACTCGTCCAGCTTCGCTGCCTCGCGACACAACTCATGCTCGTTCAGAGGTTCCCTGGATCGCTTTCCCGGGCGCCGCTCAATTTCTGCGGGATTCGGCCGAAAAGAACTTCAATAAACTCGTCTAACGCCAACCCAACGAAGGGCATTCCAGCGGAGGCAAGCGTCGAATCCCAGCCCGGGATTTCGGTGCGGACGCATTCCCGGATCTTGCCCCGTTACGGGATTGCGGTGACGCGAAACGATTGGAGGGGCATCGTGGCCGATGGATTCCGCGCCGGGTTCAGCATCCGGACCAAGCTCATGTTCGTCACGGCCGCCGCGCTGGCGGGCATGCTGGCGGTGGCGATCTTCGCCCTGTCGTTCCAGAAGTCGACGCTCCTGGAGGGCAGGAAGATCAAGACCCGGCACGTCGTCGAGACCGCCTATGGAGTTCTCGCCCATTTCCACACGCTGCAGGCCAAGGGGCAGCTGAACGAAGAGCAGGCCAAGCAGGCGGCGCTTGCCGCGGTCAAGACCTTGCGCTACGAGACCAACGAGTACTTCTGGGTCAACGATCTGCAGCCCAGGATCGTGATGCATCCGATGAAGCCCGAGCTGGACGGCAAGGACGCGGGCGGCATGAAAGACCCGAACGGGAAGGCCCTGTTCGTCGAATTCGTCAACGTGGCCAGGAGCCAGGGCGGCGGATTCGTGGACTACCTCTGGCCCAAGCCCGGGGCCGATGCGCCGGTTCCCAAGGTTTCCTACGTCAAGCTGTACGAGCCCTGGGGCTGGGTCATAGGATCGGGAATCTACACCGACGACGTGAACGCGGCCTATTGGGCTCAGGCAGCCACGCTGGGCGGGGCGATACTCGTGATGGCGGTGCTGCTGGGCCTGGTGCTGTACTCGCTCGGCCGCAGCATCCACTCCCCCCTCAGGCTGCTCGAAGGCGCCATCGTCGGCATCCAGCGGGACAACGATCTCACGCGGCAGGTCGAAGTGCATACGGAGGACGAGATCGGCCGCATTGCGCGTGCCTTCAACGCCATGATCGCCGCATTCCGCGAGGCGGTAAGCCAGGCGGCCCAAAGCAGCGCTTCGCTTTCCGGCGCATCTGCGGAAATGTCCGGATTCTCCTCGGAGATCGCCGAAGCATCGCGCCAGCAGAGCGATTCGATCTCCTCCACGGCAGCGGCCGTGGAGCAATTGACGGTGAGCATCGACACCATCGCAACGGGAGCCAACCAGGCCTACGAAATCGCCCGCCATTCCGGAGAGTTGTCCCGGCGGGGAAGCGAGGTCGCGAGCGGCGCGGTGAGCGAAATCCACTTGATCGACGACGCGGTCAAGGCGTCGGCGGCGCGCGTCGAAGAACTGGGCCGCCGCTCGGGACAGATCTCGGCGATCGTCAAGACCATCAAGGAAATCGCCGACCAGACCAACCTGCTCGCGCTCAATGCCGCGATCGAGGCGGCCCGGGCCGGCGAGCAGGGACGCGGCTTCGCCGTCGTCGCCGACGAAGTGAGGCGCCTGGCCGAGCGCACCGCCCACGCGACCGGGGAGATCACGACGATGATCTCCGGGATCCAGAGCGGCGTGGTCGAGGCGATCGGCAGCATGGACCAGGGCAACGCCCGCGTTCAGGACGGGGTGAAGATGATCGGCGAAGCCGGGGAGTCGATGCAGCAGATCCAAGGCGAATCGCAGCACGTGGTGAGCGCTGTGGGCAGCATATCGGCGGCACTGGGCGAGCAGAGGGCCTCCAGCACCCAGCTCGCCCAGAACGTGGAAAAAATCGCCCAGACGGTCGAGGCGAATAGCCACGGGACCCGGAAGATCGCCGACGCCGCGCAGAGCGTCGACAAGCTGGCGCGCGAAATGCAAGGCGCCATGGGCCGCTTCCGCGTTTGACCCCCAGCTCGCAGTGCGTGCGCTACCAGCCGCCGGTGGCGAGCCACCTCTCGACCTGGTCGAGGCGGTCGGCGCCCCAGAACGGCTCGCCGTCGACCACGATATAGGGCGAGCCGAACGCCCCTTTGGCGATCGCCTTCTCGACTTCGAGCTTGGTGCGTTCCTTGACCATGGGATCCTCCAGTCCGGCGCGCAACTCGTCCGCGTTCAAACCCGCTTTCGCCGCCACGGCGACCACGGTCGCGGCGCTGGAGATGTCCACGTTGTCCGCGAAGTAGGCGCGGTAGAGCGCGCGGGCGAGGTCCTTGGCCCGTGCCGGGTCTTTCGAATCGAGCCAGTAGAAGGCGCGCGAGGGCGGAACGGAGTTGATCGGGAACACGTCGGGCTGGCGGTACGCGACGCCGTGGTAGCGCGCGCTGCGAGGGAAATCCCGCCTGTAGTAATCGCCCTTGATGGGCACGTGCATGGGCGGCACGCCGCCGGTGATCTTGAACACCGCGCCGAGCAGGAACGGCCGCCACGTCGTTTCTCGGCCGTATCTTGCCGCAATGGCGTCGATCTTCTCGCTGGCGAGATAACCGAAGGGCGAGGAAAAATCGAAATAGAACTCGATTGGCGCGTTCATGCTTGCTCCCTTCGAATCGGCGCGGACAGCGGCCGCGGTCCCGATTGCCTTGATGAATTTCGATTGCCCGGTGGGCTAAAGTTACCGGCCCGGGCGCCGTAGAACCCTATGCAACGTTCGGAAGGAACGGAGGGCTGCCGGCAGGCGACGCCCGGGAGGGTTCTATTTCGAGATTCTCGCGATGCCGGCCGCGACCTTGGAACGCGAACCTAGCCAGGGAGATTGTAATGCCAGTTCCTCAGTCGCGTGGGTCGGAATCGAGCCCGGCGGCTGTCGCTGCCCGCCCAAGATTCGGCGACTTGCCGGTATGGGCCCGGTTAATGGCTGCCATCTGCCTGATGCTGCTCGCCATGTGGGCCCTGATCATCTACCTGGCGCACGAGGAGCGCCGGGAGTCGTCGATTTCGCAGGCCCGCGACTTCGCCGAGAGCGTCAACCAGATGACCAATGCGAGCCTCACCGGCATGATGATCACGGGCGTGGTCAAGGACCGCGCCGTCTATCTGGACCAGGTGCGCAATTCCAGCAACATAAACGACCTGCAGGTCTTCCGCGGCGCCCCGGTCATCGCCCAGTTCGGGGTGGGGGAGGCTGCGGAAGCCAAACCTTCACCCGAAGAAAAGGCGGTGCTCGAGAGCGGCCAGCCCTTTTTCAGTGCCAACGATGATGAAGGATATCTGCGCGCGATCTTTCCGCTCCGGAACTTGAAGAGCTATCTCGGCAAGGACTGCACGTCGTGCCATCAGGTCGGGGAAAACGCGGTCCTGGGCGCCGTCAGCATGAAGGTCAGCCTGAAAAACGCGCAGGCCGACCTGCGCAGCTTCACCTGGCGGATCGCCTCGGGCGCGCTGGTCCTGAGCCTGGCGCTGCTGGCCTCCATCTACCTGTTCGTGCGCGGCTCCGTGAGCCGGCCCCTCGCGGAGGCGGTCGGCATCGCCGAAAGCCTCGCCGAAGGCGACCTCAGCGCACAGGTGGCGTTGCGGGGCAAGGACGAGATCGGCAAGTTGATGGCGGCGATGCGGCACATGTCGGAAAAGCTGAAGCACATCATCCAGGAGGTGAGCAGTTCGGCGGATGCCCTGGCCGGCGCCTCCGAGGAAGTGAGTGCAACCGCGCAGAACATCAGCCAGGCGGCTTCGGAACAGGCCGCAAGCGTCGAGGAGACCAGCGCGTCGATCGAGCAGATGGCGGCCTCAATCACGCAGAATGCCGAGAACGCCAAGGTCACCGAGGGAACGGCGAGCACCGCGGCCAAGGACGCGGCCGAAGGCGGCACGGCGGTGAGGCAGACGGTGGAAGCGATGAAATCGATCGCGGGCAAGGTCGGCATCATCGACGACATCGCCTACCAGACCAATCTGCTCGCGCTGAACGCCGCGATCGAGGCCGCGCGCGCCGGCGAGCACGGCAAGGGGTTTGCGGTGGTGGCGGCAGAGGTGAGAAGGCTCGCCGAGCGCAGCCAGGTCGCCGCGCAGGAGATCGGGCAGCTGGCCGGCTCCAGCGTGGAGATGGCCGAGCGCGCCGGGACGCTGCTCGATGGGATGGTCTCCTCGATCAGCAAGACCTCCGGCCTGGTGCAGGGGATCGCGGAAGCGTGCGAGGAACAGACCACGGGCGTCAAGCAGGTCAACGGCGCGATGGACCAGCTCAACCAGGCGACGCAGCAGAACGCCTCCGCCTCGGAGGAACTGGCGGCCGCCTCCGAGGAGATGAGCGGCCAGGCGCAGCAGTTGCAGGAGCTGATGGCGTTCTTCCGGCTGGAGGACGGCGTCAAGGGCGCCGCCGGACCTGGCATGGGCGCACAAGCGCAGCACCCGGCACCGGGCAAGCTGGAACAACTTGCGGCAGGCCCCACCTGGAAGAAGGTGTAGGGCCGGCGCCATTCGGAATGCAGGAGGAAATGGTCATGTCGGTTCAAGGAAGCGACAACAGCACAGCGAGCCCGGCCTCGCTTGGAATTCGCGCAAGGGGCAGCGACCTTCCGGTGTGGGTCCGCTTGGTTGCGGCGATCGGCCTGATATTGATCGCGGCATGGGCGGTCATGGTCTACCTGGGTTACGTGCAGCGGCGCGACAGCGCCGTCCTCCAGGCCAGGGACTTCGCCGAGAGCGTCAACCAGATGACCAGTGCCACCCTCACCGGCATGATGATCTGGGGCGTGTTGAAGGACCGTGCCGTGTACCTGGATCAGGTGCGCAATTCGAATGACATCAAGGACCTCCGGGTCTTCCGCAGCAGCGCCCTCGAAGCTCAATTCGGAAGCGACAAGGTGTCCAGGGACACTCCGTCGGCGGAGGAAAAGGCGGTGATGCAGACCGGCCAGGCTTACTTCGGCACCAGCGAAGAAGGGAAGTTCTTCCAGGCGGTCTTTCCCGTCCGGAACTGGAAAAGCTATCTGGGCAAGGACTGCACGTCGTGCCACCAGGGCGCGGAAAACCAGGTCCTGGGTGCGATCAGCATGCAAATCAGCCTGGAGAAATCGCAGGCCGAACTGCGCAAATTCACCTTGTGGAATTCGCTGGTCGCGGTGGGGCTGAGCCTTCCCGTCCTGCTCTGCATCTTCTGGTTCGTCCGCCGCAGCGTGACGCGTCCCCTCGAGAAAGCGGCCGGCGTGGCCGCGCGCCTCGCCGAGGGCGACCTCACGGTGCGTCTGGACACGCACAGCAGCGACGAGATCGGCAGGATGCTCTCGGCGATGCAGCACATGGCCGAGCAGCTCGGGCGAATTATCCCGGAGGTGCGTGGCGCAGCCGATTCGCTGACGGGAGCCTCGGAGCAAGTGAGCGAAACGGCGCAGTCGATCAGCCAGGCGGCTTCGGAGCAGGCCGCGAGCGTCGAGGAAACCAGCGCCGCAGTGGAGCAGATGGGCGCCT
>ORMF011767196.1_pt1 | contig 21223 bp, 23 predicted proteins | sample 1779871 | NCBI WGS metagenome assembly ORMF01 (sample SAMEA104232316, study PRJEB22302) | groundwater metagenome | biome: forest; feature: aquifer; material: groundwater | place: USA | collected 2011-08-07 | depth 5.4 m | reverse complement strand
TACCCTCTATAGTAATTGTTAAAGTAGAAAGTTGTGGAATAATATTAACCTCTAAAAAAGTACTGCCAATACTAGATCCAAGGGCTTCACAGTTAGTGTTATGACACCATGTTACCTGATTTGGGTTACCTTCTATATTTGGATCATCCGCGAGTGCATAAAGAGTAACTGAGCCATCTGGAATTGCTCCATCAGTATATACCCCGGCCTTAATTCTGACTTGATACCTGGCACCAACAGTAACAGTAAAGGATTTAGACAATATACCATTTGGACTGCTTTGAGTAGTATCAGACAATTTAACAGACTCACATGCAGATCCACAGATAGCTGTTTCCCTCTGTACATAACCGTTACTTGACCAGCTGCCAAATCCTGCATTAAAGTTATCAGAAGCATCTGCCAAAACAGCAGGAGCAGAGAAGCTAAATAAAATTATTAAAGCTAAAAATATAGACTTTTTCATATCATTTATTAGGATACATCTGTATTTGAGTCACAAGTTTACCTTTTTGGTCAAATACCAGATAAACCTCCTCTCCTTTTTTCTTTTGCAGGTCTTCCAGGTACAAAATCTCTGTAGGGAGAGTAAATTGTTTCATGGCCTGCTCTTCAGTTTTAACCCCTAAAACAATCCGGGAGATTAGGACATCGTTGGAGACCTGGTAAGACTGGGTCTGATCTTTTTCTTTGACTGTAATCAGGCTGTTATCTGCATCAACAGCCTCCACAATACCTATCAGCCCTTTTTTAGGGGTTGATCTGTCAGCTAATTCTGCAGGTTGAGAAGGAGTAGAGGATCTTTGTAAAAAAATTAAACCTCCCAAGCTAAAAATCAGCAAAATTATAGCTCCTGCTACTCCTGCCTGGAATTTAAAGGATTTAAAAAAACGAGTGTCTGTTTTAATAACCATAGGCTCATTTTGGGCAATATTAGGATCCATCTGGTGTCTGATTTTATTATGAACTTAAAGAAGGTTAGGTGTCAAGGATTTTTTGGAGAGTTTGTGGTATACTTAACTAAATATATAAGGCCTATATATGAGCAATATAAAAGGACCTGAGATAAGTCCTGACAAAAAATATACCGTTCCCAAACTGGTTAACGGTATTCCAGTACCAGGTGAGTTTGTAGAAGCAGAGGGTCCTTCTGCAGAGGATTTTGCCCTATATGGCTTTAATTCAGAATATGTTCCTTCAGAAACATCATTAAATTTAAACTCTGTTTTAAGAACTTTAAGCGGTTCCAGGGTTTTGCGGGCAGCAGGAGTAGTAGTTTTAGCCCTAACAGGAGCCTCTATCCTGGCAGATAATCATCAATCTGAAGCTTCAAGTATTCAACCAGACTCCAGTGACCCAGGTTATACCCCACTTTTACCTCAACTTGACAGCAACCAGTTTGTGACCTTTTCCGGGGGAGGGTTTACAGCTACCAGGATTCATGGGGATGGGGCTCCTACAGATTTATCTTACATCATAGTTGGCCAGGATTATCCTGATGATCAAAAGCTATTAGATTCCGGACAGCTTTATACTCAGTATTTATTGTCAGTTGAGCCTTTCAAATTAAGACAAGATCAAATTTCTATATCTGTGTTACATAAACAAAATACCCCTAATGATTTAGTTTCTTCCATAACTTCAGTATACGATGTAGGAGGAGATAGTCTAAAAGTATACAAATTGATTGATGATCTTCATTTGTCCCTTGGTTCATTTCAGGAGACCAGGCTATTAGTAAATAGCCCTAAATATGCAGCCGTTGCAAGTGCAGACTCAAACACACCAACTGTTTATTCTTATGCAGCTTTTACTGAAGCTGAGTTGCGGGGACCGTTTTATACAAGAGGTACGATAGCTCATGAGGAGGGTCATGCTGTAGGCGGAGCAGGGGAGGGTAGTTATAGTGCCCTTGATCGTCACGGCCCAAACGTATATCTTAACTGTTTAACTGCTGATCAGATTCCCCTAAGATGGAAGGACATTCCCGGAGCTCCCGGAGCAATTTATGAAGGTTGTGGTAATGTAAGAACAGGAGCTTTTCATGACGCTGAAAGAGATTGGATGAGTAACCATAATAGTGATACTACTTATGGTCCAGTGACTTTATGGCAGCTAAAACACAGATTAGATGGCGCTCCTGCTATTTATTATCCTCCCACACTTTTAAATCCTGCTAACGGCATCACTCTTGATGGGTTAGCTGCTGCGTTAAAATTTAATCCTTCTGAAATGACTAAACAATATCAAATAAAAATAGTCCCTTTTAATAATGACGGACCAGGGGTTAATCTGATTATAGGAGCTTTGGAACAAGTTAAAGCTGCAGAGTTTAATGTGGCTGCTCCACGCCTTGGAGAAGGACCCTATGTTATGCTGCCTGATTTAAGCTATATCTGGAGAGTGCGCACGACCAGCGCTGTTAAACCTGTAGGAGAGAATGATCCTGTGTGGAGTGATTGGTCAGAAGAACGTAAATTCCGCACTTCTGCTGCATCTTCTGTTGGTATCACTCCTGTCAGGGTAGGAGAGGTCAGAGTTCAGCAGGGATCTGATATCAGAGTGAATCAAACCAACCCTGTTATACAGTGGGCTGATGCTAATCCAGGTATCTTTTACTATGAAGTTCAACTATCAAAAGATCCTGAATTTGGAGCAAAAGGTCCTATTGCCTCAGTTTATCATAATTTAGTTCATGGGGGCATAAGAGAGCCTTATAGAAGCTGGGAAGTGCCTAGGGATTATCCTTTAGAGAAAGGCCAGGGTTATTTTTGGAGAGTCAGGCCAAGAGTTCAGGGAGATGGCACTCCTGTTGGTTGGAGTACTACCTGGAATTTTGAGGTAGCTCAAAATGCTACTTTGAGTGCAGGAAATTAGCCAAAGCCTCCAGGAAAGCTGTATTAGCAAGAAAAGAAGAACAACTTCCCCGGCTGCGTAAGAGTTATACCGTTTAGTTATAATCGCAAAATTTACATCTTGTTTCTTGTAATGCCCACAGCTCAATATTGTTTATCTGACTCCAAAAAAATCTCCAAGTGATATGATTACTATATGGATATTAAAGTTGTTTGTGGAGTAGGAACTGGAAAAACAACTCTTTCTGCCTTTGATAGTGCTTTAAAAGACGCAGGAGTTTATAACTATAATTTAATCACTCTTTCCTCCATTATTCCTCCCAATTCAAAAGTATCTAAAGCCAGAAGGTATAAAACACCTCCAGAAGAATATGGTCACAAACTTTATGTGGTTAAGGCTGAGATTAGAAGTCACGAAGTAGGGAAATTCTTGGCTGCGGGGATAGGTTGGTACCAATTCGGGAAAGATGGAAGGGGAGTATTTGTAGAACATGAAATTATTGGGGAAACGAAAGTAGCAGTTGAATCGGAAATAACTCTTAGAATTAAAAACTCCCTAAAAGATTTATGTGAGAATAGAAAAATTAGGTTTGAGGAAAAAAAGATTAAATCGGCAGTGTCGTTAACACAAATAACCAATCATCCCACTTCTGTTTTGGCCCTGGCTGTATTTCAGTCAGAAGGCTGGAGTTAAGTAGTAGATTATGGGAATATTCTTTGCTATTCTTTCCGGTGCCATTTTCGGAGTCACTAATTATATTGATAAATTTCTGCTGGAAAAACACAATATCAGCCCAACTGTAATTACTATTTATGGAGGTGGATTTGCTTTTGTAGCAGGAATTTTAGTTTTTCTAATTACAGGATTTTATCCAATAGATTTAAAGACTCTTTTAATTCTTTTGACCTCTGGTTTCTTAACTGCCATTTATTTATTACCTTATTACAAAGCACTTACCTTTGATGAAACATCATTAGTAATTCCTCTATTGCAGACTTATCCGGTATTTGTCCTTATTTTAGGTTTCATGCTTTTGGGTGAGACTTTTTCAAACAGGCAATACCTGGGCTCTTTTCTTATGATTCTTGCCGGAATCCTTTTATCCGTCAAAACTACAAAGGGAAATATATTTAAATTGCGTAAATCATTCTTCTATATCATGCTTTCAGCCTCTCTATTTGCAGTAGCACAAATTCTTTATAAATTTGGAGTTTCTGAGGTTCCATTTTGGAATACATTACCTTATGAAGGATTTGGAATAGCAATTGGTTCGCTAGCCGTATTTTTATTTAAGAATAATAAAGAGGTCTTTAACAAAGAGACCAAAAAACTTAAAAGACAAGTTTTTTTATTTATAGGGATAAATGAATTTTTTTATATTCTGGCAAGATATACAGGCTATTTTGCCATATCATTAATCTCAGTAGGGTTGGTTAGTGTGCTGGCAGGTTTTCAGCCATTATTTACTCTGATATATGGGATTATTCTTTCCTTATGGTTTCCCTATATTGTAAAAGAAGTTATTACTAAGAAGACTTTAGGATTAAAACTAGCCTCAATTTTAATGATTATAGTAGGGTCTTATTTTATTTTCTTTTGATTGAATATTTTTTTAAAAATTGGGGTTTGTATTCTAACTTTGCCTCTCTTAAACCTTCAAGTCCTAAGTCCTGCTCGATATTAAGATATAAACAATTTTGCTTTTTTAAGTAATTTGCCATTTGGTGATAAATGAATTCATAAATTCCTTTATAATCCCGATTGGCTTTTTGGAATCCATGGATGGCATAGTCTTTATTAAATACCTCAAATATGGAAAAACCAATTAATTCGTTATCAATATATACGCAAATAACTTGGGCGTTGAGTGCTTTGGAATGTTTTAGTATTTTCTTAATTGCCACTAATTCATTTTTATTTACAGCTTCCTGTTTAGTGTGAGTTTTAAACCAGTTTTTAGAAAATTCCATTATTTTATCCTGGACAGATTTTTCATTTAAATCCTCAATTGCAACTTTATAGTTGTAATTTTTTTGAAACAGATTAAGTTTATTTTTTTTGCTGTAAAGCCCTTGCATAGTGGATAATTTTTCTACAGATAATATATAGTCAAAACTATCCCTGTCTTCTGCGAAGTCATATTTTGGGTGTACTTTAGATAGATCATAGTCTTTAAAATTATGTTCAGGTAGAAGTCTTAATACAGCCTCTAAGTTTTGATCCTTACTATAATTGAGTAGGGTATCTATGGTTTCTTCAATTTTATTGGACCCCAGAAAAGTTATAAAAGTTTTATTTGAAACATAGTCAGGCATTTTCAAAACAAGATTTTCATTTAGTGTGGAAATTTTAATGGGAGGAGTTGTATTCCAACACCACAAACTGCTGAAAACAAAGTCCGAATAAGGAGGTAAAGACTCTAACAAATTATCTATATATTTTTTATCCTCCAGTGTTAGTTCTTTAAATTTTGGGAAAATAGGAAGGCTATTGTTCATTTGTTGTACTTGACTGAGATAATTATAAAGGATATTGTTAAATTATGAGTGATGGAGTTTCTTCACTTTTAAAAAATAGATTAGCTCAAATTTCCATACTTCTCTTCGCTGTGCTAACTTCTTGGTGGCTTTATATTTTTTTAGGAGGAATAGAAGGAACATTTCAAAATGATGCATTTGGTTTTGTATACGGAGCATTTTCAATCTGGGGTGGAGTGATTGGACTGATGATATCCAAAAAATGGGGAGGATTAAAAAGTATAATTGGGAGAGCAATTATATCTCTTTCAATAGGACTTTTTCTACAAGGATTTGGCCAATATTCCTTCTGGTATTTAAATAGTATCTCTAAGATCGAAATACCTTATCCATCAATCCCCGATATAGGTTTTTTTGGAACGATACCTTTTTATATTTACGCAGCATATTTACTTGCTAAATCAGCAGGAGCAAAATTTTCCCTTCAGACATTTCATAACAGGCTTCAGGCGATTTTCATTCCAGCAATTATGTTGGCTGTTGCCTATTTTCTTTTTCTTCAAGATTATGAATTTGACTTTAGTTCCCCTTTAACTATATTTTTAGATTTTGGTTATCCTATGGGTCAGGCAATATATGTTTCTGGAGCAATACTTACTTATAGTTTATCGAGGAAATTATTGGGAGGGATTATGAAATTCCCAATCCTTTTTTTGATTTTTGCTTTTGTTGCACAATTTCTTTCTGATTACGCATACGTGCTTTTTAAAGAAATATATTTCCCAGGTAGTTTCATTGATTACCTTTATTTATTATCCTACTTCATTATGAGCTTAGGAATAATACATATGAAAGTTATCGCAGATAAGTTGAGGTAACAATATGGATACTTATGCCCAAGCTATCAGTAATATAATTAAAGAGCAGCAAGCAATAATTGGTCCTGTGGCGCTAGATCAGGCCAAAAAGGTTTCAGGTTTGGAGGTTTTAAATGATGATGATGTCAAGATCACAGGGAACAAAAAAGAGGTTTTGGGAAATTTGGTTAATCAATATGCCAAATTATTTGGTAGAGCTTCTATTGAGGTTTGTAAAGAAGCATTTTCTGCCTATTCTGAGAAGATTCCTGCCACTGAAGTTCCAGATATCTTGAAAAACTGATACAATAATTTGTATGGTATCAGAGGATAAAATAGCCAGTTTTTTAAAACTTCAGCAGATAGCCCTGGATATAGAGGATAGTACAAAATTACTGGAGCAATTTCTACCTGTTGTTTTAAAAGAATTGAATTTGGTTGGATATCAGTATGTTTTCTTATCTGCCATATTTATTGACCCTTCAGGAAATATCAAACAGACTTTCTTTACAGACAAACTTAATCAATCAAATTTTGGAGAAGTAACAAAGTCTGATAACTTATTTCAAAAGGGGAGTGAGTGGGAGATGAAAGTAATGTATGGGGAAGCAGCCGTGGTATCGGATGTGGCTTATTTTATTAACCCCTCTTACCAACAAATTTCTAAAATACGCTCATTACTTTTTTTGCCAATACAACACGCCCGTAAGCTATCAGGTATTTTAGTCCTGGCAAACTCTAAGGCGGCTGATCAAATAGATTCCGAGGAAATTGAATTCGGGGAAATGATTACACGTTTGATTAATCTGTCTTTCAGATTGGAAGATACGGAAGATTCATTGACTAAAATTACCCAGCAGGTATATGAGATGAATGCCAAACTTCATCAATTGGATAAGCTCAAAGACGATTTTGTGTCAATCACCTCTCATGAACTGCGAACCCCCATGACAGCCATCAGATCTTATGCTTGGATGGCTTTGCATAAATCAGATGTGCCATTATCGGATAAGGTGGAGAAATATTTAATCAGGGTACTTTTATCAACAGAACGTTTGATTAATCTGGTCAATGATATGTTGAATGTTTCAAGAATAGAATCAGGCAGAATTGAAATTAACCCTGAGCCGGTTGACCTTTTGTCACTTACTAAAGATATAGTTGATGAAGTTTACTACTCAAAATCAGAAGAGAAAAATATCCGCTTTGAAATACTGGAGAGTCCTGTCCCCAAAGTTTTTGCAGATCCGGAAAAACTGAGAGAAGTACTACTTAATTTAGTAGGTAACTCTTTGAAATTTACCCCTAACAATGGAAAAATTACTTTTGAATTTTTCAGTGATGGTTTAGTTGTGGAAACCTCGGTCAAAGATACCGGAGTGGGTATCTCCAAAGACGATTTGGGCAGATTATTTCAAAAATTCTCAAGATTAGATAATTCATATATAGCCACAGCTTCATCAGGTGGGACAGGTTTGGGATTATATATTTCCAAAAATATGATCGAGCTGATGCATGGTAAAATCCGGGCTTTCTCAGAAGGCGCGAATAAAGGTTCTAAATTTAGCTTTTCTTTGCCGGTTGCCAACAAGGAGGTTTTAGAACATGTACAGGAGTATACAGTCAAGGCCAAAGGTGAGGCAAAAGGATTAGAACCTGCGGCAATATAGTATGATATAACAATAATATGGAAAATAAAAAAATTCTCATAGTTGAGGATGATCAGTTTTTAAGGGAATTTTATCAGGAGCTACTGCAAGCAGAGGGTTACTTTGTGGATGTTGCAGCTGACGGGGAGTCAGCTTTGCAAAAAATCCGGCAAAATGAATTGGATTTAATTCTTTTGGACATCATGTTACCCAAAAAAGATGGAATACAAATCTTAAACGATTTAAAAGTTCATCCTGCAAAATCTTCCGCTGTTAAAATTGTGGTTTTGACAAATTTGGGACAAGATACAGTGATAAAGGAATGTTTTAATTTAGGGGCGCAGGGGTATCTGATAAAATCCGCTCTCAATCCCGATCAGGTGCTGCAGGAAATCAAAAGCTATCTCCAAAAAACTCCTTAATGAAAGTTATTTTTCAGGATAATAATCTTTTAGTTTTAGATAAACCTGCTGGGCTAGTGGTTGATAAATCAAATACACAAGCTGCAGATACTCTGGAGGATATATTAAAAAAAGATTTCAACATTCAGCTGGAGCGTGGTGGTATAGTGCACAGATTAGACAAAGATACCTCAGGGGTAATTTTAGTTGCCAAAACGCAGGAGGCGCTGGAAAATCTGCAAGCCCAGTTTCGGATGCGAAAAACTAAAAAAGAATATCTGGCATTGGTTCATGGGGTGATTGGGGAAAAGGGGATAATAAGGGGAGATATCGGGAGAAATCCACAAAAGAGGGAGAAGTTTGCGGTGCTGGAGGCGGATGGGAAAGAAGCTGTAACAGAATATGAGCCATTAGGAAATTTCAAATTTCAAATTTCAAATTTTCAGACAGTATTTACAGATTTAAATAAAATACAATTAAGAAAACTTGAAAGGATGAACTACAACCAGTTTACTCTACTCAGGTGTTATCCAAAAACTGGACGGACACATCAAATTAGGGTACATTTAAAGTATATAAATCATCCGATTGTTGCGGATGAAGTATATGGAGGTAGAAAAATAGTAAGGTTGGATCACAGGTGGTGCCCGAGGCAGTTTTTGCACGCTGCAAAGCTGGGATTTTATCATCCTGTGAGTAGTAAATGGATGGAAGTTGAAAGCCCAGTGCCGGAAGATTTGGAAAAAGCGCTATTGTCATTGCGAGGAGCCATAGCGACGAAGCAATCTGTGGAATAGATTGCCACGCCCTTCGGGCTCGCAATGACGTCACATTATGGACAATATTTTTATACAACTGGCAATTATTTTAGGTTTATCTTCAATTTTAGGTTTTGTGGTGGTTAAATTTAAGCTACCTCTTCTTATTGCCTACCTTTTGTGCGGGCTGTTAATTGCATCAACTGCTATTTTGGATCCGCGGGCCTCGGAGGCGCTACATTTTTTGCCGGAAATCGGTATAGCCTTTGTCCTATTCCTGGTAGGCATGGAATTGGATCTTCGCGAGATTAAAAATTTAGGCAAGCCGATACTTCTGGCCGGTACTTTGCAGATTTTTATTACCACAATTGTCGGATCATCAATTGCCAAACTTTTAGGTTTTGGATCTTTGGAATCATGGTATCTTGGAGTGGGGTTGTCATTTTCATCAACAATTCTGGTTATTAAGCTTCTGATTGATAAAAAGGATGTAGGAGCACTTTACGGCAAGCTGGCCGTGGGAATACTGCTTCTGGAGGATCTTCTGGCAGTACTTCTTTTGGTATTTTTAACTGTTTCATCCTCGGTTTTAGGATTGGGTTTACAGCAGGCATTTCCTTTTGTGGCACTTTTTCTTAAGGTGATTTTCCTTTTCGGACTGGTTTTAATATTGAGCAAATACATTCTGCCATATGTATTTAAGGCAGTTTCCAGACAATCCGAATTGCTTTTTATTACGGCTTTGGCCTGGTGTTTTATTTATATATCCCTATGCCTATTTTTAGGTTTCTCTGTTGTGATAGGGGCTTTTCTGGCCGGTATTGCTTTAGCAAATTCACCTTTTCATTTTCAGATTCAGGGAAAAGTAAAGCCCTTGCGTGAGTTTTTTGTCACTTTGTTTTTTGTATATCTGGGGACGCAGGTGGATTTTACAAACTTAGACAAAATTTATCCTTTGATGATTGTTTTTACAATCTACACTTTGGTGGCAAAACCGGTTATTTTTCTTTTGATTCTGGGGATTTTCGGGTTCAGAAAGCACACTATGTTTCAGACTGCTTTGAGTCTAACCCACATCAGTGAATTTTCTCTAATTTTGCTGCTGGTTGGATTTGAGTTAGGTATTGTCAGCCAGTCGGCTCTTACAACCATCGCCCTTTCAGCGGTTCTTTCCATGATTGTTGCCTCAACTGCGATTTCCAATTCTAACAAACTGTATAAAAGACTAAGTAAGCTGGTAGGATTTTTTGAAAGGAAAAATTTCAAGCATTCTTTGGAAGCAGGGGACAGTAGAGAGAATTTGAAAGGGTTTGTGGTGGTGATTGGAGCAAGAAAAGTCGGGGGAGAAATTGTAAAGCTTTTAAAAAGGGAAAATATTCCACAGATTGTTTTGGATTTTAATCCCCGTCAGGTTGAGGCTTTAATGAAGGAAAAAATCCCTGTTTTGTATGGGGATATGGGAGACCCGGAGGTTTTGGATGGTCTTAATTTACAAGATGCCAAGATGGTTATTTCAACCTCTGCCAGCTTGGAGGACAATTTGTTGCTTTTGGAGGAGCTAAGGTCAAGACGGATAAATATTCCGGTTATTATCAGAGCTGATGCGGCAGATGATGCTAGGGATTTATATAAAGCAGGGGCAGATTTTGTGATAATACCGGAGATTTTAGCAGGGGATTTTCTGGTGGAAAAATTAAAAAATCACCTCTCAAATGGAGACTTTTTTAAAGATAGAGGCAAGATAGAACTGGAAAGGCTCTCTCGAAAAACTTTAGCTTGGGAATAATGATATAATGTGTTTATGCAAACAGTAAATCTTTCTAAATTACTAAAAAATTACTCTTCAGGATGGATAGCAATTTCATCTGATTATAAAAGGGTAGTAGCAACCGGTGGGAGTTTAAAAAAAGTTAGTGAGGAAATTGAGAAACTTAAAAAAAAGGATGTAGTATTAATCTCTGCCTCTAAAAATTACCGGGGTTTTGTAACAACAGATGTTGGAATATGAATTTTCCTTATACCACTCTTCCTGGTATACCTAGAGATACTAAAAGACCACTTGTTCCCATAAAATTTATTTACAAAGATAAAAGCACGCTGCCAATTCTTTGTCTGGTTGATTCTGGAGCTGATTATTCTTATCTGAGCACGGAGATAGCAGATTTACTAGGAATTGATCTGAAAAATGTTAACCCTCAAAGATCTTTTGGTATTAATGGTTCACCATTTATCTGCTATCCATCACAAATTACAGTCGAAATTGGCGGACAACGTTTGTTAATACCGGTTCATTTTAGCTCTCAACTGTCAAAAGCTTTTCCGTGTATTTTGGGACAGGAGGATTTTTTCAGCCAGACAAGAATTATTTTTGAAAGATATAAATGGAATTTGGATATAAGATTAATTTAGAAAAACTCTCCAAAAAGAGAAATAAATAAACAAGTTTGTTACTTTCGAGTAGATATTAGTGGTCTTATTTCTATTTTTATTGGTGTAGAGTTGTTTTGACTGATGGTAGATATCGTAATCGGAGGTACTGATAAATCAACGGTTACTCTATAATCTTCAACGGCTGTTGGTTCTTTATAGCGATGATCATTATATGGGCTTGGGTTAGAAACATGGAGGGATGGGTGGTAACTCAGGATGACAAGTCCTATGGCACCCACTAACATTAACGCCCGATATGTTACGTATGCTAAGGGCGGTTTTGATAATAGATCTGTTAATGCTTGGATGGCGTCTGGGACAAATGGAGGTTGGTTTTCCCACCTTGAACTGGCCAAAGTTTGTTTAGCAAGATAAACTTCGGGAGTTAATGGTATGTTGGTTTTGTCAAACTCTGTCATCTACCCAAAATTATATCATCTATGAAAATATTTTAGTAAAATACCTTATATGAAACAATTTAAAATCTTACATAAAGATGGAAAAGCCAGGGTGGGGCAATTACAAACTGCCCATGGGATAATTGAGACTCCGAATTTTATTCCGGTGGGGACGCAGGCTACTGTCAAAGCACTTAGCCCGCGTGATCTTGATGATATTGGGGTGCAGGTAGTTTTGGCAAATACTTATCATTTGATGTTAAGGCCGGGTGCTGATGTGATAAAGAAACTGGGTGGATTACACAAATTCATGGGGTGGGATAAACCTATTATGACAGATTCAGGAGGGTTTCAGGTTTTTTCTTTGGGAGGAGCTTTGGAGATGGTTTCCAGGCCCAGGCTTAACCAAATTAGCGATGAAGGGGTTGTTTTTCAATCACATTTAGATGGTAGCAAACATACTCTAAGCCCCGAGATAGCTATGAAACTTCAATATGATTTAGGAGCTGATTTAATTGTGGCTTTTGATGATCATGAATATAAAGCAGATTTTGCCCATCTTAAATCCTCTCTGGAACAAACGCAAAGATGGGCCAAAAGATCTCTTACAGCTTTTAAGAAACTGAAAAGCACACAATTAATGTATGGAGTTATTCATGGCGGTACTAATAAAAACTTAAGGATAAAATCTGCTAAGTTTACAGATTCAAACTTTGAGGCAATAGCAATAGGGGGAATTTATGGAACCAAAAAACAAATGTATGAGATGATTGAATATGTACTAAAAGAAGTGTCAGAGGAAAAACCCAGGCATTTGTTAGGAATAGGAGAGGTGGAGGATTTATTTAATGGGGTAGAGCGGGGAGTTGATTTATTTGACTGTGTAGCGCCCACCAGACGGGCCAGAAACGGCTCTTTGTATATTTCCACCTATCCCTTTACTTTAAGTATTGGATTGTCAAAATTTAAATCTGACAAAAACCCGATTGATGCAAGCTGTGAGTGTTATACATGTCTGAATTTTTCCAAAGCCTACCTGCGCCATTTATATTTTGCCAAAGAGATTTTGTATCACAATTTAGCCACCATTCATAATATTTATTTTATTGAGAACCTAATGAGACAAATTAGAGAAGCAATTAAAAGTAATAATTTTTCTAAATTAAGGGGAAGCTTTTTGGCCTCCCCTTAATCTTTTTTCAAATTCTTTGCAAAGAATTTTTAAACTACAGGTGCACCACCTGGTTGTTCACCACTTCCTGTATCACCACCTACTTCCGGAGCTGGTGTTTCAACGGGAGTTTCAACTACTGGTTCAACTGGAGCAGCCGGTGGAGTGTATGTTGATCCACCATTAGGATCTGCAGCTGGTGTTCCACCTGTGTTTGGATCTGTTGGGTTATCCATAATAAATATCACCTCCTTTTACTTAGTTTATCCTGTAACCTATTGCGTGGTCAATACCTAATTAGTTACACTAACATTAATGTCCTCAAAACTTGTCCCGACAAAGGAGAGATCTGCCCCAAGTAACAGCTGGAAAACTGTCCAGGATAAAAATAAAGCAAAAAAGAAGATAAAACTCGCATTAATTGTTTTAGGTCTTGTGGCAACTGTGATATTGATTGGCAATCTAATCAAGCTAACCCAGACTCTTTTCAGCCCCTGGAAATTATCCAGCCAAACTGTCCGCAATTATATATGGGATGGCGAATTTAACCTTAATTTAGTGTTGCTTAGCAATCCAACTTCTGTTTTAACATATAACAGCCAGGATAAAAAAATAGTCATTTTAGAGATTCCTGCCGAAACTTATGTGGAAGTGCCTTCAGGTTATGGCAAATGGCAGCTTAGGGCAGTATATGAGCTTGGACAGCAGGAAGGCAGAGGCGGGATTTTGTTAAAAGATACATTAAGCAGCTTTTTAGCTCTTTCCTTTGACGGGTTTTTGGAATTTAGCGGGCCGTTTAAGGAAAAGAAAGCAGGTGAGATTTTAAATATTCTAAGGTCCAATCCTTTGGGCGGGTTTGCAATACTGAAGAATTTACAGACAGATTTAACTCTTTTTGAACTTTTGAGATTTGAATTGGCTCTAATGCAGGTCAGGTTTGATAAAATAGAAAGCAGGAGTCTGTTAGATACGGGAATGTTAGATAAGAGCAAACTTGCCGACAACACGGAAATTTTCCTGACAGACCCGGTTAAATTGGATAGCGTGCTTTCTGATTTTATTGATCCTAAATTGAAGCAGGAGGGGAAAAGTATTGCCATCTTTAATGCCACATCCCATCCCCAGCTTGCCCAAAAAGCTGCCAGAATAATTACCAATCTGGGGGGTAATGTTATTATTACCGGTAACCATAAACAAACCCTTAAAAAAACTGTCCTTTTTGGCGAGCAATCAAAAACATTAAAAAAATTACTCCAAATCTTTGTTTTAGACTGTCCAAAGGGGAAAAATTGTGATAAAATTGAGCTGGAAAAGGAGGATCAATCCTCAAGAGCGCAGATTAATTTGTTTTTGGGGGAAGATTTCTACCTTAGACTCTAAATTTTATGATTTTATGGCTGGTCCTTTTCTTTTTGATAGTTACCACCTCTTTTGTACTGGCTTTATTTTCGATGAGGGATTTTCAGGAGATACCCCGGGGAAGAGGGGAATACGGTCTATTCCTGATTCGAAAGCCCAGTGAACTTAAGGCTGATGTTTTAGATTTAATTCATACAAATATTTTGGATGAAGGCTTAATAATCAGCCTTGAAAGGTTGTTTAAGGGCAAAAAGTCCACTTTGGTAATATTCGGTCCCAAAAAAGTTCTGGATTCCTTAAAACAATTGGATCTTTTGGAACTTGAGGATTATGCAGAGGTTAAAGAAGAAAATTTGAGTGTTTGGGAAGTCAGGCCGTCTGTTAAAAGTTTTTTTAAGGATCTGCCAATGTTTCATGAGGAAGAGGAGTTTTGGTGGCAGCTTGTTCTTCAAGCCAAAAAGGATGAAAAAAATATGAAATTTTTCCAAAGCCAGATTCGGGCTGTGGTTTATTCAACTGATCCCAAAAAAAGATTGGATTTAAGCTTAGGAATACAAAACCTGGATTTGGGAAGGCTCACTAATCTGGATTTTTATCAGCAAAGAAGCTTTGTTAGAAACTCTAACAATCTAAATTTAAATGCTTTGGAGGTATTACAGCTTAGCCTACTATCTTAAACTACTACTTCTTCGCCTTCTTCGGTCTCTTCTTCCCCGTCATTTTGATTATCCAAAGATGTAAATATTTCTGTGGTTGGACTTACTCCCTGAAATTGTAAAAAAGAGGGCTGATTTTTAAATCTTTTGCTTCTGAAAGTTTCCTTTATTAATACTGAAAGAGAGTTAACCTTAATTGATTTTATGAAAAGTTCGTATTTATTGCCCCCCTTGATAAGCCGCAGCAGTAGATGGCAGGTATCATCCGGTAAAATCCCAAGATAATCTCCCTGAGTATCCACAACAGTTATTTTTCTGTTTTTAATAACCATTTCCACCTTCATTCCGCAAAAGATGCCTGATAGTTTTTGGGGCTCAGCCACCTTAAGCAGGGAAACTATTTTGGTTTTTCCAGGCTCCTGTAAAAAAAGCGCGGGTGATAATTTGGGCTGGCCGTTGGGAATAGGATTGCTTTGGCCGTTGGATTTGAAGGATTTGATGATTTTTAAATTTTTTATGGCAATTGAATTATACGGATCGATTTTAACAACTGAAGAGTAATATTTTCTGGCTAAGCTAAACCTGCAAAGTTCCATATAAACCCTTCCCTGGCGGTTTAGGGCATCAACATTTTGCGGATCTTCCTTAATTATTTTTTTGTTTAACTTTAAGGCTTCCTGCCACCTTAAGTCCAAAGCCGCTTCAATTGCTTTTTGATTTAATGTTAGGGGGAATTGAGAAGAAGCGTCCATCTAAGTGATGAAGTATAGATAGATTGGGGGTTGCTTGTCAATGTTTCGTGTTTTGTTTGTCAACTAGCTTTTTAAAAGGTTTGAAAATGAGTATGTTAAAATAATCCCCATGAGCGGACATTCCAAATGGTCAACAATTAAAAGAGCCAAGGGGGCTGCGGATATTAAAAGGGGTTTAACCTTTACCAAGGTGGCTAATGCTATTACTATTGCTGCTAAATTAGGGGGTTCAGGTGACCCGGAATCTAATCCCAGACTAAGAATGATAATGGAGGAGGCAAAAGCTGTTAACATGCCCAAAGAAAATGTCCAGAGGGCAATAGACAGAGGACTGGGCAAGTTAGGAGGACAAAGTCTTGAAGAGGTATTATATGAGGGTTTTGGGCCAGCCAAGGTGGCTTTTATAGTGGAGGGTGTGACGGATAATAAGCTTAGAACCTTACAGGAGGTAAAAAATATATTTGAAAGAAGTGGTGGATCTTTAGCCGGACAGGGGAGTGTGAGCTATATGTTTGATAGAGTAGGGGAAATAAGGGTGAAGGGGAAGGGGGGAAATTCAGAGGAAGAAATGTTGGAGTTAATAGACTTGGGTGCTAAAGATATACAAGACTATTTAGTCTATACTGAAGCATCTAATCTTATCGAAGTGGGTAATAAAATTACTCAAGCAGGGTATGGAGTAGAAAGTGCTGAAATAATCTATAAACCAAACACTCTGGTGGAAATAACGGATAAAGATACGGCCCAAAAAGTACTGGATTTTGCAGAAAAGCTAGAGGAGTTAGACGATATACAAAAAGTTTATACAAATTTACAATGATTATATTAGGCATTGATCCTGGAACTGCTACAACCGGATATGGAGTAATAAAAATCCCTGATGATATTTTGGGCAGGGAATTCAAATATGATATTGAACTTATTACTTACGGAAACATCCATACGCCAAAAGAAAAACTAATGCAGGATCGGCTGCACATGATTTACTCGGCCCTTACAAAAATAATAAAAGAATACAAGCCTGATCAAATGGTTTCTGAAATGTTATTTTTTGGGGCAAATACAAGGACTGCCATTACCGTAGGGCAGGCAAGGGGAGTGATTATGCTTACAGCGGCACAGCACAGGATTCCTTTTCAGGATTATACCGGGCCCCAGATAAAGTTAATGGTTGCAGGGGGAGGCAGGGCAGATAAAAACCAGGTTCATGATGGGGTAAGGAAGTTTTTGGGTAAGGTGGGAAGAAGAAGAAATAAACTAAAGGTAAACTGGAAAGGCGGGCATTTAGATGATGCCACAGATGCTTTGGCTATAGCTATCTGTCATGTTTTAAAGATGGTGGCAAAATGAAACAAATTTTACAACTGAGCAAGCGTCAAAAAATAATTATAACCACAGGGTTGTTAACCATAGGACTACTTTCAACGCAGCTGGTGGATTTTGGTCTCAGATTCAGGTTTATTGCCGGTTTGGGAATTTTAGCCTATTTTCTTTCCCTCTGGGCTCTTTGGGAGGGGCTGAATTTGACAAAGGCTGTAATTTTGATGATTTTACCGGCCTTTTTTACAATAGCTTCAGCAAGCTTCTACTTTTTGCTGCCGGTTCGCTGGTTAACCAGACTGCCTGTGGCAGCAGCTTTTGGCTTATCATTTTATCTTTTACTTTTGGCTCAAAATGTCTTTAATGTGGCAAGTCTTAGAACCATTCCTTTATATAGGGCAGCCTCAACAGCCAGCTTTCTTTTTACTCTTCTGTCGGCTTTCTTTATTTATAATGTGATATTTGCCTTTAATCTGCTTTTTTTATGGAATGGGTTAGCAGTATTACTGGTTAGTTTTCCTCTGGTTATTCAAGTTTTGTGGTCCATTCAGATGGAGGATCGGGTAACGGTTGCGTTAGTTGTACAAAGCTTTATATTAAGTTTGGTGATGGGGGAGCTGGCATTAAGTTTTTCCTTTTGGCCGATGAAAACCACCATCTGGTCTTTGTCTTTATCCTCAGCTATGTATGTTCTTTTGGGTTATACCATACAGGTTTTGCGGGGTAGGGCAGGAAGAAGGGTAATGTGGGAGTATTTAGGGATAGGGGCAGCGGTTTTGATCGTGAGTTTTATTACAACTTCCTGGACTGGCTGAATTTAATTGTTTGGGTTGATTGAATAATCTAAACTACGACATCAAAGTAGAGGAGTGCTATAGCAGTGAGCGAAGTCGAACTGTGAAAACTATGAGTTATTATCGTGAAAAGAATGAATGATATGGTTTGATGTAGTTGTTAAGCACGAATGTGGAAAACTATCGGTCTATGTATACAATTGCTAACAATACCAGACGTAGGTTTCCCGAAACCTAACGAAGGTTTCAGAGTGGAGCTCTGCCTCTATATCACTTCTTTTCTGTTTAAAGTATCAATCAATTGAGGACTGTGTGGCATATTTATCAGCCAAAATGCTAATTAAGCCATTTCTCTTCTCTTCTTCAGACTTCTCTACACTTAATTACGTCGCACAATGTATCTTATGCGATGTCATGAAGGGGTTTTCCGGGGAAGCGGCCTCCTGGCCAAATATGCATAAATAAAATTGTGCAAACTATAGAATTTTTATAGTTTTATTTATTGTGCGTATTTCTTTACCTTTCCTACTGAAATTTTATTGATTTAAAAAGCGACAATTTTTGAAATATATCAATATTAGCTTTGGGCTTTCCTAGAGCCCTAAAGTATAGGTGGATAATTGGGCGTCTTCTCCCCTGATATGCCGTTTTTAGGTCCTTCTAGGGCTTCATGCCTAGCTAGGCTCAAGGGGCCTGACAAGCTCTGCGTATTGCTTCATTTGATTCTATCTGTCGCCGATGGCGACCTCCAAATGACTTTTATATGAATTTATCTTAAAATCAAATATTTCTGATGATCTTCTGAATTCTTGTCGGACAATATTTGAACTTGACAACCAGATTTAGTTATGAGTTTAATAGAGTTAGAGCAGTTTTACATGCGTTTTTTAAAACAAATATTTAGCTTAAACCAAAAAGGTATTATCCACCTTATTCCCCTATTTCTTCTTTTGGCAGGGATTATTGCCGGAGTTTATTTGGTCCAACATCCCCAGATTTTTAAACCAAAAGCCAGTGGTGAAAATATTAAGTTTGAAGCAGCGGATGGTAAAGACAGCAGTGGAAAAGATTGCCGGGTTTATACGGATCCTGCAGATAATAAATTAAAAACCACCTGTCCAACTGTCAATATCAAATTCACTTCCCCTTTGGAAACCAACCAAACCACAGATGCGGGATTTGAATTGGTTAAAACAGCTTATGCAGTAGATCCTGTGGAAAATGGAGTTTGTAAAAAGGAAGATATAAGTAAAATTTATAACCATGCTGGAGAGGAAAAAGCAACATGTCCGGAGAACTCAACTTGCGGATCTTATGGTAATAATCGTGGGGTAAACTGTGCTGATAGCTTCGGACCAGTTTTTAGTAAAGCTGATGGCTGGTATTGTGGAAAAGACGAGCTTTTATTAGGCTGGAGCCGTGATGAAGGAGATATTATAAAGGATACTCTGTTGGGTTTTTTAAGTTATTGGAACACGGATGTGTTCTCTTGTAACGATGGTGCGGTTTGTAAGACAGAAGGTAATACTGTTAGTTGTGTGGCAAAAAAAGCAGCACCGGCTGCAGCTCCAGGGGGAAAACAGATACGAGCAATTCAGTGTACGACTACGGAGAATATATACAAAGTAACTTATACTGACGGTTCTTTTATTGAAGTAACATGTCCTGGTGACCAACTAAGATGCATACAAAAAACATATCCAAACGGAGATAACCCGGGTGAGGTTAAATGTGAACCTAAGGCAGTTTTAGGACCTCAACCAGCATCTAACCCAGTTGCAACCCCTGCTTCAGATGCACCCGGGAGTAGCGGAGGAGGTGGAGATCAGGTTAAACCTCCTGTCTGTGAGTCTATAACTGTAAAATGGGGAGATAATATTAGAGGGCCGTTTAGTAATGGGGAAACTGTAGAAGTGCCAGATAAGACGAGCTTAGAGTTTATAGGTAAGATTAGAAACGATGATGGTAAGAGAGACAGTATTGATTGGCGGTGGAATATTGAGGAGCCTTTTAAGGCTCCAGGTTGGGATAGGGTTCAAGGTTTTTTTTCTCCCAGTGTAACTAGTACTGCTAAGTTATACATGAAGATTTATGGAGTTCCCCAACCTGCCTGCGAAACTAACCTAATAGTTATTGTAAAGCAAACTACTCCTTCTTCCGGGGGTAAGTGCACAACCAGTTGTATTTATTCTCAGCAGGATGAGAATGGTGTGCAGTGTTATTCAGGAAACTGTAAGGATGGTTCTACTGATTGTGGTTTTAATAATGATTGTGTTTATGCTGCTGGTTGTACCCAAAAAGTAGCTTGTCCCGGAGCTGGCGGAACAGGCAGTCCGGCAGAGACAGTGCCTGTTGAAGTAGAGCCTACTATTGAGTGTCAGGATGATCCCCGGGGTGAGCGTTCTGATGGATACAAATGGAAAGCAGACTGCCTGGGACAAACCTGCACCAGTAATGACAGTTGTCCTAGAAATGAGTTAGATCCCCGTGTTACTCCGGAGGATTCCAACTGGTGCTATCCTTTTATAAAAGACGGAAAATCCGAAAGTAAATGTCTGGTGCTTAAGTATGAGGGAAACGTTGAAAGAGTGACTGTGGCTTTCAGGTTTTCTGAAGATGTATCTGATTTTATAAATAAAGATGCACTCTGGCAAAAGTATCCCCCTGCAGCACCAGTTCCCTATACTTTTAAAGATACAAAGCTTGGGCCGAAATTTATTTATGCCCAGTTTAAAGATAATCAGGACAATATTATAAATGCCAATTCTTATCCTGTACAAATTGAATTAGTTGCCGAAGAAGCGGCAGCTACTCCTACTCCTACCTCTAAACCTACCTCTAAACCTAAACCAATCAGCTGTAAAGTATCTGAATCACCCAGAAATTGTTCTGTCCCTAATGTAGAAAAGTGTAATATTGTAACTTTGGCAGATATTGGTAATTGTACCAATGAACAGCTTTTGGCAACTTTGACCCCCGATCAACTGGGAACAATCCCTATTTCCAGAATGGAAACATTCGGTAATGGGGATTTGATGTGCTCTTTCCCCACACGGGTGCTATCAAGAATGAATGTGTCGAGATTGAAAGATTTTAGCAACGAAGATTTACTTTTAATTGGTGATGCATCAGGCAATTGTGGTAAATTTTTATCCAACTTCAACTGTGACAGAATAGATGATCTTCCCCCTGAGTATCAGGCCCTGACAAGTTGCGGTAACTGAAACATTGACAAATCCGCACAATTTGTTCTACTCTTACGTTAATGGATTACTCCTTGCAAGACAAACTTTTTTCCAGGAAAAATATTATCTACTACCTTATATTACTAATACTTATTTTGGC
>ORMF010702811.1_pt1 | contig 21223 bp, 28 predicted proteins | sample 1779871 | NCBI WGS metagenome assembly ORMF01 (sample SAMEA104232316, study PRJEB22302) | groundwater metagenome | biome: forest; feature: aquifer; material: groundwater | place: USA | collected 2011-08-07 | depth 5.4 m | reverse complement strand
GCTGATTGACCGTGGACTTCCCGGCAAATATGGAGGAGCGCCTCGACGCCATCGCGCGGGGACGCGAGCCGTGGGTGCCGGTGTTGCGGGAGTTCTACGGGCCGTTCGCCATCGCGGTCTCCGATGCGGAGCGGGAGATGGAAAACGTCACGCTGCCCGTAGAAGACGCTGGCGAGGTCTGCGAAAAGTGCGGGCGCGCCATGGTCATCAAGCGCGGCAAGTTTGGCAAGTTCATCGCCTGCCCTGGCTTCCCGGAATGCCGCAATGCCAAGCCGTTCCTGCAGCGGATCGGCGTCTCATGTCCCGTCTGTGAGGCGGACATCGTGGAACGCCGCACCCGCAAGCGCCGCACCTTCTACGGCTGCTCGCGCTACCCGGAATGCGAGTGGACGTCCTGGCAGAAGCCGATTCCCCAACCGTGTCCCAATTGCACGGGACTGCTGGTGGAGTACCAGCGGGACAAGGCGAAATGCATCGCCTGCGAGTCGGTGTTCCCGATCGCCGAGCTGGCGGTCGAGGAAGATACGGTCAAAGCCCCCGCGGGCTCGCACGGATGAGCGACCGGCTGACGCGCCTCCGTCAGGCAATGGCGGAGGCGGAATGCCCGGCGCTTTTCGTCTCGCAGCCGGAATCGCGGCGGTATCTGAGCGGCTACGGGGCGAAGGACCTGCCGCCACGGGATTCCGCCGGCTATCTGCTGATCACCGAGGATCGGCAGTTTGTGCTGACCGATCCTCGGACCGAGGAGCAGGCGGCGGCTGAGGCGCCACACTTTGAGCGGCGCATCGCGGGACCCTCGATGCGCATGCGTGATGTCCTCCACGATCTGGTCGCCGAGCTGAAGCTGACCCGCGTTGGTTTTGAGGCGGGCCACCTGCCGTACGCTTTCTGGGAGTCCTTCAACGCGGCGCTGGAGGGGGTGGCGACGCTCGAGCCCGGGCCGAGCATCGTCGACCGCATCCGTATGGTGAAGGACCCGGACGAGCTCGAGACCATGCGAGAGTCGATCGCGCTGAACGACGCGGCCTTCGCCCACCTGGCGCGCGGGCTCGCGGCGGGGCAGACCGAGACGGAGCTGGCGTGGGAGCTGGAACACTTCGTGCGGACGCACGGCGGCGAGGGGCTGGCGTTCGACCCGATCACGGTTGGGGGCCCAAATACGGCCGTGCCGCATGCTGTGCCGTCCGATCGGGCCATTCGCGCAGACGAGCTGGTACTTTTCGACATTGGCGCGAGAGTTCGGGGATACTGTTCCGACATGACGCGGACGCTCTGCCTCGAGTCGGCCCCACCGAAGTTGCGTGAAATCTGGCAGGTGGTCCTGGATGCGCAGCTCGCCGCCAAGGATGCGGTTCGACCGGGCATGAAGGGTTCCGAAGTGGACGCTGTGGCCCGGGACGTGATCGAGCGCGCCGGTTATGGTGAGTCATTCATTCACGGCCTCGGCCACGGAATCGGCCTCGAAGTCCACGAGCCGCCCTGGATCACGAGCGCGCGAGGTGACGACGTGTTGCTGCCGGGTATGGTTTTTTCCATCGAGCCAGGCGTCTATCTATCGGGGCTCGGCGGCGTGCGGATCGAGGACCTCGTCTTGCTGACGGAGCGCGGCGCCGACGTACTCTCGACGTCGCCAAAGAAACTTCAACTTGCGGAGGTTCTCCTTGATCTCGACGGGTGATCTGAAGAAGGGCGTTGTCATCGAGATCGACAACCAGCTCTTCCAAATCATGGAGTACCAGCACATCAAGATGGGACGCGGCAGCGCGCAGGTGCGCATGAAGCTACGCAACATGCGCACCCAGGCTGTCATCGAGAAGACTGTTCAAGCCGGCGAGCGCTGGCCACGCGCGCGGTTGGAGCATCGAACGGTGCAGTTCCTCTACGAGGATCCGCCGAACTACATCTTCATGGACCAGGAAACATTCGAACAGATGATGCTCTCCAAACAGATCCTCGGCGACGCGGTGAACTACCTCAAGGATGGCATCGAGCTCGAGGTGCTGATGAATGGGGAAGAGGCGATTGGGGTCGAGCTCCCCATCACCGTCGAGCTGAAGATCGCCCAGACCGAGCCGGGCTTCCGCGGCGACACCGCGGCGGGCGGCACCAAACCGGCGACGCTGGAGACCGGGCTGGTCGTCAACATCCCCCTGTTTGTGAACGAGGGCGAGACAATCCGCGTGGATAGCCGCACTGGCACCTACATCGAGCGCGTCACGAGTTAGTTGATCACATGTCGCGGATATCACCATTGTGTCGGTTCCGTCATGCCGTGGGCCCGAGCTGTCCCCGCCGTCCGGTAAGGCGTCTCTCTGGCGATGATCATGGCATTTGACGCTGGCGGCGCGCCCCCCCCACCCCCGCCCTCCCCCACAAAGGGGGAAGGGGATAGCACGCGCGGGCAGCGCGCGCTCGCATCCCGGATGCCCCCGTCCCCGGAGATCGACTCGCCCCAGGTCGTCGCGGAGGTGCTGGCGGCGGTTCGGGGCACGTCGCTGACAGATCTTGATGTGGAATGGGCCGGGGGCAGCCTCCATCTCAAGCGGGAGGTTGCCGAGCGTATCGCGGGTGACGACGCCGCCGCGAATGCCCCCCCGGCGCCGGATGATGGTCCCACGATCGTTCGGGCGCTCTCGGTCGGCCTGTTTCATCGGGGCCCCGAGCGGGGTTACCCGGAGCCGGGCGAGAAAGTCGGTGAGCGAACCCGTCTGGCCGAAGTTGAGACGCTGGGGATTCGCAACCCGGTTCTCGCCGGCCTCGAGGGCGTGCTCGTCGAGCTCCTCGTCGACGATCTCATGCCTGTGGAATACGGGCAGCCGCTGGCGGTCGTTCGACCCGAAGCAACCAGCCGTGGCTAAACAGCTTGCGATGGGCCCCATCGGCGCCCACTTCTTCCGCGTTCACGAGCTGGTCGAGTACCTCAAAGAGCTCTTTGCTTCAGACCCCATCCTCTCGGACGTTTGGATCTCCGGCGAGATCACCGAGGTGGTCCAGTCCGCCGCGGGGCATATTTATTTTACGGTTCGCGACAACGAGGCCAAGATCCCGTCCGTGATGTTCCGCACCGCGGCGCGCCGCCAGACGCTCCCGCTGGTCGCGGGCTACGAGGCGCTCATCCACGGGGCCGTCGGAATCTACGACCAGCGTTCCATCTTCCAGCTCGTCGTGGATCTCGTGCTCCCCGGCGACGCCGGCGTACTCCAGGCGGAGTTCGAGGCGATGCGCCTGCGACTCGAGCGGGAGGGGCTCTTCGCCGCCGAACGCAAGCGTGAGCTGCCGCGGTTCCCGCGGTGGATCGGCATCGCGACGTCCGAAACGGGCGCGGTGATCCACGACATGATGCGCGTTTGGGAGCGGCGCTATCGCCATCTCAACATCGTTCTGGCGCCGACCGCCGTGCAGGGCGACGACGCACCACGCCAGGTGTGCGCGGCACTGGCGCGGCTCAACGAGTTTCACGCGACCAGGCAGCCGCTTGACCTCATCATCCTTGCGCGGGGCGGCGGCGCTCCTGAGGAGCTCGCGGTCTTCAACGATGAGCGCGTGGCCCGGGCGATCTTTGCCTCGCGCATCCCGCTCGTCACCGCGATCGGGCACGAGGTTGACTACACGATCGCAGATCTGGTCGCGGACATGCGGGCGCCCACGCCGTCCGCTGCCGCGGAGATGGTCGCCCCGGATGCCGGCGAGCTGCGCGAACAACTTGGCAGCCTCCGCGAGCACATTGCCTGGGTGCTGAAGCAAAAGCTGAAGACGGCGCGCGCCGAGACGCTCGCTGCGTCCGAGAGACTGAAGCGCCGCTCGCCCGAGCAGCTCATGATGGAACGGCATCGGCAGGTGGACGACCTTGCAGCGCGCGGCACGCGCGCCGTGCAGGCCTCGGAGGCGAAGGCAAGGCTGCGGGTGGAGACGCTGCGCGCATCGCTCGCGGCGCTAAGCCCCGAGTTGACGCTGCAGCGCGGCTTCGCGGTCTGTGCCCGCGAGGATGACGGCCGGGTCCTGACGGACGCGACGCAGGTCGCGCCGGGGGTGCAGATTGCCGTGCGTCTGGCGCGTGGCCGGCTCAGCGGTCAGGTCGTGGAGGCGACGCCGGCCGCCGGAGAGCCGCTCCCCGCGACCGATCAACCCACGCGGGAGGCGGCCCATGCAGGATGATCAGGCAGAGAGGCTCGAGTCGTTCGAAGCCACGTATGCAAAATTGAAGAAGGCCGTCGAAGAGTTGGAGCACGGACCGCTTCCGCTGGATGTCGCGATCGCCCGCTACGAAGAGGGAATGAAACTGGCCCAGCTTTGCGACGAAATCCTCGACAAGGCCGAGCTGCGGATCCATCACGTCCTGCGCGGAGTCGACGAGCCCGAGGGCTACTAGCCGGCGGCATGCCTGCCGCGGTTCGAGCTGGTTCGGCAGGTGGCGGAGCAACCAAACCGGTAGGGATTGCCGTGTCCGGTATCCTGGAAAACCGCATCCTCGCCGTCGCGCTGGCCGGTTGGTTTCTGGCCCAGGCGATCAAGCTGATCGTCGAGCTCGTGCGCAATCATCGCCTCGACCTGAGGTATTTCGTCAGCGCGGGCGGGATGCCGAGCGCCCACTCCGCCCTCGTGACTTCCCTCGCGACGGCCGTGGCTCGGCATGACGGGACCGGTTCGCCGACGTTCGCGATCTCCGCGGTCTTCGCGGGGATCGTCATGTATGACGCGGCTGGCCTTCGTCAGGCGGTGAGCATCCAGGCCCGAATCTTGAACCGTATGCTGGACGAGCTGTTCCGCGAGCACGCCTTCAGCGAGCAGCGGCTCCGCGAGCTGATCGGGCACACCCCGGTCGAGGTGGCGGCCGGCTTCGCACTCGGCCTCGGCGTAGGGGTTTTCGGGACGCTCTGAGCCGAGATGTTCGTCTCCCTTTGAAGCAGTCAGCCTGAGGGCGTGTCGAAGCGCTTCCTTGCCATTGCCGCCGGCATAAGTGGGGTGTTGAGCCCGCGGTATGGAACGGTCGACCCATGAAGAAAGAAAAACGGCGCCCACGTGAGTGGACGCCCGCTGGCTACCGAATCGACTGCTATTCGTGCGAGGGGAAATGGGTACGCCGGGGGGGATTCGAACCCTCGACCTCAGCCTCCGCAGGGCTGCGCTCTAATCCGCTGAGCTACCGGCGCGAGACGGTGGCAGTATACCACAGGCCTCGCCGCCGCCCCTGGGTACCGTATGGTCGTTGGCAGCTGGTGTGTCTGAAGACGAAGGTGGCGTGGATTCTGTGCGTTATAATGTGACGCGTCCGGGCCTCTAGCTCAATGGCAGAGCAGCTGACTCTTAATCAGCGGGTTCAGGGTTCGAGTCCCTGGGGGCTCACCAAATAGGTGACGGCAAACGGCGTCTGTTGATCAACAGATGCCGTTTGTTGTTGTTTGGTGCCAGCCGCAAATCCGGGGATGATGCCCAAACTGATGCCCAAGGGGATGGACGCTGGTGAGCTCGGGCGGACAATAAGCCCGAGATTGTCATCCCGTGGGCGCATGATTCACCGGCAGGGCGGGGCGGTCCATTTTCTTACCCGGCGAGATGTCGGCGCCGGCACGATCGCCAGATCGTGGATTGTTAGGACTCCGGCGGAATCATGCTGATTGACCCGTCCGGACCGAGCTGCACCCCGTTGAGCAGTGGGACGCCGAGGCCCCCGACCTCGAAAGTACGACCGGCCCTGAAGGCAGGCGTGGTACCGTCCTGCTCGAAGGCCTCTATGCTTCCCCCGCCGTTCAGGTTCAGACGCCTCGTGCCCTCGCCATCGTTCAGCTGCAGGTTGCCGTTGCCGGTGCTGCTGGGCGCCAAGCGGCGAGGACCGTGCCGTCCGCACCCACGAGGGTGAAAGCGGACGTGCGCACCTCTTGTGGCTGACTGGATTCGGCCGTTGCCTGTGGCGCGGCCACGAGACTGAACGCGAGAGCTCCGCCGAAGAACGCCGAGACGAAGGGTAGGACGCCCGCCAACAAAATGGTTCGCCGAATGGCTGCTGCCTTCCTTCGGTCACCGATCGTGCAGTGACTGCGGCAGCGTGGCACGCGGCAGCTCTTGCGTCAAATGCGTGGCGATCCGGGTTGAGCAGTGACCAGGCACGATCGCCCGCTCGTGACTCGCCGCAGCCGACGTGCGGCGCAAGCGTGACCTCCAGGCTGACCGGCGGCGGGCTGGACTCTTGGCTCAGGCGGCCTAAGGAGTAATGAGCCCGCGTCGCCCGTTCACCGAGAACCTCTCCGGCCCGTCGATGAAATCGCTGATGGACGAAACGACGAGCTCCGGCTGACCCTCTTCGAGAGCGTGGCCGGCGCCATCGACCAGGGCGTAGCAGCAGTTTGGGAGCTTCGCCCGGTAGATTCGCCCGGTCTCGGGCGGCATCACGATGTCCTCCACCCCGAACAGCACGAGCACCGGGATCGTGAGGCCGGCCAGTTGCCGCTCGATATCGGGCCCGAACGATCCGTCAGCACCCGGACCCAGTCGTCCATTCGCCTCCTGTTGCTCAAGGCGGAGCGCAGTCGGGGCTATGAGAATCAGGGCCCGAATCCGCTCCTGCTCGTGCAGGGCGACGTTCGCACCGTAGGCGCTCCCCAACAGGTTGAACGAGTCGATGCCAAGGACCCCGATGGACAGACCCAGGTGGAGCGCGACGTCCCGGGTCAGGGTCGGCGATCCGGAAAAAGCCTCGCGCAGCCGCGGAACGTCGACCCCGATCAGCCGGTAACGCTCGGCGAGGTCATGGTGCAGCCGGGTAATCTGAAGACCAGCCAACCCGGGCAAGAACACGAGGGGCTCGCCAAAAGGCTCCCGCCGCGTAGCGAACCCCGTGGCTCACGTCTTCCACCCGGGCCTCGTTGAACTGTCTCCGTTGGCGAACCGACGGCGGGCGCTCCTGGGCATCCTGCTCCATGTTCGTGTTCCTCGCTTCGTTCGTTTCCGGTTTCAGGCCATGCGTTGCTCGGTGGCACGGCAGACGGAGCGCTCCATGACCATCACCGCCGCCCCCGACCGCATGACCGATTTCTTTCGGTCACCGATCGGGCGGTGACCACGGCAGCGTGACAGGCGGCGGGGTTGGCGCCAACTGGGCAGAAGGGCGAGGGGCCGCGATCGCCTGCTCGTGCGTCCCTCGCGGGGCTGTGGTCGGACTGCCCAGAGCGGGAGCAGCCGGCCCTCAAGTCACAGCTCTGTGTTCATAGCCTCCCGTATCATTCTCGCGAGCGTGGACCAGGAGGTGGAAATGGCGTGGCAGTATGACCCGAATTTGTCCAAGGTGGAGTGGGCCATCGAATACCTGGGGATCGCCACCGTCAAAGGGCTGTTCAAGAAGGTGCAGGCGACGGTGAACCTCGATGACCCCGATCCGAGCCACTGGTCGGTTGCGGCGACGATTGAAACCGCCAGCCTGACTGGGGGCCATGATCCGATGGATGATCACGTGCGCAGTCCAGATTTCCTGGATGTCGAGCGCTACCCGACCGCGACCTTTACGAGCCGGCAGGTCGAGCGGAATAACGGCCGCTACCGGGTCGCCGGGGACCTGACCCTCCACGGCGTGACCCGTGAGGTCGTGCTTGATGCGACCTACGGCGGCGAGGCGACCGACTCCCGCGGCCGCACCAAGCGCGGATTCAGCGCGAAGACCACGATCAAGCGGAGCGACTTCAACATCGCCAGCGGGACGGCTGGCGGCAGGCTCGTGGCCGGCGAAGAGATCCGCTTGACCCTCGAGGTCGTCACCAACAAGGCGGAATAGCGGGATCTTCCGGCCGGGCGCGCCAGCACGATCGCCGGCTCGTGTGCGATTGGGGAAGGTCACCTCCTGCCCGACGCCAAATGCTTGTCGACCGTTCTTCTCATGATCTTTTGCTCATGCAGCCATGCGGAGCCACGGGTACAGTGGGACTGCCGGACAGTCCGGGCCAGAGCCAATGCCTGCTGCCCGAGAGAGATGGACGTCAATGGCTACCTCATGGCACCTCCGTGCTTGTCAGAATTCTGCGAACCGGTGAGCGGGACCGCCACCAGCGGCTTGCCCAGTACCCGGAGCAGGGGCCACGGCCACTGGTCAAGCATGCCTATTAGCCGCTGCTGCACCACGATCCCTCTCGGCTCTGCCCGACTCCCCGTACGACTGCCCCTGACCAGTCGCGGCGCCTGGGCGACACTGGCCATTGCGCATCACGTTGGGCAGCTTACGCGCGCGATCCTAGCGCCAACTGTGTCCAAGCCGACATTTCCATATTCAGCTTCGCGTTATCGTGCGGATTCGCATGCGATGCGACGCTGGCCCGACCACCGTGCACTCTTTCGCTTTCATGCCGTCGGTGCTGACCGGGCACGATGACCACCTCGTGCCGGACCTGGCGGTTGGTTGGTCGGCCGCGGGGCCCCGCGTTCGGTCTCCCAGGGCCTCGGGCCCCTGGGCATGAACACCCCGGCACGATCATCCCTGTGCATGACAACGCCTGTGCCTTAACAGCTGAACTGAACCCAGTTGTTGTATTCGCCGCTTTCCGATAGGCGCCGGTCGGGGTCGACGTAAAAGGTGTAGAGATCGCAGGGCCGGACGATGAATGAGATCCGCACCCCCGCGCCGGGGGCGAGCGGCGGAACCGCGCTCGTCGCGCCAGTCTCCATGACCCGCACTTCAGCGGCGGGGGCCGGTCCGCGGCCCACGTTTTCCACCCGGAGCGTGACGTAGGCACCCCGGTCGTAGGTCACGAGACAGGTAAGCAGGCACGTTTGATAGAGATCGTGCTCGGCGATGCGCACGGTGAGATCTGGGTACAGGAATTCCCCGGCTGGCGGCGGCGCCATGGCTTCGGTATTCGGTGCCGTGTCCTGCACGGAATGGGGCCGGATGGGGGTCGCCTGCGGGGTTGCGAGCGCGACGGGCAGCTCGGTGCTGGTGGTCACGCCCTGTGCAACTTGGAGTTCGGCCAGTCGGGGACAGAGTTGAGGGGTCATGATGCAGGTGGGGGGCGTAGGGGTCGCCGTTGGTCCTAGAGTCGCCGGGTCAACCTCACTGCTGCCGAATGCCCATCTTGGGGCGAACCCGGACGCAGACGGTATGGGCGTCGGACTTGTGGTCGCGACCGGAACCGGCGTCCGCGGTGCGCCGTGACCGGCGGGGGAACCCTGCCGCTCGCTGCGTTGCATGGGCGCTACCTGATCGGTGCCGGAGGTACGCTCCGCCCAAGCGGCAGGTGGGGGTGGCAGAACGGAGCCTAGCAGGGCGGTAAGCAAGGCGGCAGCGGCAATTGCGCCGACGGTACGACGCAGGATGGAGCGCGCAGGACGGGGGCGATGCAGCTTCATGGGAATCCACCTTTCTTGGGGTGCCCGGTGGTCTGTCGGGTGGTGGGGCACCGCTAACAAGGAAAGGGTAGGGTGGGCGAAGCAGCTCCCACATCCGGGAGATCAGGTAGTGCTCCGGCGGCCGGGTATGTATCTTTGCCGGCTGGCCGCCCCACGCCGAGCGGCAGGTCTGACGCCCGACGACCGGGGCCGGGGCTGACCGGGGCCGGGGCTGACCGGGGCCGGGTAGAATACTGCGAGCAGGCTACCCGTCCTCACGCGCGTGGGGGTGAACCGAGCGGGGACTCGTGGATCGTGGCCATGAACCCGTATCGTCCCCACGCGCGTGGGGGTGAACCGGCCAACTTTTGCAACAGCCGGGTAAGTAACGAGAGGAAATCGTCCCCACGCGCGTGGGGGCGAACCGTGGCCCTGCTCGTGGCGCGGGACTGATGGATGGATCCACTCATCCGACCTGGAGGGGCCCAAAGGGCGCGTTCCCGAGACCAGCCCGCTCTACGGCAACGTTCACGAGTGGCGCTGGACCCGCTAGAGTGGATCCACGGAGGCTAGCGGCAAGGTGAACCAGATCGGGATCCCTGGCCTGGGCAATCGTGGTGATGGCATGAGCTCTGGTGTGGCCAATTTCATTGTGCAAGGAGTCTCCTCGGACGCAGACTCCTCATCAGCTATCCTGCGCGGGTGAACGTGAGCGAGGAGCATCATGGATCGTCGGCCAGTCATTCTCGCAACCGCGTTGATCGTCGTTAGCATCGCCGGCCAGCTACTGCTCGCTTTTCTGTACTTGTCGCCTGTCCAGCAATATGAGCATCCGCCGCTCGTTGTCATGTCCCCCGGTGGTATCTCCAACCTGCGGTCGCTCTCCGGACGCCCGACTGGGCTGTCGAGCAGAGGTAGTGAGCCTGAACTCGACATCGTCGCGGTGACTCCGGATGTCCCGTCCACTGGTGAGCTCGCGCTTTCCTCGGATGCGGCCCTGATCGCCGCTGGGAGCGACGTCCCACGCACGGACGACGCGATCGGTGCGCCGAACCGTGCCGCTGCGACTCTCCCAGCGGTGGGCCCGGTCTCGCCATCGGATGATTCCGTCGCGTCGATGATGGTGCCACCTCAGCCAGCCCGCCCCCAGCTCGCACCGGCCCTGGCGCTCGCGATCGCGCCTGAGGGGGCCTCGGTGCCCGGCGAACCCGCTTCGCCCGAGGCGGGGAGCCCCCCCGCCGCTCAAACGGACCGGCGCGACGAGCCCCGTCTTCCGGGCGTCGCCCTCGCTGACAATCTCCGGGTTGCTCACCTGGCGGACGCGGTCGTGGCGTATGTCCGGGGTAAAGACGAGCGCTTGCCCCGTGAGCGCGTCCGAACATTGGATGATGGGCTGCGCTGGCGGGATGTGTTCACCTATCATCTCGAGCCCGACCGCTAAGTTCAGCGTTTTTGGCATCGCCACAAGGGCACGATTCCATACAGTGGGGGCGATACGTGCGCTCGCAGTCCCGGCATTCCTTCGGCATTGCGGCGCTCCTCCTCGCGGTAGCGCTGCAACTATTGCCACTGTCCCAGGTAGGGGCGGAGTCGGCACCAGCCGAATACCTGCCAGCTCCGTCTGAGCTCCCAGTGCTGTTCCGAGGCTCCTGGTCTCGCGTTGAGCATCTCGAAGATGAAACCATTGCCGTGGCGCGATATGTGCACCAGGGGCCTCGCAGTCCCGGACGTCGCCCGGGTACCCTCGTCATGTTGGCCGCAGTGGTGAAGGATCCAGCGCGGACGGAGACCCTGTATTACGACTGGATTGCTACCTGGGAAACGCAGCACGGGACCACGTTTGCGCCGCTTGATTCGGCGCTGGGCGATGCAGCCGTCACCGCTCGCTGGATTGAAACCCAGGACGAGGTCGCCTTCGAACGCATCCGGGTCTTTTTCAGGTGCAGTGATGTCCTGGGCTACGCCGACGTTGTCGGTGTGCCGGGGACCTTGGATTTGGATGACGCGTTGGACGTAGCGAGCCTGATCGGGGACCGAATTCTGTCCACGCCGCGAGTTGGTGGTTGGGATCCGGACGAAGGCGACTAGCCGAGCAAAGGCTCCGTGTTGCTGGACATCGATGCGGAAGCCGCTGCCGCGCGGGTTGCGGAGCCGATTTCACGCACGAAATCGGCTGATGGTGGTACGCCCGGAGGGATTCGACCCCCCGACGCCTAGCCTAGGCATCAGTGGCGCGAATCGTCAAGCACGTTGTTCTGGCGACGTCTGAATGCGTTCGTACCCGGTGAGTTCCAGAGGTGGCGTGTCATTGTCCCGCGCCCACGTGTCGTACTGGCGGACTGCGACCTCGAGCATTTCCTTCCACTTGTCCGCGGTCAAGGCTAGGCTGGACACGATCCGAGCATTGACACCCTCCCGGGCAAGGCGCTCGGGATCCGCCCTGATTTCCCATGGTCCGTGCGACTGGGCGAAAGCAACATAGAAGGCAACGCCGTGCGCGCGGATAAAAATGTGGTTGGCGAATAGCATGGGCAATTCTTCGCCACCGACGTAGTGCAGTTGGGTTGTTACCGCTTCTTCGCGGTGTACCTCCGTCTCATCGCCCGGCGGTGGACTGGTGTTGCGGTCCGTCCCTCGTTCGGTCATGCGGCCACTCCTGAGTTCCGGCTGGCTTCGACGCCGCGGCTCCCGGTCGCTGCTGCGGTGGCTCCACTGAATCGGATCTCAGTTGCTCCCACAGGAATCACCGCTAGGTCGGACTCACCGAGGCGCGCGTCGGACACGATGGAGCCTTCCGGATATGACGGCGCGGTCGTCCTGAACCAATCCGACACGCGGAACGTCCCAGCTGCGACGGTGGGGCAGGTCGCGAGTAGGCTTGCGTGCGGCCTGGTGCCGAGCGCGACCGCGAGCTGCGCGATCGAGCGCAGCGTGAGGTTCGGGGCGGCGTTGAACATGCGGGTCACCCGCGCCCGATCCACACCCATTCGTTCCGCGAGCTTACTCCGCGAAATTCCCTGGTCCTCCATCAGTTCGCAGGCCTCCTCCATCAGGCTGATGGCAATGCCCTCCGCGATGAAGTCTGGATCGTCTTCGAATTTCTCAATGAGGTCGTTAAGCCAACCCCGTTCCATTTCAGTCATCGTCGCTTCTTTCCCCCTGGCTGTTTGGGCGGCGGGAATGCGGCCAGATACGCGTCGCGGTACCTGATTGCACGGTCGATATGGGGATCTTCCTCTTCCCCCTTCTTCATCCCGTGCGTGAGGATCGTCAGGCGGCGCTCCCCAGGATAAAACCAGAGCAGGCGGGCTCCAACATCAGTCTTGAATTCGAAGATTCCATTGCGAAGCTCTTTCGATTTTCGATCGTTGCTAACGCGGCCCTTCTCAGCGTGGCAGCTGATGAGGTGGGTCAGGGTTTTCTGATCTGATGGATCCAGACTCGCCATAAAATCGACTGCCGGGCAGCCCGATTCGTGCCGCTCGTCAGTGAAGTCGATCGCATCAACGCGGAAGAGGTGGCCCTCATAGATCAGCCGGCGCCTCATGTTAACTCATAAGTCAACATGTGCGCCGTGATCCGCAGCACATTCAACTTACGGGCGCTCCACCCTCTCGAAATCCCGCGGCGGCAGGTTCCGCTCGCAGGCGATTCCGTCGCGATCGGCGTCCAGGCGGTTCGGGTCGCTGGGATCCGCGCGCAACACCGCCTGGGCAGCGGCCTAGTTGGGGAAGTCGGCACAATTGTAGGCGTCGCCCTGGCCGACGTACGGCGTGGTTCGAAGTCCTGGGAGAGCTCAGCTCCCATGAAGGGCGAAGGCCGCGACGAGCTCGCGAGAGGCGTACATCAAAGTCTGATGCGGAAACCAAAGAAGCTGATCGACGGATGCACGCCGCGCTTGCCGATGCTCACGCCAGCGTGGCGCCCGCCTACGCGGACAGAGCCGCCGCGCTTGCCCGCGTTGAGCCGTACGCCTTTGGCGATCTTCTTCGATTTGCGGAACGACCAGCTGAATTTCACCGATGCCTCCTATCTCTACAGGTGCCGCATGCGCCGACGAGGCCCTGTGGGAGCAACTTCCCCTTCCCCAACGGCGTCCTCGGCGGCTTCGTCGATTTCCTCGGCGATCTCTGCCATCTTTCGGTACATCTGCTCGAGCCGACCCCGCATCTTGCTGTCATGGGCGGCGGCCTGTGCGATGCGAGCGAGAATCGCCCAGAAGCACGCCGCGGCGATCACGCCAGCACCCATCGTTGCTTGAGTCAACATGGTGGCTCCGGCGAGAAGGGCAATAAACGCCGCGGCCAAACAGAGCCACTCCAGGAGCCGCATCATCAGCTCACCCTCCTGCTTGCCCCTATATCTCCCGCACGCCGTTGGCATGCTCGCGGGGGCGCGGCATTTCAGAAGCCAACTTCGACGTTGACCGACGCGGGCCATGCCAGGATCTTCAGACCCGCGCGCTCCCTGCGCCGATTGCGAAACTCAAAGAGAACCAGCGCCTCAAGGGCGCCGTGCTCCTGGATGAGCTCTTGGACATTCTCGCACTCGTCGGCGGGAACGTAGCCCACCTGGGTCTTTCGGGTCGCATCCCAGATCCCGACGGCGTTTGGATCCACAGGATTGCGTGGCTCGCGGATGAGTGCAATCTCGCATCCCGGAGCAAAGTCGCGCGACTGTACTTGCTTCATGCGGCGCGAGACGCCTGCGACGCGGAACACTACTGCTGGCCCCCCGTCGTACAACCTCTTCCCGTAGGAGTCTTCTAGGTCGAAGCCCGACCCGCTTATCGCACTGCCGTCGTCCGTCTCCCCGCTCCAAGTCGACCGGACAAGGAGCACCGTGTTCCGATTCGCATCCTCCTGCTCGCGCGTGAGTATCAGGACGTGGCTATCATCACGACGGGTACGGATGATCATTGTCTGCCCACAGCCGGTGCATTTTCGGCGGGTCGCTGGGTAGGGTTTCTTCAGCGGGCTATTGCAATATGGGCAGCACGGTTCTCGCGGCCACAGGAGCTCTCCATCGCGCTCCCATTGCGCCACGGAGACACTTGTGGGTTGCGGCGGCGCGGCCTGACCCGGAACGACTTTCCATGATGGCGGAGTCGTCGTCGTTTCGGGCTCGCGCTTGCGACCGAAGAGGCGGTCAAAGACACCCATCGTTAACCCTGCCGCATGTCCGTCACGGTCGCCCACGCCGCAGGAGCCGCTCTACTTCGGCCTCGGCCTGCTCCTGATTCCGATCGACCTCCTCGGCCGTGTGCTCGGGCTCGACCAGTTTGCGCCCGCAATGCTTGCAAATGACGGCCTGCTCCTTCACGTGCTCCCGGCAATACGGACACGTCCGCGATGGGCCGACCATGATCGCGGCAGGGAGCGCAACGATGAAGAGCAGCGCGCCGAACAGCCACCAGGTGATGAAGTTGTGGCCCTTGCTGTGAGCGATCGCCGCGGGCAGCACGCCGATGACGATGACAATCAACAAGAACTCCATCAAGGCCTCCTACGACGATGCTCGCACGACGATGTGCTCGCGCCAATTCGCCATGTGGTCCGCGAGCTCGCGCTCGATCAGCGATTTCGGGTGGCCGAAGGTGGATTCCAGCGAGTACAGGTCTCCCCATCGGTTTCGAGCATCTCGATCATCCGGGTCAGGTCTTTGCCAGGGATCCTTCGGTCTTATGCGGGCACGCCTTGAATGGCTCCCGCGGCGGCGGTTCGACGCGCGCATCCTCTGGCGCTCACGCTCGTGATCGGCGATCCGATCGTCCACGTCGGTGCATACCGCCTGGGAGATCGCCATGATTGCGCGCACTGGCGAGTGATCCCAAGACTCCACCGCCCTTCCCTCGGGCCTATCGCTCTGAGGCAAGTGTAGCAACCTACTACTAGCAGTGTTGAATCACCACCCACGACACCAGTAAGTAGCAGTCAATGGTGCCTATTAAACAGGAGGATTGGTACGCCCGGAGGGATTCGAACCCCCGACACCTAGTTCCGAAGACTAGTGCTCTATCCGCTGAGCTACGGGCGCTTGCGGCGACATCGCGACGGGTCAACGCCGGTTGCTGAAAAACGGGTGCTCACCTGGGGCACCGGAGCCCACCATGGGGATGGGCGAGGGGGTGAACGGTGGGATTCGAACCCACGATCTCCAGGGCCACAACCTGGCGCCTTAACCGCTAGGCCACGCTCACCATGCCTCGGCGCGGAGCCGAGCAAGGCATTATACGGATTCTCAGCGGTCGAGTGCCGCGAGCCGCATTGCCTCATAACTAAACCGACCCGGGCGAGATACGTTGCCCCGGTGTTTGCGGGTACGCTGCGCTCTATACTGAGGCTTGTGCCAGCCGACTGCGTTCGCCAGCCCCGATGACCGAAGCCGAACAGCCCGGCGCGCCGCGGAGTCTGCCGCCGGCGCAGCCCGTGGCGTCCACGCGGCGCCAGCTCCCGACGAGCACGTTGGCGTGGGCCATCACCGCGATCAACGTCGCCGTCTTCATCATGGTCGAGCTTTCAGGCGGTTCCACAAGGCGCGCAACGCTCATTCTATTCGGTGCGAATTACGCGCCGGCGATCGCGATGGGCGAGTACTGGCGCCTCCTCACCGCGTGCTTTCTCCACATCGGCCTGCCGCATCTGCTCTTCAACACCTTCGCCCTGCTCAGCTTCGGTCGTCTGGCCGAGGCGGTGTATGGCCACAGTCGATTCCTCGCCATTTATCTCGTCAGCGGGGTCGTTGGCTCATTGCTCAGTTATCTGTTCAACCGCGGGCTCAGCGCGGGTGCGAGCGGAGCGATCTTCGGCGTGGCGACTGCGCTTGCCATATTCCATTTTCGTAATCATGGTGCGTTCAAGCTGCTCGGCGGGAGCGGCCTGGGCGGGATCGTCTTCGTCCTGATCGCGAACGCGGCGTTCGGGCTGTCGCAGCCCGGCATCGACAACTGGGGCCACGCGGGAGGCGCGCTCGGCGGGGCAATCCTCGCGATGTGGCTCACACCCCGCGCGGTCTTGATGCGGGACGGCGAGGGCGAGGTCGTCGGCGTACGCTGGCAGCCATCGCCGCCGACGACCTGGGCCATCGTGCCGGTGGTGCTGGCCATCATCGCCATCACGCTGCGGTTACGCTGAGGTCCGCTTCTCCCGCGGCCAGATAGGAGGAGGCCACCGTGCCCGAGCTTCCCGAGATCGAAGGATTGCGAGCGGCGCTCGCCGAATCGCTCGCCGGGCGTTCCGTCGGGTCGGCCGCGGTGCGCCAGTTTGCGCTCGTCAAGACCTTCGATCCGCCGCTCGAGGCGCTCGTCGGTTGCGCCTTTACCGGCACCCGGCGCCACGGCAAGCATCTGCTGCTGGATCTGGGGGAACTCACAGTGGCGATCCACCTGGGGATCGGCGGCCGCCTCGTTCCGTTGCCGGCGGGCAAGAAGCCGCCGCGCTCGACCTCGCTCGAGCTCGGGCTCGACGATGGGACCTCACTCTCGGTTGTCGAGCTGGGTACCAAGAAACGCTCGTCCGTCCACGTCCTGCACGGTATGGACGTGTCCGCGCACGTCGCGCACCTCGGCGTCGATGCGCTGGACGAAGGCTTTACCACCGAGCGGCTGGCCGACCTCCTCGCGGCGGAGTCGCATCAGCTCAAGCGATTCCTCTGCGACCAGCGCCGCGTTGCCGGAATCGGCAACGCCTACTCGGACGAGATTCTTTGGGAGGCGAGGCTGCCTCCGCTGAAGCTAACCGGCACCCTTGATGACGAGGATGTGGCCCGGCTGCACGCGGTGATCGGGACCGTGCTCCGGGCGGCTACTGAGCGGGCCCGGCACGATAATTATCTCCTGATCCCGCGAGGTGACAAGCGAGGCAGCTTCCAGGTGCATCGGCGCGACAAGGAGGCTTGTCCGCGCTGCGGTGAGCCGATCGCTTCGATCTTCTATGAGGAGTCCTCGCTCCAATACTGCCCCGCCTGCCAGGCAGAGGGTCGCCGCTATGCGGATCGCCGGCGGTCCCGGCTTTTCAAGTAGCGAGGTGGTTGGCGAGCGACTAGAGTCGGGTGCTGATGGCGCAACGTGGCGCCACGCCGAACGGCGAAGCCTAGCTCCCGCCTGGACCCACGTGAGAATGCCATGATGCAAGCCGTCCGCGCGGTGCCCCCGAGCCATGCGGCCGCGGGAGAGCTGGACCTATCGAGGAAGGGGCCAGCGGTTGGAATGCTCATCGCTGGGCTCGTCCTCCTGCTGCCCCTGTGTTGGCTCTTGCTGGTGTTCGTCGAGCGCCTGCGACCGGATGCAGGCTGGCCGGGATCGCTGGTCGTGTGGGCGAGCTCGACCGAGTTCATCGTGGTCGTGACCGTGGCGACCGTGGGCGCCGTCCTGGTCCACGAGGCGATCCACGGGATCTGCTTCTGGCGGGTCACCCGCGACCGGCCGCGGTTTGGACTCTCCGGGCTCAGCGCGTACGCGGCGGCGCCCGACTGGTACATCCCACTTGGGCGATACGCCGTGATCGGGTTGGCGCCGGTCGCCGTCATTACGAGCGCGATGCTCGCCGCGATGCTGGTCTTGCCGCCGACGGCCATCGGCGCGGCGGGCGTCGCGTTGGTGCTCAACGGCGTCGGCTCGATCGGAGATCTCTTCGCCGTCTGGTGGCTGCTGCGCTTCCGTTCGGCGGGGTCCCTCGTCTGCGATCGGGGCACGACGATCGACGTCTATCAGCTAGCTGCCGCGCCCGAGCGATGATAGCTCGCGCTGGCCTTCCCGAGTCCTGATAGAGAGGAACCCCTGGGGCTGGTGGCACCGCAGGGGCGTGAGCTGGGAGGGCGCGCTCTTTTAGCGCAGCGTCATTGTGCGGTTCACGCTTTCGACGGGGCTGGGTGTTGCTTCGCAAGGGATGAGTGAACCGGCCGATACTCGGCGTCCATCGCGGATGTTCACGCTTTCGATGAATCCGATGGCGCCTCCGACGAGCGCGCAGAGGACCATGCAGAGGATCATTAAGAACGAGCTGGGCAAGGTTTCCATGCCGCCTCCTGTTGTTCGCTACGGCTATTGTGGCGGACCGGGGAGGATGTCGCTGTGAAGTAGGTTGCCTTGGCAGGGTTAAAGCCGATCCAGTTCGCAATGCTTGCCGCGCGCCCTGACACGTGCATTCGGGCTCGGGCGGTTCATATACTTAGGGCGGAGGGATGGCCGAGCGGTTGAAGGCGGCTGTCTTGAAAACAGCTTTAGGGTTTCCCTAACGGGGGTTCGAATCCCTCTCCCTCCGCCCGCGCGCCCGGTTGGGCGAGCGAGGCGCATATCAGGAGGAGTCGCATAGTGGTCTAGTGCGGCCGCCTGCTAAGCGGTTATCCGGGGAAACCTGGATCCAGGGTTCGAATCCCTGCTCCTCCGCCAGAAGACCCATACGAGCCCCTCGGCATTCCGAGGGGCTCTCCTGTTGTGCGCCGGGGGTGGCCGAGACTTGGTGGACGTGCGTGACGTAATTCACTTGAATGCCAGGCCCACGGGCGCGTAGGCTCAGCCGGAATCCCGTAGGGGAGTTGAGCATGATCTCTATCGTGAGCAGTAGCAAGCCGACGCGCTGGCAGCCGCAGACAACGCGCGACGCCGTGCGGCTGCTGGTGAACCTCTGTGTTGGCGCCGCCGTTGTGGCAGGGTTTCTGCACGTGCTCCTGCCTGGCCCCGCGTTCTTTCTCGTCCTGATGCTGCTTGGGCCGGTCGCCGTCTGGCTCTGTCACCCGCGGTCCGACGAGCAAACGGCCTTACTCGGCGCCCTTGTCAGCGGTAGCGCGGCTGTGGCCCTGTTTCTCATCGCCGCGGTTGGCAGTCTGATCCTCTTGGTCGTCGGTACGGTGGCCGGGGAGAGCGCGGCGCTTCCCGTCGTGTTCGAGACCGCGCCGATCGTCTGGATCGGGAGCGCGGCCGGTGGCGGCGCGACATCGCTTATTGCGCGCATCCTCGCCGATGCCGTCGGTGGCCCGGCTTAGGGTCCACCCAGCCGGGCGAGGGCAATTAGCGCGCGGGTGTTTCGCCCGATGTTTCGGCCGGCGCGAGAACGGTGTCAAAAACCCGCAGCGGCGGTGTGGCGGGAACCTTCGTAGGCGTGCGGACTGGGGCTACGATCCGCGCTGCTTGGGGAAGCACCACCGGACTCCCCATCGTGCCGGCCAGGATCCCGGCGAGTACGGCCCCGATGAGCACCGCCACGACCAAGATCAACGCGATGAAATGCCCGGTATGGTCGGGTCGCCGGCTCCTGGCAAGGACGCGGGTCACGCGGTGGTCGCGCATTGTTTGCAATCCTGGGAGCAAAACGACGAACGCAGCACGCAGACGTTCGGTCATCCCGGGGGGCGCGCCCGCGCGGGCCATCGCACTCGCAAGCTGACGTAGCAATAAACGTCAATTCATGCGAAATGTGACCTTATTGAGATTCTCACGCCTGGTGACCCTAGTAGCCGTATCCACTGCCATAGGCCGAGTACGGGTAGCCGTAGCCAAACCCGTAAGCCATACCGCCGTACGGATAACCAGGCCAGAATCGGCTGCCGCTGCCATACCCAGAGTACGGATAGCCGTATCCGTAGCCACCGTACCCATATCCACCGTAACCGCCGTAATAAGGGGAGGAAAGAGTATTGATGCAACTGAGGTTGCTTCCCGCGTACGAGCTGCAGTATGGCGTGTACGAGCTACCGTAGCCGCCGCTGTAGTAGCTGCTATAGGGGTCGTAGCCACCGTACCCGGACCCGCCGCCTAACGACCCGTAGTAGGCGCCGTAGTACGCCCCGAGGTACGCGCCGTAGTACGCGCTCGACGAGCCTGAACCATAGCCATATCCCGTTCCGTAGCCAGAACCGTAACCGTAGCCCATCCCATAGCCAGTCCCGTAGTACGGGTAGCCGTAATACTGGGCCGAAGCTGGAGCCGCGAACGGCAACGCCACCGCCAGTGCGAGGGCAACCGCGAGGATCGAAAGCCAACGAGGGGAACGCAGGAGCTTTGCCATTCTTCTCTCCCTTCGTATCGCACACGGTGAGACCAGCGCTAAGCCCGCCTTCTCGTGCGCGTTGCCGACTCCCAGTCTACCTAAGAGCCTATCAGGGCGCGGCCTCGGTTTACTGTTACGACCTCGTGACGACTGACTGGGAGCCCGGTCCTCGTGAAGGCGCGGAGCTGAACCGGTCCAAGCCAACCGGCGCGGTCCCCGGATGGCGAGCCACGCCTGTCGCTCGTGACTCGCGAGCGCAACGGGTCCAGAAATCCCCCATTTCGGCGTGCGCAAGGGGTGTTGGCAGCGCGCAGATTGGTTGCGGTTGCCGTGGCGGAGGTGACGGATCGCCCGGTGCCAAGGGGACGCCGGTCCAAGGCGCTCGCGGCGCTCGGGATGACGTTCGGCGTGCTAGGCTGAAGGCAGCCTCGCGTTGGGGTAACGCGCTCGTGCCGACCGTGCTCATCATCGACCGCGATGCCGACATCTTGCTGGCCGCTTTCGCGCTGTTGCACGACGCGGGCTACGGCGTGGCCACCGCGGGAACGCCACTCGGGGCCGTCGCGGCGGCGGACATGATGCAGCCCGACCTGGTGTTTTTGGGTGCGCGGATCGCCGTCTGGGCGAACTCGCTCATCGTCGACCATCCCCCGCCCGGTGTTTCCAGGCCGTGCATCGTGCTCACCGGCGATGGCGCCCGCTTCAACTGGCAGCCGCTCGGTGCGGATGGCTTCCTCGACCGACCGGTGACCGCGGAGCGGATGCTTGCAGTGGCAGAGCGGCTCCAGCAATTGGCCGCCGCGCGCCGCGACCGCCAGGAGCGCTCAGCTTAAGCGCCCAACTCAATTGATTCGGATGCAACCCCTCGGCCCCCCCCCCCCCCCCCCCCCCCCCCCCCGAGGGCGGGGGGGGGGCGCCGGGCGGGGGGGGGG
>ORMF011809021.1_pt1 | contig 21232 bp, 17 predicted proteins | sample 1779871 | NCBI WGS metagenome assembly ORMF01 (sample SAMEA104232316, study PRJEB22302) | groundwater metagenome | biome: forest; feature: aquifer; material: groundwater | place: USA | collected 2011-08-07 | depth 5.4 m | reverse complement strand
TTCTGGGTATTTAATAAATAGACTGAAATCCTCGATTTATCACTATGAGAGAATTCCCGGTTTATATTCTCTTTTGAAGAAAAAATACTATTACGGATTAAAGAGCAATATTTATTTCAAAAAAAATCACATTCCCTTAATTTCACCAAAAACTAACTTTTTTTTAAGACTTGCATTTTATAAACAATGGAGGAGAATTGTTATTCACCCAATTTTTAGCCTTGCAATGTTTTTTATGTTAACACTAGAAATGTTAGCTGGGGGATTAGGGTATTTGAAAGGTAGATATTTTGAATAGAGTTTCTGTATTACAAATATCACCTTTTTTTTCACCAAATATTGGAGGCGTAGAAACGCACTTAGATGATTTGATAAAGTTTACAAAAAAAAGAAATATCAAAAACACCGTTATAACTTACCAACCTTTAGTGGGAAAACAGAGCGGGAAAAGTTTTGAAAATAGTGGCAATATGACTATTTATAGAGTAAGTTGGTTAAGGAATATATTTTACATAACTGCGAAATACCCCTTACTTCATTTTATTTACCTTACCCCATATCTAACCTTAAGAACGTTAATTTTTATGATGAGGTGCGGTGAAAATATTGACTTGGTACATGCTCATGGGATTAACGCCGCAGTTGTGGGATTAATTGTGAAATTTATTTTCCGAAAACCAGTAATAGTTAGTCTTCATAATGAATATAATTTACTCACACAATCATTTTCTACTAAAATCATCTTTTTTGTCTTAAGAAATACCGATAATATTTTAGTTCTGACGGAAAAATCTAAGAGTTATCTAATTAATATGGGAATCAATCAGGAGAAAATTAATACTTATTCATATTGGGTTGATCAACAAATATTTAAGCCCATGGATAAAGATATTGTACGAAAGGTACTGAAGTGGGATCAAAAATTTACTGTTCTTTTTGTTGGAAGATTAATTGAGGAAAAGGGTGTTAAGTTATTGTTAGAGGCTGCTAAAAAAATGCCAGGGGTAAGATTTGTTATAGTTGGTTTTGGACCATTAGATAATGTCGTAAAACAATACAGTCAATCTTTCAATAACATAGTTTATGTTGGGCGAATTTCCAATAAACACCTTGTTCCATATTACTGTGCATCTGATATTTTAGTTCTACCATCATTAGTGAAAAAAACGAAACTTGAATATGAAGAAGGGAATCCCAGGGTAATTATTGAAGCGCTATCTTGTGGAGTGCCGGTTTTAGCAACAGACAATGGTGGCACAAAAGAGTTAATTATTAAAGGTAAAGTAGGTAAGATTTTTGACAGTAATGTGGATAGCCTAATTTTTGCTATTAAGAGAATGTCTTATTCTAAACTTTTTAAAAAATGTGAAAAAAGAGCAAGATCATATGCTTTGTTGCGCTTTGGAGAAGATAATGGATTGAAGATGTTAATAACATATGAAGCATTAAAAAACAAAATGATTTTGGCTACTAAGTTAAGATCTCTTCTTAAAAATGTGGGAGACATGGCTTTAAAGAGGAGGGCGCAATCTGTTATTGCTGCTTTGGATATTAAAGATGGGGAAAGAGTTTTAGATGCAGGATGTGGCGATGGATTTTATTTATACTTATTGTCTAATCTGGGAGTAAGAAGTAGATTAGTAGGTATTGATTTTGATGGTAGAGCATTACAAAGTGCTAAGAGGAATCTAAGAAATAAAAAAATATTGTTAGCCAAAGCTAATTTAATGGAAAAATTACCTTTGGAATCATCAAGTTTTGATAAGGTAATAATGAGCGAGGTGGCTGAACACTTGCCCTCGGCTACAAAAGGTATTCAGGAGATTTATCGAATTTTAAAGCCTGGTGGGACAATCGTATTAACTGTGCCTTGTAAGAATTACCCTTTCCTTTGGGATCCGGTGAATTGGATATTTGAGCTTTTATTTAATACTCATATTAAAAATGGTTTTTGGGCAGGAATATGGAACCAACATATCAGACTTTACTCCCAAAGCCAGATAAATTCTGTCCTAAAATCTGCTGGTTTTAGAGTTAAAAAATCCCAAATACAAACTTTTTGGTGTCTCCCCTTTAATCATTATTTAATAAATTTGGGTGCAAGAATGTTAATAAATGGAAAATTACCAAAGTCGCTTAAAAACTCAGCAAACAAATTTTCAAGATCTGAAGATAAAAGCCTTAATCCAGCTAAAATATTTTTATCAGTTGCTAATACTATAGATAAGCTAAATGTAATCTTTCGAGTCAAGTCTTCTGGAGTATCAATAGTTGTTAATGCCATTAAGTGACTATCTTAAGGCCAATAACTCATATCTTAATTTTCATTTGTTTTAAAAAAAGATTTTATGGATTCTACAATGTAATCTTGCTCTTTATGTGTTAACTCTGGATATATTGGTAAAGATAGTATTTTACTGGCCATGGTTTCGGTAACTGGAAAATCTCCTTTTTTATAACCCAATGATAATAAGGATTTTTGCATGTGTAGAGGGGTAGGGTAATGGATTCCTGTTTGTATCCCGCGAGAGCTAAGGTATTTAATGAGTTGAGTGCGTTTAGGAGTTCTAATTACATACAAATGGTAGGCTGGGACTGAATCCTCATCAATAAATGGAGTAGTAATAGAGGATAAGACCTTTAGTTTGTTATTGTAGTAGGTAGCAAGATTAAGTTTTCTCTTATTCCATGTTTCTAGATATCGAAGTTTAAATCTTAAAATTGCCGCTTGCAGAGCGTCTAATCGGCTATTAATTCCAATACGACTATAAGTATACTTAGAAGTAGAACCATATTCACGAAGACTTTTTATAATCTTAACTAATTTTGAAGAATTTGTTGTTATAGCTCCTCCATCTCCGTAAGCGCCAAGATTCTTGCTTGGATAAAAACTATATGCAGCTAGTGTACCAAAAGTTCCTACCTTTTTTCCTTTGTAAGCTGCTCCGTGAGCTTGGCAGACATCTTCAACTACAAAAAGTTTATATTTTTTTGAAATCTTCATTATTCTATCCATATTGGATGGTTGGCCGTATAAATGTACGGGTATAATCGCCTTTGTTCTTTTGGTAATGTTTTTTTCAATAAGATCGCTATTAATGTTTAGTGAATTTGGATCCACGTCAACGAAAATTGGTTTTGCCCCGACATATAAAATTGCATAAGCAGTTGCAATAAAAGTATTAGCCGGCAGTATAACTTCATCTCCCTTGCCGATACCTAATGACAAAAGGCTTAAATATAAAGCATCTGTACCTGAAGCAACTGTTATGCAATACTTTGTTTTTAGGAAAGAAGCAAATTCATTTTCAAAAGATTCCAAAATTGGACCTTTGATAAAACTCGCCGATCTGAATATCTCATCTAATTTTTTGTCAATCTTTTTTTGCAGAAAATCATATTGTTTTCTAAGATCTACTAATGGTATATTCATGGTAGCTTTTTATCTTGGAATCTGAGTTATTATAGCATCATGAATTATAGGTTTTGAAATGCCAATATCCAAAGATGTCAAAATAGGCAAAAATTCTAAAATTTATCATCCTGATCTGGTTAATTTATATGGATGTGAAATAGGTGAGGATTGTATTATTGGGGCTTTTGTTGAGATTAGAAAAGGTGTAAAAATCGGTAACAAAGTAAAAATACAAGCCTCAGTATTTATCCCCGAGGGTGTAGTTATAGAAGATGAAGTATTTATTGGACCGCACGTTGTTTTTACCAATGACTTATACCCAAGGGCAACTAATAGCGATGGAAATCTTAAGAATTCAAACGATTGGAAAGCGGGATCTACATTAGTACGAAAAAGAGCATCAATTGGTGCAAATGTTACTGTTTTGTGTGGAGTTACAATTGGAGAAGGGGCCTTAATTGGGGCTGGTAGTACGGTAGTAAGTAATATACCTGCTTGGGTAGTTGCTGTAGGTAATCCCTCAAAAGTCTTACATAAAGTTAAAAAAGAAGTCTAAATCTAGTGTCCGTAATTTTTAATTTCTAACTTTATATTAAAAGTTTTCAAACTATAGTAATAAACGATGAGAGTTGTTGTATAAAGACACAGGAATGGATGTATCAAATATATGAACTTTTTTCTTGTTACACTCAAATATACAGAATCATATAATGGAAAAATTAAAGATAATGAATAGGGGATGAATAAATACTTTTTAAAGTAATACCAGGGAGATTGAAATTTCTCTCTTCCAGTAAATCCCCCTTTGCCTCTTACGGTACCGTAAACATTATTAACAATTCGAGAAGAGATCTTTTTTAGATACTTATGAAAGTTTTCTGTAGAGTAATGTATTGTGTAATCATTTTTAGTTACCGCAAATAGTTTATCCTTAGAATTTATGAGGTAGAAAAGTTGGCCAATAAGACTAGAGTCTTTTTTGATCTTAGGAAATGCTAATTTTGCAAATGCTAAATCGATCATACAACCTCCAGCACAAAGTTCTACTAGCGGTAAGGATTTTGATTCTGAAAAGTTAAACACTGTGCTATTTTCATCCTCTGATACTTTTTTATATTTTTCAATCCAATCTTTCATGGAGAAATTATCACCCTTTGATTCTTTATACATGAAAAATGAAAATGGGTCACCAAACTCATTAATATAATAGTTAATAGGAGAATATTTTACAGGAGTTTTGTATCCACTTGGTATTACAGCCTTAATTCTAATATTTTCTTTGAATGTCAGATACTTAACCATAAGGCTGTGATAATTTTCTAAGATCTCATCACTGTCTAAATATAAAAGAAACTTTCCGGTTGCTTTTATAAAGCCTAATTGTTTAGCGAAAATATCTTCTGTTTTAGAATTTGTTAATATTTTGAATTTAAACTTTCTTGCGATAGATTTAGTTGAATCAACTGAGCCGCCATCAATAATTAGAACTCTAATTTTATTTTTTGGATAATCCTGCTTTTTAATTGATTCCAAAACCTTTTTGAGTGTGGTATCCGAATTAAGGGTTGCGATAACAATATTTATTAAAGGGTACTGCATTTAATGATTCATCAGATAGTCAACGATTATTTTAGATGGTTTTGATGAATAGGTGAGAGGTTTGGTTCTATATTTTTGATAATTATTTAGAAAGCTTTTAATGATAAATAAATTATTCTTAGCAATTACTACATTGTTGCCTAAGCCTTCAATTTGTTCAATGTGATTTCGTAAACTCAGAAATGGCAAACCCATTAAATATGATTCTAACTGATTAAATGCGCTATCAGTGGCTATAAATTGAGCCTCATGCATTAAACTCATAAAATCGAGGTACGAAAGGGGAGAAATTATTTTGACATTTCTCATTTGGTAGGGTGCGAGCTTTAAACTTTTTATAACCTTTATTGATAATGGATGTTTTATTAAAATGCAGTTTAAATTCGGATCAGCATTTTTAATAATAAACTCTAAAGTTTTTCTAGACCAAGTTTTTTTGAAAACTACATGTTCTTGTCTATGCAAAAGTAAAATATAGTAATTCTTGTATTTTTTAAAGCTCGCCCTCTTTATATTGGTCATAGACCACCTAAAGGTTTCTATTAAAGTATTCTGTTTTGTATCTATTTTAGTTCCTTTGATATTTCTGAGATTATTCTTAGCCCAATTATTTGGAGCAAATAAAACATCCGCAAGATGTATATTGGCAATCTTAATCATTTCCTCAGGAAATGGTTCTAATAGATTAAAAGAAAGGGCGCCAGATTCTACGTGAACTAATTTAAGGTTAAAAAATGTGGCTATTACAGAACCAATAAAGGATGTAAAGGTATCGCCGTGAATAATAAAATAGCTGTTACTCTTCTTTAAACCCTTGAATTCTTTGCGTAATGTAAATATTCCGTCAAAAGTAGCTTTTATTGCCCATAAAGCAAAGAATATTAATGAGTGTGAATATCCTCGTTCAGAAAGGCTTATACTTGGTTTTAATACGCTAATATAATCTCTAAATTCATCAAAATTAATTCTTCTTTGCCCAGAGAATATTAATTTGAATGTGATTTTTCTTCGCTTAAGTTCTTTCATTATTGGTGCAACCTTAATTAATTCAGCAGTAGTACCAATAAAAAAATAAATTCTTTTCCTTTGCATAGGCTTGGACATTTTATCATTATGTATTAACATTAAATATAAAAGATGTCACCTGTTAGTAAAATATTTAAATCATCTAATATAAAAATTTGGTTTAAAGATATTGTAATAATACAAATTGTTGTTTTAGTAATTACATTGATCTGGTGTCACCAAGGGTTGCTATACGGCGGCGGAGAAAGTGGCTTACCATTCTATAATCCAAAACTTTCTTTAGATACTACCCTTAACCTTTGGCAAAAAAGTTACCTTGGATTTCCTTCCTATTATGAGGCCCCAATGTTACCATTTTTTTGGGTTTCTAATCTCTTGTTTATTTTGGGATTACCATCATTTTTAATTCAATTGTCGATACACTTTTTTCTTATAAGTACAGGAATTTTATCAATGTATTTTTTCCTGAGAATCACTATATATCAGGATTTTAGGTATTCCAATTTGCCTTTATTTGGTTCACTATTCTATTTTTTTAACCTTTATTCAATGAGTCAAGTTTGGGCTAGGGGATTATATATGCAATTTATACCTTTTGCCTCACTTCCGTTGATGTTACTACTAATGTACATAGCCTTTAGTAGAAGAAAAGTAATTTTTGTTCTTTTAACACTTCTTTGCTCTTTCATTTTTTCCGGTGGATTTACCCCCGCTTATATTTTGACTTTTTGGTTATTGATAGGAATATGTTTCATGTACTTTTTGATCTTACAAAAAGACAACAAAATACGACTAATTTTTTTGGCATATATGTTTTTATTGTTTTTTGGTTGGATAGGAATTAATTCTTGGTGGCTATCAGCACTATTTTTACTTGGCAGAGATGCATACTTACCTAATCAATTGGTAAATAATGATTCACTCGGAACGCTTACTACAATTAGTAGATTTTCTCCTTTCTTTTCAGTAATTAGATTAATTCAAAAAAATTACTTTAATACGCCTGGGATTTTTGGTAGTTTTTACCAAACATTTTTTTTTCAAATATTAAGTTGGATTACTCCAATTCTAGTAATTTTTTCTCTAAAATCAATTAGAAAATCTAAGCACTTAGGGTTCTTTTTAATACTACTTTTATTCTCATTATTTATTTGCTTGGGTACAGGATTTCCGTTCGGTTTTCTATTTGTTTGGGTATTTAATAGCTCAGCAGTCTTTCAGGTTTTTAGAAATCCTTTCGAAAAATTTGGAATAGTTCTATTAATATCATATACACCATTTGTTACTCTGGGATTTTTCATACTTTCAGAAAGAATAAGTAAGAGTTACAAAAAACTAAATTCGGTTTTTTCAGTTCTGCTTTTGGTCGCTCTTTTTATAATTTTAGTCTGGCCAATATGGACTGGTTTGTTAATAAGAACAATTGAGCCAAAAAACATGGTTCAGGTTCCTGATTACTACTCTCAATTGAATAAATGGATGGATGAAAATAATATTAGTAAAAGCAGAATTGTTGCTTTGCCCTTTCTGCCTGGAGAAGGAGTAACTTATAGTTGGGGAGGTAATATTTATTCGGGAATAGATCCCATGAGAAACATTTTTAATTATTCAGTTGTTTCATCAGCAATGGAGTTTCCACACCCAAAAGAGCTACTAGATACTCTTTATAAGAATATCGATAAAGTTGATATTTCAAATACTTTTGGATTATTAAGAGCAAAATATTTAGTGATTAGAGATGATGTTTTAGATGTTAGTAAAAGAGATTTAATGCAAGAAGGGACACTTTTGCGAAAGGTATATACCCCCCAAGATATAAGTGATAAAATGCCTAAAGTTTGTCAAAATGAAGAATCTACTTTATTGCAGGAAGATCATATTACTCTCATTTGTCAGATTCCGGATAATCTAGCTAACTGGAGCGGATATCGCTATTTGCATTTATTGCTTAGAACAGACAAGCCTGCTATTTTAGATATTTCCTTAACAGATCAGGGGGATTCAGGGTTAAGGTGGACAAGATGGAATGGGGTATATACATCTGATTTTAAGACTCAATCCTCTGAAGTTACTAATTTATTTTTGGATTTGAATGCACTTGTAAACTCTAATGATAATTTTAACTCTTCTGGTATTAAGTCATTAGAAATCCGTGCTTATCCAAATCCTCAGATTAAAGATTCGATAGCGATTACTAAAGTAGAGACAAAAGCAGGATATTTAGATGCTGGTATAGAACATAATGTGGATAATTATAGTTTTATCAAACAATTCGGTAAGCTTAAATTATATGAATTGAAAAAATACCAAGATTTTCCCGAAGCGAATATTCTATCAGAGATAAGAATAGTTGATAAAGCAACAACCATGTTATATGAGTCTGCAAAACTCCCAATTATAAATGGCAAGGTAGGGTATATAATCGAAACTCAGAATAAAGACTTTTCTTTAACTGCTAATATGCCCTTGCAGGATAAAGTAATCATCAATAAGATATCAGATGATAAATATATTGTTGAGGCAGACTCTTCAGTTGATCAATTTTTTTTGGTATTGCATAAAAACTTTAATTCAATGTGGAAAATAATACCGGAAATTGCAGATCGTGATTTGGATGGCGGAATACTAAATGATATTAAGCTGACCCAAAAATTGTCGATAAATGAGAGCAATCATTTCATGATAAATGGTTATGCTAATTTATGGAAAATTAATAACAAAAATAAAAAATATGCAATTATTTTTATGCCTCAATTGTTTGTCAACATATTTCTGAAAATTTCTTTAATAATTTCTTTCGCAATCACTATGATAGTCATTTATAGTTTGGTAAAATTGCGCCACGTCAATAATTAATCTTAGGTTTTACAATATTAATGAAATTCTATTTTTTTGCTCTTGCTGCTAGAGGTAAAGGTTTATCAGGAAGTGATCGTATTTTTATTGAATTGGCCAGACGCTGGTCAATGAAGTTTCCTATAGAAATATTTCTTTGGGAAGAGGGATTTAGGATGTGTCAGCGACAACATCTTAAGAAGGGTAGAGTAAGATTTCATCTAGTATCCTTAGGTAGATGGCAAAAAAAGATATTTCTTTTATGTTATATCTCACTTGTTATAAAAAGTATATTTTTAGCATTCAGATTAAGACTTGAAAATAAAAAGTCAGAAATTGTTTATTCCGCATCAGATTTTTGGATGGATAATTTACCTGGCTTTATTTTGAAATTACGCTTCTCTAAGATTACTTGGATTGGGAGTTGGTATTTAAGTGCACCAAATCCACTAATTTATCCCCAAATGAATTCACTTATATATTGGCTTTCGCAAAAGGTATCTCTTTACTTGATGCGAAATTACGCTAACTTGATATTTATCACCAGTAAACCTGACGAGTCAAAATTTCCATACCATAAAAATCACGGCAGAATAGTAATTGTCCAGGGAGGAGTAGATTTGAAATTGGTTAGATATTGGAAGGAGAAATTTAAAAAAAATCCCAAAATTTATGATGCTGTTTTCCAAGGTAGATTCCATCCTCAGAAAGGTGTGATGGAACTTGTAGATATTTGGCAGTTAGTTGTGCGGAGAAATCGTCTGGCTAAACTAATAATGATAGGAGATGGACCTTTAATAGAAAAATTAAGGATTAAAATCCTAAAAAATAGGTTGCAGAAGAACATCATTTTAACAGGTTATAAATATGAAGGTGAAGATAAGTTTAGAATTTTTAATAGAAGTAGAATAGTAGTTCATCCAGCACTTTATGATTCTGGAGGGATGGCTGCAGCTGAAGCCATGGCTTGGGGTTTGCCAGGGGTTAGCTTTAACCTTAGCTCATTGAAGACTTATTACCCCAAAGGCATGTTAAAGGCTAGAGTTGATGATAAAGAAGAATTTGCTAGTCTGATTATTAAGCTTCTTAATAATTCAAAGCTTTATAATAGAGTCTCAAAAGACGCTAAGGAGCTAATAGATAAAAAATGGGAATGGAATAAAAGGTCGCAGGGAATTTTACGAAGAATTATAAGGAATACATAACTATTCAATTCTTAAATAGGGTATGGTAATGATAAATTGTCCTCCCCTCTCTCGATATCTGGTTTGTTTTCTAATAATCTCATCGGCAAAATTCCAAGCAAGTAGCAAGGCAAAATGTGGTGTATTTTTCTCTAAACGTGTTTCTGGGTAGATTGGAATGTGAGTACCCGGGGTAAAACGACCCTGTTTGTAAAAGATTGAATCAACAATGTAGTCAATTGTATTTGTTCCGAGTAAGCAATAGTTAAGTAAAACATTTCCTTTAGCTGACGCACCATATCCAACAACCCTTTTGCCTTGTGATTTTATTTTCTTCAGGAATGCTCTTAAATCTCTTCTAATAACTTTGACCCGTCTGCTAAAATCTTCGTAAGTAGTTCTTTTATCTAACTTCTTAAGCACTTCCTCTTTTATAAAATCCTGAACAATTTGTTGTACTTGGTATTTGGAGCCTTTTTTTGCTACATATACTCTAACTGATCCTCCGTGGATAGGTAGTTTTTTAATGTTGTAAACATACATTTTGTGTTTTCTAAAAAGATTTAAAAGTGGGTTCATACTAAAGTATGATAAGTGTTCATGATAGATAGTATCGAATTCATTTTTTTCTAGTAAGTCAACCAAATATGGGAATTCTATTATCAATGTCCCGTCTTTTGTTAACAAAAGACTTACTCCCAAAACAAAATCATTAAGATTATCTATATGAGCCATCACATTAGTTGCAGTAATGATTTTGGCTTTGTTATACTTTTTCAGAATTTCTTTGGCTAACTTCTCAGTAAAAAAGTCATTAAGAGTATTAATCCCCTTGAGTCTTGCGACTTGAGCTAAATTGTTAGCTGGATCAACTCCAAGAGTTCTAACTTCATGATTGTTAAAATACCCAAGTAAGGTACCATCATTGCTACCGATATCAATTACTAAGTTTTTGCTTGTTAGATTGAAATTTTCAACTTCTTCATCCACCAGACTCTTAAAATGTGACAGCATGGTTGATGATGTAGAGGGGATATATAGATAATTTTTAAACATGATTTCTGCAGGAATAACGTGTGTTAGTTGAACTAACCAACATTTCTCGCAAACGTATACGCCTAGTGGATAGAAAGGTTCCGGCTTTTGTAGTTCATCCTCGCTTAGAAAACCATTAGGTATGGGCATACTACCTAAAGAAAGAAATTCAAAAAGATCATTATATCCACAGATACGACACTTTTTTATTCGAAATTCCTCAAAGCGCTTCTTATAAGTCATAGATAGGATCACCATTGAAACAGAAGTGTTGATAAATATCAATATAGTTTGACATAACTACGCTTATACAATATTCTTGATTTGCTTCTATGGCAAAAATTTCAGCAATTGTCACAAACTATAATGGTTTTAAACTAGGTTTACTTAAGAATTTTTTTGAGGACTTTCTAAATAATGACTACAAAAATTATGAAATATTCTTTGTTGATAATGCATCAGAAGATAATAGCGTTCAATTTGTAGAAAAGAATTATTCTATGGACAAGAGAGTAGTAATTATTAAAAATTCTATTAACAACATGACTTTAGGTATAAATATGGCTTTAAAACAAGCAAAAGGTCAGTATGTGCTATTTCTAAATAATGATATCTACCTCTCTAAAGGGTCACTGAGTAAAATGGTAAAATTTATGGATAAGAACAAAAAAGTAGCACTTGTCCAGGGTAAACTTATCTCCTTTTCTAACCATAGGAAGATTGATGATGTTGGGGAAACAATGGATTTATATGGAAATCCAGTCACATTAGGTGCTGGAGAGAGAGATGAGGGACAATATAGTAGTCAAAGGGAATTGTTATCTGCCACTGGTGCAGCATCTCTTTTAAGATATAGCTTGCTGGAGAAGGTTGGTATGTTAGATTCAGACTATGGAATCGGTTATGAAGATTTAGACTTATCAATTAGATTAAGATTAATAGGATATAAAATTATCTTTTTACCAGATGTATTAGTTTTTCATAGAAGATCAAGCTCGGTTTCTCGTTCTTCTGAGGAGATCCGTCTCAGAATTAAGTATGGTTTTAATAAGAACAGATTAGCAACACTGATCAAAAATTATCAATTATCTACACTTATGAAATCATTACCCATTGTAATTATTATCTATTTTGTGACAGCGCTATTTGAAATTTTCTATAAGAGATTGTGGAAATTTGGGTTATATAGATTTAAAGCAATTGCTTGGATGATTCTAAATTTGCCGAACCTACTTCTAAAAAGAAAGAAGATTCAACAAATCAGGCTTATCTCGGATAAAGAAGCAATCATCCCATTTCTTGCAAAGGGATACCTCATAGAAAGTATTAAGCATTTTCTTTCTAGTAAAAAATGGTGATATGAGTAAAAAATTAGTGTCAGTTGTGATTGTTACAAAAGATAGGCCGAAGGAAGTGGGCAAAGCCATGGCCTCGATTTATAGGCAAACATATAAACCGATTGAGGTAGTTTTGGTAGACAATGGATCTATAAATAGAGTTAGTAATTTAATCAAAGACAAATATAGAAAAACAAAAATAATTTCTAACTTAACTAATAGAGGAGCAGCGGGGGGAAGAAATTTAGGATTTTTAAATACAAAAGGAGAATTTATCTTTTTTATGGATGATGATGCTTTTGCAGACAAAGATGCAATTTCGCAGTTAATAAAAGTTGCTCAACAAGATCCAAAAATTGGTATAGTGGGGCCCAAAATTTATTATGCAAATAAGAAGAATGTCATACAGGGGATTGGACATAATATTAACTTACTAACAGGTAGAGTTATAGGGATAGGTGTAGGAAAACAAGACTTTGGACAATATGAAAAAATAATTGATATACCTATGATTGGTTGTGCTTGGATGGTGAAAAGAGGCGTTTTCAATAAAATTGGAAAATATGATGAGGATTTTTTTATACCTTATGAAGATTCCGATTTTTCTATAAGAGCCAGAAAGGCAGATTTTAGAATCTGTTATGTGCCAAAGGCCCATATTTGGCACAGTAGTCATTATAACTTGGATATACCACAAAGCATTCAGTGGCTTGGTATTATCAATGCTGAGAGGGCTTACAGAATTAGTAGAAATAAAATTATCTTCATGAAAAAGCATGCTCATTTTCTGAATTTATTAATTTTTCTCTTAATATTTTCTCCCATTTATGTAATGGTACATTCTGCCATTATCCTTTTCTCTAGAAGGTTAGATATATTAAGGTATTATTGGAAAGGCTTGCTGTCTGGTTTTAAATATGTATTAGTAAAATGATCAATAAATCTCTCTATCGTAATTTAGATAAAAAGTTGCTACCCTTAAAAATTTTTCTACTTTCACTTGCAGATCCCGTTTGTTTGGTGATTAATAAACCTGCGAAAAGTATCTTAGATGTTGGTTGTGGTCAAGGATTACCAATGCAAATGATTAAAATGAGAATGAATGTTAAACGAAGTGTGGGTGTTGATATACACATCCCATATATTAAAGAATCAAAAAAAAAGAGAATACATAATCAATATATAAAAACTGATATAAGGTTTCTGCCTTTTAAAGATAAAAGTTTTGATGTAGTAATTGGTTTACAAGTACTTGAGCACTTATTAAAAAAAGATTCTTGGAAGGTTTTGGAAAAAATGGAAAGAATTGCTAAGAAGCAAGTAATTATAGCTACTCCAATTGGAAAAACTTATCATCCAGCTGTTGATGGTAATAAACACCAATTACATCTTTCAGGTTTTTATCCAAATGAGTTTACCAAAAGGGGTTATAAAATTATTCGGATGGGAAGGAAAAGTATTTTAGGTGAGGAGGGATTAGTTCATAAATGCAACAATGATTTATTGAGGAAGATGATATTTTTTGTTAGTCTGATTCTGGATTTTATTTTCTACTTTCTCCAGGATTACGCAGACTATTATTTTGTTGCTTACAAAGATATGATGTAGTTGAATGAAAAAAAAAATTACTAAATTATTAAAGAATAAATTTTTTTCGATTTTACTTTTTTTTATCTTACTCTCTTCTATTCAAATTTTCATATGGTTTAAAAATGGATATATATATGGAGGAGGAGATGTTGGTCTTCAGACATTTAATCCAAAAAGGATTGTTGATATCTCTCTTTATCCATGGTGGGAAGGATTAGCTCCGGGATCATTTATTCCTTTAGCAATCACAAATATACCTTTTGAATTTGGCCTATCAGTACTACAAAACTTAAGTCTTACTAATTTACAGTTACAAGCAATTACTTTTTTTCTTTTATTTTTCTTTATGGGGTTTGGGATGTATCTTTTTTTGCTAACAATTTTTAATAAAAATTCCTCGTTATCTCTTCTAGGGGCTTTATTTTATCTATATAACCCTTATATGTTACTAATTATTTGGCATCGGTTTGTACATACATCGATATTCTTTGTAGCAGCATTACCTTACATGGTTATATGTTGGCGCAAATGGATTAAAGGTGGTGAATTCAAGTATCTATTATTTTTTTGTTTCATTAATTTAATTTCTAGTTATATGTTTGGAACATTAGCTTTTATAATTACTCTTTGGGTATTCCTGGGGGTGTTAACAATTATTGAGGCTGTAATTCCTTTTTCTGATAAAAAATTATTCTTAATACCAATAACCCGTTTTCTAATAGGATTAATAATTTGGTTGCTTACTAATACTTGGTGGTTTATGCCGCTTTTTGGAGCTTCTAGTCAATATAATCAGCAGTATAGCCAAGACAATAATTTAGTTCAGTTATTGGGAACAAGTAAGAGGATAGTACTGCCTTATAGCTTACAAATGGTAAACCCTTTTAATTTATACGAGCAGTTGGATTTTGGTTCCATTTACAATAATTTCTTTTTTAAACTACTCCCCTGGCTTAGCGTTGCTATTGTATTTATAGGACTGATTAAGTCATTAAAGGAAAAAAAGATTGTTTCTTTTGGTTTACTTACTCTTTTTCTAATTTTTCTTACCAAAGGAGCATCAGCTCCTTTCGGTGGCTTATTTACCTGGGGTTTTAATCATTCATTTGCAATAGGTGCTTTAAGAAATCCTGCCGAGAAGATAGGATTATTACTTCCTTTTGTATATTCTGTTTTATTCGTTTCGGGATTTGTTTTAATAAGAAATTATCTGTCAAAGATATTTAATGAAATTTTAATGAAAGCTTTATGGATTATAATTTTACTACCAAACTTAATTTTCTGTTGGCCATTTTTTTCCCAATTCATATTTGGAAATATTAATAATCCTGCTTTTGTTAATATTCCTAAGGAGTATCAATTAGTTAACAATTTTATTAAAAATAGTATTTCGCAAAATATAAGCGGAGGTAAAGGGAGGATTTTACATCTTCCTTTACCGGTTTTTGAGGCAGTAACTTATAATTGGAGCCCTAAATATCGCGGTGTAGATCCTAATATACTTCTCTTCGATTCTTATGCATCCATTTCTAGAAATTTAAATCTTCCTATTTTTGATGATTATCTAAAAGGTTTATCATTCACTTTTATGCATCCCTATTCACAAAATAATGATGCAATTTTGCAGGCTCTTAGAAATTATAATGTTGATATTATCGTCTTGCATAAAGATTCAAGCTTTCTGACTGACGGAATAGTGAGTCCAGAAGAAATTGAGAAGTTACTTGAGAAATTGTCCTTTTTGAGGAGAGTTTACTCTTCAGGTAACTTAGTTGTATATAAAATAAATGAAGAGAATGTTGAACCAAAAATAATTATATCAGAAAACCCAAGTTATATTAGAAGCGGTGAAAATAATAATGTTTGGCTATTTCAGGCTGCCAGCAACAGCAACTCTATTAGTAATTCTCCTGATAGCGAATTAAGAAAAGACATATATCGATATATATCTGGAGCTAATATTTTTGCGGATAGATCATTTCGTTTTTACCAAGCCTCTTCTAGTGCAATTCTAAACCCGGATTTTCACAGCAGCGTGATTGATAAACTAAACTCAGTAAAAAGGCAGGTTGAATATTACGGAGATACTGAAGCAACTAATATATTTCAACAATTTTTAGACATCAATAAATTGCTTTTTAATCTGGCCATCAAAGATACAAGTTATCGATTATTATCATTGAATGACTATCAAGCACAGATAGTTAATTTTCTTGACAACAAAAAGACTATGCGTATATTACGAGTTAATTTGGAGGAATCAAATTTAAGATTAATGTTTCAAGAACATATAGTGATGCTTGAACAATTTAAGCAAACATTTAATGATAATGAAAAGAAAGTTCTTAATGACATAATTGATAAATTAACAAAATTACTTACAATTAATGGACTTTTTCCGAAAAACGTTAATCTTAACGAGATGATATCTGGAATAGATCGACAAGTTTTTAGTCTACTAATTCAAAATTCTGCAAATTATGAAATTTTTATGACAAAAGCATTTAAGCAGGAAGATTTTAATGGTCAATTGCAGAATTTGCCATTTTTAATAGATGGCGAAAGTGTAATTTTAAAAAGTACTGATTCGGGTAATACCTTATCCTTTGGTTTACAAGAGTTTAATGAAGGGATACATGAAATAAGCTATTCAACTGTATTTTCAAAAAACCTATTTAATTCACCTAAAGAATGGAATATATTCCAAGGAAAGATTGATAAATTAGAGGTGAATCTTGAGGCTAAGGAAAACTCGCCAGGTTATATAGAGATACCATTCATCGATACAGAAGGGGGAGGCCTCTATCATTTTAATATGGATATTATGCTTAAGCAAGGGCCCAGGTTCCATATTCAATTACTACAAGATAGTGATCCTATTGAAAACAATCAGCTGAGTATGCAGCTAAATCAATATTTTGATAAAAAAGATATGGGGGGTGACTGGAGAAATTTTAATTTCGATGCCAATTTAAGAATGACTACAAAAAATGCCAAACTACGAATTATTTTAATGCCGGATAATTCGATATTCAGCTCGAATTCTTTGCTATCTGTTAAAAATTTATCAGTTCAGAAGGTTTTAAATAATGGTATTTTTCTAAAAAAAGAAGAAATAAATAAGGTTCCAGAGTTAATAAATAAAGACATTAAATTCACTCATTCAGATCCTGTTTCTTACTCTGGCGAAATAAATATAGAAAAGCCATCTTTCTTATTCTTGAAGGAGACATACAACAAGGGGTGGATATTAAAGTTAAAGAATAATAAAACCGATGTGATCATAAGGGATCATTTTACTGGGAATTTATATGGGAATGCTTGGTTTATAGAGAAACCGGGAAAATATTTGTTTGAAATTAAATTTGATCCATTTAAATATAATACAATTGGTTTACTTATCTCGTCTATTTCATACCTTCTGTTAATTATCTTCGTTATTACGAACATGAATAAGAGGAAATTTTTATGAAAAATTTGAGCAAGATATTTTTATCAATTGCTTTAGCAATTATTTTGTACTTTCTTTTTAGTTCGATAGAGTTTAAAGAAGAACAAGGGATAGACCAGTCTTACTCCTCTATTATATTTGCTATCTCTTTTTCGATTGCTTTATTTTACCCATTTGTTAAGAGGTATTTAATTATACTGGGCTTTTGTTTATTATTGATCATGCTTTTTTGCTATATGTTTAATATAATGGATATTTCTAATAGATTTGGAAGTTTAGGATTTGGGATTTTATTACTAACAGTTTTGTCTTATTTGCCAATATTATTCAGAAAAGGACAAAATGATAAGTATTAAATCTTAGGTATAACTATATTAAGGGTGAATAAAATGAATACATTTATTGTAATTCCAGCATATAACGAAGATAAAAGAATTGAGAGAGTGCTTGAAGACTTAAAAAATATTGGCCTACCTATTATTGTTGTTGATGACGGATCAAAAGATAAAACTCTTGAGAAAGTTAAGACATTTAATATTACTGTAATAAGGCACAAGATAAATTTAGGAAAGGGGGCAGCATTGAGAACGGGATGTGAGGCTGCTATATCATTGGGAGCTGATGCGATTATTATTATGGATTCGGACGGACAACATAGACATTACGACGTATTTAAATTTGTGGAAAAACTCAATACACAACATTACGAAGTTGTCTTTGGATCCAGGAATTTAAATATGGGCGTTCCCTTGGTAAGATATCTTGGTAATAAAATAGATTCAGTATTAATATCTTTACTTTTTGGTATATATGTATCAGATCCTATTTGTGGATTTAGAGCCATTACAAGAAGGGCGTATGAAAAGATGCACCTACAATCGTCTGGATATGATATTGAAACAGAAATGGTTATCAAAACCAAAAAGGCGGATCTTAAGTATTGTGAGATACCTGTTGAGACAGTATACTATGATAAGTTTAAAGGAGTTACGATTATTCACGCTTTTGGCATATTAGTTAATATTATTAAATGGAAAATATTTAAATGATTATAGGTCTTCAAATTATTGCATTACTATTTGGATTAATTATGATTTATTTTGCTTATCTTCATTACAGAAGAGGGGAGATAAATATTCTTGAGATTTCATTTTGGGTTTTAGGTTGGATAGGGGCAATATTTATAGCTATGTTTCCTGAGATCTTCCGTACTTTTTCCGCGACAATTGCTATCTCTCGTGCTTTTGATTTGGCAATGATAGGCGGGTTTATTTTAATAACACCCCTGGTTTATATGTCATACGTTCGAACTAAGAAAATAGAAAGAAAATTAGAAGAATTGGTAAGAGAAGAGGCAAAAAAAGGATTAAAGAGTAAAAAATGATCTTCTATTTTTGACTTCTAAAAAATTCATCCAAAACTTTCTTTAGATAATCTAATCTTTGTTTATTAACAAACTGATTATTACCTATATAGAATCCGTTGGTATGAATAAAATTTGCATTAGGAAAGTTATCCGGTGTGGAAAAAGATTTAAGAAAAGGCTGTTTCAATAAATTACCAGTAACAATTGGTCTTGATTCAATTTCTTTGATAGTTAGATATTTTTGGAGATTTTCTTTATCATTTTTATCTCTTAATAAAAAGGGTAATACAAAAGAAGAAATACCTTCTCTGTATTGAATAACAAAAAAATTTGGAAAAGATGAAAGGATGTTTGCAAATCTTTTGTAATTTTTATTCCGGATAGCTATGTAATTGTCGAGATTTTTTAATTGACTTAATCCTAAGACAGCACTTAACTCGGTATTTCTTACATTAAAACCAGTGGTCAAAAACAGAAATCTAAAATCGATATCGCTATATTTTTTTTTATAATAGGAATGATATTTATTTGGTAGTTCACGTGCTAAACCATGAGATCTCTTTAAAAGAGCAAGCTTATATATTTCTTCATTATTTGTGCAGATCATTCCTCCCTCAACAGTTGAGATGTGATGTCCCCAATAAAAACTAAATGAACTACAAATTCCAAAATTACCAATTTTTTCTCCATTTATTGTAGCACCATGAGATTCGCAACAATCCTCTATAAGCTCAATATTTTTCTTACCAATGATTTTTTTAATTCTTTCTATATCGGCTGGAAATCCTAGTAAATGCGTCAAGAATATTGCTCGTGTTTTTGAAGAAATTTTTTTCTCCAATTCAACGTAATCAAATGCTAAATCTTGCAGATTAACATCTACAAAGACTGGTTTTAAGCCAAACTGCAAGACAGAAGAGATGTCTGTTGGCCAAGTAACTACAGGTACGATGATTTCATCTCCGCTTTGCCAATGATAAAGTTCCTTTAGTATATCTAAGATTAGAAGATTTGCAGAGCTTCCTGAATTTACGAAGACGCTATACTTACAGCCTTGCCATGCAGACCATGCATCTTCAAATTTTTTAACTTCAGTGAATTGGGTATATCTTTCGGTAGTCTTAATAAAATTTATCAAGATATCGATTTGTGGGCGGTCAATGATATTTTCTTGTAGTTTCCATTTAATTTCTTTTTGTTTCATAGTATTAATTTCGTAATGATTGAATAATGGAATCAGCAATTTTTTGAGCCGAAATTCCATGTTTATCTCTTAAATATTCTTGACTACCAATTTCATGAAGATAAATATCATTTACTCCAAACCGCTTAAATTTGATATTTTTTCTTGTCTTTTCACTTATAATTTCAGCAATCGTACTTCCTAATCCTCCAATTATACTATGTTCCTCAACTGTAAAAATTGCATTATAGTTTTTTACTAGATCAGTTACCAAATCTTGATCGATCGGTTTAATTGTATGAATGTTAATCAAAGAAAAATTAAAACCTCTTTTTAATAATAATTCTATTGCTAGCTCACATTCAGTTAGTATTGTACCTGTTGAGAGTATTACACCGTCTTTCCCTTCTTTTACCCTGTAACATTTTTTAAAAGTTACAGAATATTCTTTTTTTGGCATAGGTTCTTTTCCTCTGCCAATCCGCATATAAATTGGGCCATGAAGATTTATAATTTGTTTAGTTAGTTGTTCAGCTTCCAATGGATTGGCCGGACAAACAATCTTCATATTTGGTAAAACCCTCATAACGGCGATATCTTCGATAGAACAATGGGTATTACCATACGGTCCATAGCTAAATCCTCCTCCTACTCCAATTATATTGACATCTACATTTTGATAACAAACATCATTTTTAACTTGCTCAAAGCAGCGCATGGTAACAAAGGGTGAAATTGAATAAACGAAAACTTTCATACCAGAAAGTGCTAAGCCGGCTGCTATACCCATCATATTTTGTTCAGCTATTCCAGCATTTATATATTGATTAGGAATGTTTTTTTTGAAATCATCTTCATAAGCATGACCTAAATCACCTGTTAAGAAATGGATCTTTTTATTTTTAAGAGCGGCCTCATAGATATTTTTTACAACGGTAAATCTCATAGGAATTTATGATAATTCTTTAAGGGCCAACTTATACTCCTTTTCAGTTGGGCTTTTGCCATGCCACTCTACTTTATTCTCCATAAATGAGACACCCTTCCCTTTAATCGTGTTCGCAATAATTGCTACAGGCTTTGTTGGGGAGGGTGATGAATGTAGGATTTTAGATAATGCAGAAATATCATGCCCGTCCACCATTTTGACGTCCCAGCCAAAACTTCTAAATTTATCTTCAAAAGGTAATGAATTTAGAATGTCAGTTCCG
>ORMF010097495.1_pt1 | contig 21233 bp, 16 predicted proteins | sample 1779871 | NCBI WGS metagenome assembly ORMF01 (sample SAMEA104232316, study PRJEB22302) | groundwater metagenome | biome: forest; feature: aquifer; material: groundwater | place: USA | collected 2011-08-07 | depth 5.4 m | reverse complement strand
GACCGTCGTCAGCGGCTGGCCGATGGCGCGCTCCGATTCCACGCCCAGCAGGGCGGCAGCTACCGGGTTCACCAGGCGGATGACGGCGTGCCGGTCAAGGAAGACCAGGCCGCAGGGCGCTGCGGCAAACAGGCTGGGATCCCAGTCATTGGATTGAGGAATGGGCGATGCCATCGAGGTGCGGGAGCGGCTCGTCGTCCAGCCGGCATCCGTCGGCCAACCATACCACACTCGCCCATGAGCGTCAAGCAAGCCTAGGAGCAGATCGGCGCTCTCAGGAGCCATGGGAGTTTCCCCGCATATCCTCAGCCATGAACGCCGTGACAAAAGCGCGCAACCGCTCACCGGACGCCTCTGAATCGTCCAGGGGAGTGGAGATGCGGACCAGCGTGCCCGCCATCGGCGTGCCTTGCACGGCATCGAACAACAGCCAAAACTGCTGCTGGTAATAATTGGGAGTGACACGACCGTTGGCAGTGAACCAGTACCAGGCCTCAAACCGCTCCTTCCCCTGGCCGATCACGAGCCGCATGACCCGGTGCGCCCCTTCCGCCATCGGCAGCGTGATCACGCCGCGCTCCAACACGTCAAAATGGCTGCCGACATAACAGAGCTCGGGCGGATGGAAGGCGGCGCGGGTGCCCAGGCCGGAGACTTGGGCCAGCCACACCGGCGGCGCCTCCGGCGCTTGCCGGTATTCGGTCAAGGTCACGTAGTCGGTCTCCAACGCTTGGAGCGCCTGGCGATCCACGGCCAGCGGCCGGCCCACCCAGAGACCCAGAGTCGTCGGCACGTGGGCGCTCACCGGCACCGTTAAACGGGGCATCGGGCTGGCCCAGAGACACCAGGCAGCGATGACCAAGCAGGCGAACGCCACCGGACGGGGACGAAGCATCGCCATCACCCCGTTCATGCCAGCCTCCGGCCCAGCCACGTGAGCAGCAGGAGGGCGATGCCGAAGACGACGATGCCGGACCAGTAGTGAATGAACCCTTCAGCGGCGGCCAGTCCGAAGGTCATGGGGATCACCATCAGGAGGACAATGCGCACGATGTTCGCGGCTAAAGCGATGGGGATGGATGCCGCGATGATCGTCACTTTCTTCCACGGAGCGCTCGAGGGAACCAGCGCGGTCCAGAGCGTAGCAAGCGCAGCCAGGCTGATCAGCGAATTCAGTCCGCTACAGGTGTCATCCACCACGACGGAGAGATGCGCGAGGTGGATGGTGGATCCGGCCTGGGTGGCTGCCACGCCGAATAGCGTGACCAGTTTGGTGGCGAGAGCGGCGGCCATCAGCTTGAGCCAAAAGCTGACGCCGATCAGCACAATTCCCGGCAGCGGCACCATGAAGAGCAGAAACAGCAGCGGAAACCTCAGCGCCGCCAGCGCGCCGGCACCCCAGACCGTCCAGCACACTCCCGCAATCGCCCCCACCATGGCCAATCCGGAGACGACATGGATGCGGAGCCAGATGGCGAAGCAATGCGCGATCAGCGAGGGGATCAGCAGGGCCAGCCCCCAATAGCTTGGCTGCAGGTCGAGCGCCCGCAGTCGTTCGCGGCGCTGCCAGACCAGCCATCCGCTGGCAACCGGGATCAGCCACCCATGGGAGTAGAACGAATCGCGCGCGTCAAACCGCTCCGCCATCCAGAGGAAGGTCGGCCAGAAGACCCAGACGAACAGCCCGATCCAGAGCATCCACTCGAGCGAGCGGCGAATCGAAAGAGATCCCAACGTCGCCATCACCACTTTTCGTTCCCCATTTAGAAACTGCCTACAAAAAAAGCGCGCGACCAGCGTCGCGCGCTTCTGCTTGCTATGCGCTTGAAGACTCCGTCGCTCGACCGTCAATCACATCTAACGGACGATGGCCGATCAACCACTTCACTGGACCTTAGTGGGACCGCCGGCGTGAACGGCGCCGTAAAAGTCCGAGCCCGGCCAATCCGCCCCCGAAGAGCGCCAGGCTGGCCGGTTCAGGATTGTGGAGCGTGGCCACCTCGGGCGTAGAACCTGATCCAGACCCCGATCCGGAGTCAGAGCCGCCGCCGGATCCGCTAAAACTGGCGACGTCGAAGACTCCGCCGGAAGAGTCATTGCTGCTTCCGCCGAAGAGACCGCCAAAGACCCCACCGCCACCCTTACAGCCGGCAGCCAGCAATTGAGCCGACACGGCAATCCCCACGAGCCACCATGTTCGTGACCCCATTGCGCTCCCCTCCCTATATGCCATCGTTACCGGATTCCGCGTCCGGCAATGATCACAGACATCGTCCACACACAGATGCGCACATCCAAGGCGACGCACATGCGCTTGATGTACAAGCGGTCGAAGCGCAGCTTCCGTCTCACGTCGGCGATCGACGTATCATAACGATAGTGCACTTGTGCCAGTCCTGTCAACCCTGGCTTGATCAAGAGCCGCTCATCGTAGCGGGAAATCTGCCGGGTGAGGTCCTCCACAAAACAGGGGCGCTCGGGGCGCGGACCCACCAAGCTCATCTCTCCTCTGAGAACATTGAAGAGCTGGGGCAGCTCATCCACGTGATAGCGCCGCAAGATGCGGCCCACGCGCGTCATCCGCGGATCGGCGCGCCCAGACGCCCACTGGGGTCCGGCGGCCTCGGCGGTCACCGCCATGGAGCGGAACTTGTAAATATTGAAGGGCTGCCCGAACCGGCCCATCCGCTGCTGCTTGTAGAGAATCGGCCCGTTGGAATCCAGTTTGACGGCGATGGCCGCCCACGCCATGACCGGCGCGGCGATGACCAAGCCAACCAGCGACCCAGCAATATCCACTACCCGCTTGAGGACCAACCGCCACCAGAGGGTGAATGGCGGCACATGATATTGGTAGCGCCACAGCAGGACGAACCGTTGCAGCTCCACCGCAAACTCTTGCCGTAATGTCAACAGCCGTGCCACAAGCAGACTCATCTCTTCCTCTACCCTCACATCCTCATAGTACTAGACATATGACTACTATATTACCCAACTCATCTACATTCCCTATAGTCGTATAAGTAGCAGTTACTATGCCAACTACAAAGCAACCATACCGGATTATAAAATATCGTTTCTTATTGATATATATAGAGTTAAGAAATAGTGACTTTTTAGGATGCGTGGGGGGATCCTCAGAATGAATGCGAAGGCTCAATTGTCTTGCCTAAACAACAGAGTGTCTTATATTACTTGGCGCGCTCCCAGCTTAATTCATTGCGCCGGAAGCAGTAGTTGAACAGTCCGGCAAGCATGGCCAGGTTGCCCAGGCAGAAGTACAGGGGCGGCGAGAGCCACCGGATGCGCCGCCCGCGCCGCTGGCAGCAATACCCGGCCCACGCACTGCCGTACAACAGCGCCTGAAGGAAGAGCGCGACGGCCGACCATGGCTGAGGCAGCCAGAGGCTCGTCACCAGCACGGCGATCATGAGCAGCGGAGCCAGCGTTCTGAGGACCTTGTGTGAGAAAAACGTGAGCGCCACCCAACCACGCAGCGGATTGAGCAAGTGCAGCAGCTGCGCGATCTGTTGGCAGTTGCCGGCTGCGATGCGGCGCCGGCGGGCAAACTCTCCCTCGACCGAGGCGATGTCGCGCTCGACGGCCACGGCGGACGGCTCATACACCGCCCGGTAGCCTTGCTCGATAATCCGCATGGGGATAAGATAGTCGTCATTGATCGCGGTGGACTCCAGCGGCGTAAACAGCGCCTTGCGGATCGCGTAGAACGCTCCGTGGGCGCCGAGGATCGAATGCAGCCGACTTTCCTGTTGCTTGATGAATACCTCATAGCGCCAGTAGAGCCCTTCGCCTTCGCCGCGCAGATCCTGCGATGAGCCCTGCAGGCGATACAGACCGCAGACGCATCCCACCTGCGGATCGGCAAAGCGGCGCATCAGCCGCGTCAGCGCCTCGGAGTGCAGCTCGCTGGAGGCATCGGAGAAGACGACGATCTCCCCCCGCAACCGCGGGACGACGCGGGTGAGCATGGCCGCTTTGCCGATATTGGTCGGCATGACCACCAGCTGCACGCCCCTCGGGGCGAACGACTCGACGATGGCGTTGGTCCGATCGGTGGATCCGTCGCTGGCGACAACGATTTCCAATTGATCTCTAGGATAGCTCAGGGCGAGGCTGTTGCGCACCCGCGCCTCGATGTGCGCCTCCTCATTGTACGCGGGGATGAGCAGCGACACGCTCGGCGCAATCGGCGCGTCCTGTGGCTCCCGCCCGAACGCGCGCGCCAAGACCCAGACCAGCACCGGGTAGCCGAGATAGGCATAGACCAGCAGCGATGAGGCGAGCCAAAAGATCCCGGTCATGCGCGCGCGTCAGGCATCCGGGACGACCCTGCGCTTGAGGCGTTCGTACCAGTAGACGCCGAGCAGCCGCTTCAAGAGCCGGATGAGCAGTTGCTGGTTCCCCGCCCACCAGAGCGCGGGCTGCCAGCCTTCCACGATTGACAGAATCCTCGGCGCGGAGAAGGGCTGCCGCACGACCACGCGGCGCAGTGCGGCCGGATTGGTCTCGCGGCCGTTGGTGCCGATCGTCGACACCCAGACGGCGTCATAGCCGGCGCGCTTGGCGGCCTCGGCCACGGCGCTGTTCCAGAATCCGCCTGGGGCGGCCAGGGCGTGGATCGGCACCCCTAACTGCTGCTCCAGCGCGCCCTTGGACTGCACCAGCTCCTCCTCCAGCTCCCGCCGGCTCAGGCTGGTCAACGGACGGTGCGTCAGTCCGTGCGCCCCGATCTCCATCCCCAGAAAGACGAGCTTGCGCAGCTGCTCCCAGGCGAGATAGCCGGGCCGGCCGATGCGATCGACGGTGACGAAAAACGTCCCCATGAACCGGTAGCGGATCAATAGCGACGCCACCAGCTCGAAGTGGCTGGCATACCCGTCGTCGAACGTGAGGAGCAGGGTCCGCTCCGGCAGGAGGCTCTGGCCCTGCTGCCAGGCGCGGAACAGTTTCGAGCTGATGGTCTGATAGCCGCGCTGGCGCAGGTGCGACACCAGCGTCTCGAGCTCGCCGACCCGAATGCAGTAGAACGGATCGCTGTCTTTCGCGGCGACCGCGGTATCGGCCGCCACATCGTGGAACGTCAGTGCGACGACGCGCTTGGTCATGGGGACTCCCTCCGGCTCATTGGGCAATCGAAAAGGTGTCGATCCAAAACTGGGAGTCAGCGGCCGCCTCCTGCCGCGAAAAGAATTGAAACTCGGTCAAGATCCCAACGCCCGCCAGGACGCGGTGGACCTCCTCGGCGACGTTCAGGCTCAACTCATGCCACGCCCCGTCAGCCTGCAGCAGCGGTTCCGCATCGGCGAGCCCGTGGCGCGGCTCGCCGGCGGTGCCGCCCAGGGCAATCCAGTCGCCGTACGTCGTCAGGCAGCGCAGGCCGACGGACACGCCCTTCGGAATCCGGTAGGCCACGCGCAGCTGCGGATGCTGCGCCAGACCCCAGCCCTCCTCGAAGCGTTTGGCGACGGACAGCTCCAGCGCCGACGGCTCCCGGCGCACCCGGAGTGAGCGCTCGCCGTGAAAAGGGCGCGCCGTGTCCTGATCCAGGCTGGTGCCGCGGACGAGCGCCATCCAGCCGTCCAGTCCGGACTCAAAATCGGTGCGAAACAGCGTGGTGGGATCCTCCGGCTCAACGAGCGGCGGCAGCCCAGGGCCCGCCGGGGCGCGCGCCGATCCATCCGGCCCCGTCAGGTAGGCCAGGAAGTGCCCGCTGCTGCGGTAGTTTTGATTGAAGTGCTTGAGATCGTCCAGAAAGGCGCCTCTGACGCCGTGCGTGAAGATCTTCTTTCCGAAGGCCGCGTAATCAGTCCGGGCATAGCCGCTGATCTTGTAGCCATAGCCGAAGGCATGCGCGACCAGCAGATTGAGATCCGGCGAGCCGTTGACGGTGCGGTAGTGCTCGGCGGTCAGGTAGCGGAACGATTTGCCATCCGGGGCCTGCGCCTCGCCCATCAGCCAATCAAGGGCCAGGAAGAGCGATGCGGCCGCGGTCTCGCTGCCGGTCAACTGATGATGTTTGACAATGGCCTCCAGCAAGAGTCCGGTCATGAACGGCGAGCCGCCCCATTCGTCCGGCCGGCCGTGCTCCGCCGGGTCGTGCGCGTGAAGGTTGTGGAGAAATCCCCCGCGGCCCGGCCACTCCAACTGGGTCCTGTGGAGATTCGCCAGGTACGCATCGGCGATGGTGAGATAGTCCTGATCGCCGGTGATCTCATAGCAGGCCAACACGCCCAAAAACGGAAAGGCCGCCTCGCGCTCGGTCCAGAACGCCGTGGAGGTGCGGGGGACGAATGCCTTCGCCGCCGGAAACTGACGGACCAGGTATTCCGTCATCCAGATCGCGACGGCGCGCGAGCGCTCATCGCCGGTCAGCAGATAGTCATCGGCCAGCGCGTCCACGTAGACGTACCGGGTCTCGCGGTACGTCTTGTGCCCTCCGCGCCGCGGACCCTCCGGGACGATCTCGCGGTCGCGGTAGGCCAGCAGCTCCCGGCGCGCGGCGATGAACAGATCTAGATCGCCCGAGCGCACGTACAGTTGGTAGAACACGTGCGGGGTGCTGTAGTAGCCGTCCTCGCGGATGTCGCCGGTCTTCGGATCGTCGCGCCGCTTCGGATAGAACTTGGTGATCTGTTTGTCGTACTCCGGGAAGGCGTGGCCGTACATCGGCACCTGTTCGCTGATCACCTGCGAGTCGCACAGCCACTGTGCCGGCAGGACCATCAGCGCTTCCGGAAAGTCTCCTTCGATGGATGCCAAGCCGATATCCGGCGCGCTGCGCAACCGGCCCCATTGAAGCGTCACCTGCTGCTGAGCCGTGTCCATGCGCAACGAAAACTGCACCAGCACCGACCGAATGGAGCCGTCGCGCGGCCAGCGCGCGAGCACCCTGGTGCCGATGGAGAGGTCGCGCCCATCCTGCAGGATGGCGAGGTTGCGCTCCGACATCAGTTGGCCTGGAGCGAACGGCACCCCGGTGGATACCAGCGTCAGGACCCGGCCGCCATGCAGCTTCACCACCGGCACTTGCATGGCGCCCGCTATGGCCGGCGTGCCGCCAGGAGCAGCAACCGGGCCGGCCCAAGCCGGCGTCGCCAGCATCAGCAACCACAGCATCGCCGGCATCCGCCTGATCATCGGATCTCCACCTTGGCGAGCGCCTTGTAGCGCTCGAGAATGTCGCGGTTAGCCACGAGCTTGCCGCCGGAAGTTTTTGGCGCGGGCAGTCGTTTGCCCCGCGCGGCGTTGAAGAGCACCGTCCGGTCAGGCTGGCCCGGACGGACAATGGTCACGCCTTCCTTCTCGCCTTCGCGCACGAGCTGCACTTGAACCGGACCTGGTCCGACCTGAATCACATGCAGAAACGTGTCCCACTCCTGCGCCTGCTCGGGAATCACCCGAATCTGCCACCCGAGCTCGCTGCTCCGCACGTACTTGCCCAGCGGCACCTGGCTGCGCTCCTCGAGCACCTGATAGGTCACGCGTTCGGGCAACAGCGTTGTCACGGTAACAGGTTGGCCGCCCGGCGTGCGCCAGCTGACCGTCCGTCCCTGCACCTGCGGAATGGGCAGCATGTGGAGAATCCACTGCTTGAGGCCACGGGCCAGCTCCCGCTCCATCCGCTTGCGGTCGCGCTCGTGATACTGCTCATAGCCGCGCAGGGTTTTGGGGTCTTGCACCAGCGTCCGGTCGTGCACGATGATCAGATCAGCGCTGCCGTCCCGGCTGGGCGCATACACCAGGCTGCGCGTCCACTCATGCAGAAAGTAGGGGGGCGGATCAGAGGCGCCCGGCGCATAGGGATGGCCGCCGGTTGCGCCGGTCACGTAGACGATGCCGTCCGGACCAGCGCCGTAATCGATCAGCCGGCGCACCTCGCGCGCCGATGACCAGCCGCCCAGGAGCATGCCGTTGACGTGCTCCGCGTTATACGCATCATAGCCGAGGGGGTGCGTCAGCGCCCACTCCCCGCGCCGGTAGAGCTGAAAATCGCCGAAATACCGCACCTCGTGGTCCACGCCCATGCGGTTGGCCATATAGGCGCCGAAGAGCGATCCCTCGGGCCGCCAGCTGTCCCGCGCCAGCACGAGCCCCACCCCCTCCGCGCCGTACAGCGTCGGCTGCGTGCGCCAATCCACCGGCGGGCGCGTCGGGTTATACAGCACGATCTCGCGCGGGGAGATCTCGCCTGAGGGCAGCTGCCGCAGCAGCTGCACCGCCCACCCTGCCGCCTCATCGCGGCGCGCTAAGCCCGTCAGGAGCGCTAAGAGCGCTGCCCGGCGGTCCATCTGCAGCGAGCGCGGCTTCTCCTCATCGCCCCACTGATAGCTTTGCCGCAAGTCGGGTGTGAGCTCGTGGACCTGCGCGGCCGCGATCTCATCGACCAGCGCGGAGATTTCCGGAAAGTCGTCTTGCCCGGTCGCGGTCCGCAGCGCCTCGGCGCCGAAGAGCAGCAGTCGCAGCGTGCCCAGGTTGTACCGGGTGCTCTCGATCCAGACGCCGCCCCGCGCGCTGCGCACATGGTGGCTGATCGCGTTGCGCCAGGTCTTGCGGTCCACGGCGGTGGCGCGGTAGCCCCCCACCACCTTGTCGTTCAGATGGGTCAGCGCTTCAGGGTTCTCCTCGCCGGAGACCGCCGCCCACAGCGCCAAACCGAAATAATGGCCCACCAATTCATCCGAATCGCTCACCCGCGTGCCGAACGAGACGCCCTTGACCCGGCCCAACGTCAGCCGGCACCACTCGTTCATGGTGTCGAGATACTGCTGCCGGCGGTCCGGGCTCAGCGCCGGCTTGAGCCAATCGTACATCCAGGCGTACTCCACGAAATGCTCCCGGGTAAAGTTGCGGTTGGGCGCCCGCTTACCCATCTTCTTGGCGATGCGGCTCCACGCTTTCTCGGCGTAGAGGGGATTGCCGGTCAGCTGATACGCCACGGTCGCCCACTGCCCCAGATCCCCGGAGCGTTCTGCGTCGGTCCCGGTGTCTCCGGCGGTGCGCATGAGACGGGACCAGTCGGCATCGCCCTGGCGGATGAGGCGGTCCCACAGCGCCTGGCGCTGCGGCGTCCAGATGGCTTTCGGCCGCCGGCCGGTCGGTGAGTTCGCCTCGCCGACTGCCGGCATCGGCGGCGGACCGACCAACACCTGCTTCGGAGCGACCTGCTCCACGGAAGCGTCCTGGACCGAGGAGGAGGGTTCGCTGGCCGGCGCTGGGTGTGGCATCGGCATGCCCGCGCGCGAGCGAAACGCCGCCGGCCCTGCCAGCGCCAGAGCCGCCACTACCAGACCCACCGCGATCGCGAACCGTTTCATGAGCGGCTCAAGGGGCTGATCAGCCCGGTATCCCGGAATCGGCCCGGATCCCCGGTCTCGCCGCGCTCCGCCGCTTTGACCACATTGCACAGCTCCCGCGCGGTCACGTAATGCAGCTGATAGCGCGCGCCGTCGTTATAGGCTGTCTCCAGATGGGTCCACATCTCCTCCATCGCCCGGCCCAGCACCACGTCGGCGTTGGCGGGTTTGGCCCCGTGCGTGTAGATCTTCACGAAGACCCAGTCGGGCCGGCCCTGCACATGAATCGCCTCCCGGATCCACAGATCCGCCCGCTGGGGCGTCGGCGGGTTGAACGCGCTCAGCTCACCGTTTTCAATCCGCGGAAAGCAGCCGAGCTTCCGCCGATGCCAGTTCAGCGTCAGCGGCCCCTGAATCATCAGCAGCGCTCCGTTGCCCTGGCCACCGACGGCGACATCCCGGCCGGTGTCGTGCGACTTCGGCCGCTGCGGGTCGTCCTGGGCGTAGTACAGGCTGTTGATCTTGCGCGTCTGCGTCTGGCTCGGTGCCGACGGCAGGGTGAAATCCGCATAACAGCCGACGCGGCTCAACACCTCAAGCTCGTTGTTGACGCCGCACCATTTGCCGTCGGACCGGGCGTTGTCGAGCGCCCAGTTGCCGTGGACGAACGCAAAGCGGACCTGGCCGGTGGCCTGATCCCGCGAGAGCAGGCCGTGGCGCGCAAAATCGGCTTTTGCCTGCTCCAGCTTCTTCGCCAGGCTCTCGGCGGTGTCTCCATCATGATGCAGGTGAACCTCGACTTCCCCGAATCCCTCCCGGCAGAGCGCCGCCAATCGCTCCATCACCTGCGGCTGGTACGCCTCCGCCGGATAGAAAAAGCTGTAGCGCGGCCAGCGGCCGTCGTGGTCCCGGTGCGGACGAGCTGACCGAGGGTATTCACGCACCCATCGCTCCACCCGTGCGAGCTGTTCCTCGAGCCCGGCCCCGCCCCAATCCGGCTCGTAGTGGTCCACGATGCAGAAGAGGATATGGACCGGTTGTCCCGATGCGCGCCGGCCAAAGCGTCCAGCCAGATACGATGGCAGCCAAATGGTGGTCCCTTTGATCATGCTCGAGCGCCCCTCGATTCGGCCCACTCGGCCAGGATGCGCACGATGCGCGGCGCCGCGTTCCCATCCCACAGCGGCGGCACCGGAGCGCCGTCGGTGGCGCGGGCCAGCGCCTGCGTCGCCGCGTCCACGATATGCCGCGCCGTCAACTGCACCAGCCGGTTGGTGCCGTGCGTGATGGTCACGCCGCGCTCGGTGTTCTCGCGCAGCGTCAGGCACGGCACATGGAGAAACGTCGTCTCTTCCTGGATCCCGCCGGAGTCGGTCAGCACCAGCCGCGCGCCCATCATCAGATTGAGGAAATCCAAATAGCCCAGGGGATCGATCAGGTGGAGGTGGCGCATCTGCGCGATCCGGCCGGCGAGCCCGAACTCCTCGAATCGCTTGCGCGTGCGCGGATGGACCGGAAACACGATGGGCAGCGTGCGCTCGATCTCGGCAAAGGCGCCCAGCAGCTCTTCCAACGCGGCCCGTTCGTCCACATTGGACGGCCGGTGGAGCGTCACGACCGCGTAGCCCTTGTCGGAGACGCGCAGCTGCTGGCGGATGGCGGAGCGCCGCGCCAGATCCATGTGATGCACCAGCGTGTCGATCATGACGTTGCCGACAAGGAAAATTTTGTCCTTCGCGATGCCCTCGCGCTCCAGATTCCGATCGGCCTCCTCGCACGTCGTGAACAGCAGGTCGGCGATCGAGTCGGTGACGATGCGGTTGATCTCCTCCGGCATGCGCCGGTCGAAGCTGCGCAATCCGGCCTCGACGTGCGCCACCGGCACGTCCAACTTCGCCGCGGTGACCGAGCACGCGAGCGTCGAGTTCACATCACCCACCACGAGCACGAGACCCGGCCGCTGCTCCAGGATGACCGGCTCGAACTTGGCCATGACCGCCGCGGTTTGCGCCGCGTGGCTGCCGGAGCCCACCTCAAGATTGACGTCGGGCTTGGGAATCCCCAGGTCGTCGAAAAACGCTTTCGACATGTTCTCATCGTAGTGCTGGCCCGTATGCACCAGCACGCCCTGCAGGCGCGGCTGTTGCTTGAGCGCGCTCATGATCGGCGCGATTTTCATGAAGTTCGGGCGCGCCCCGACCACGCAGAGCAGTTTCATCGCGACACTCCCATCGTTCGATACAGGTCCGCGGCTCGGCGGCAGATCGCGCGCCACTCGCGCTCCTGCTCCACATAGGCCCGGCCCTGGCGCGCCAATGTTGCGGCCAGCGCGCGGTCGGTCACCGCCTGCACGCAGGTGGCGGCCAGCGCCTCGAGGTCTTCGGCCTTGAACAACAGGCCGGTCTTGCCATGGCTCACCAGCTCCCGCAACCCGCCGACATCGCTGGCCACGACCGGGCGGCCAAAGGCCATCGCCTCCAACGGCTTGAGCGGCGTCACCAGCTCTGTGATGCGGCGCGACAGGCGCGGATAGACCAGCGCATCCATCACCGAATAGTAGGCCGGCACTTCGTGATGCGGCACCCGGCCGGTGAAGATGACGCTGCCGTTGAGATGAGCGGCCTGGGCGAGCGCGCGCAGCGCGGCTTCCTGCTCGCCGGTGCCGACGATCAACACCTTGATCTGCGGATCGCGGCGCAGCATCAGCGGCACGGCGCGCAGCAGTGACTCCAACCCTTCAAACTGGAAGAAGCTGCCGATAAAGCCGATAACCTTGGAGCCGCCGAGCGCATACCGGTCCAGGATCCCTTGATCCTTGCCGGCCAGCGGCTGAAACTGCGCGGTGTCCACGCCGTTGGGCGTGATGGCGATCTTCTCCGCGGGAAGGCCCCGCCGCACGAGCTCCTGCTTGAGGCCGTCGCAAATCACCACAATGCGATCCGCCCGGCGCAGAACGAACGTCTCCAGCAGCCGGGAGAGGCGGTACTTCAGACTGCCTTCGGTTGTTTTGTCCTGATCGACCGCCGCGTCCTCCCAGAGCGCCCGCACTTCATAGATGAATGGCCTGCGCAGCCGACGGGCGGCCAGCAGCCCGGGCAGGCCGCACATGGCCGGCGAGTGCGCATGGATCACGTCCGCGCCCTCGGCCCGCCCGATGCTGATGATGCGACGCCGCAGCTGGGCCATCGCCGCCAACTCACCCACCACCGGCACGCGCCCCAGCGGATTGGCGGACTGCCGGCAGCGGTAGTACGGCACGCCGTTGAGCGTCTCGCGGTCCGTCGCGGCCTCATGCCGCGTGGAGGTCACGACGACCGGTCGCACGCCGAAGGCGCGCTGCCCTTCGATCAGCGCCTGGCTGCGGACGGTATAGCCCGACATATTGGGAATGGAGTATCGCAGCACATGCAGCACGGTCAGCTCCGTCCCGGCCGTCTGCAGGACGCGGAACAGGTCGTCCGCGTTCGCGCCCCAGCCGCGGCCGGAGGCTGAGCGGTGGATCCGCTCCGCATCCCAGGGCGTCCGCAGCGCCTTGAGCAGCCCTGAGGCCAGCGCGTCCGGATCGCGCACCGGCACGAGCACGCCGGTGTCGCCGTCGCGAACCAGGTCCGGAATGCCGCCGGTGCGCGTGCCGATGACGGGACGACCGCTGGCGAGCGCTTCGATGACCACATTGGGGCAACCTTCGTTGATGCTGGGCAAACACAGCGCGTCGCAGGCGCCGAGCCACACCGGGATCTCCTCATGCGGCTTCGCACCGGCCAGCACCACGCGCCCGCGCAACCCGACGCTGTCCGCTCTCCGTTGAATCTCGGCCCGCAGCGGGCCGTCGCCGATCAGCACCAGCCGAAACGGCTTCGCCGCTTCCTGCGCCCGGCAGCGCCACATGGCCTCAAGCAAATCATCGAGCCCTTTCACCGGCACCAGGTTGCCGATAAAGAGCACGAACGGTTCGTCGACCGGCAGCCCGAGCCGCCGCCGGCACTCGGCCCGATCGCGCGGCGCAAAGACATCCGCGTCCACGCCGTTGGGGATGACCTCGATACGATGCGCCGGCACGCCCAGCGCTTCGGTTTTCGCTTTCAGCGAGGACGAGACCGCAATGACCCGCGCAGCGCTGCGCAGTGCCGCGGCGATCAGCCGGCGGCGCCACGGGCCGCCGGCCAGCTCGTTGATGTCGCTGCCATGGAGCTTCGCCACCAGCGGAATGCCCAACGCCGCCGCCAGCCGCGAGGCGGCGACGACGTCCGGATACGCCCACGTCGCCAGCATCCGGTCGAAGCGATGCTGGCGATGCAAGCGCTGGACCGTGGGGCGCAGGCCCCACCACAGGAGGAGCCAATTGAACGGCCGAGTCAGCCAGGGAATGACGAGGTGCCGCGGATGATGCACCTCAATGCCGTCGATCCGCTCCCGCGATGGGATGGCGGCCGCCGGCGCATGCGATGTCAGCCGTCTGAGCGGGCCAGGCATCCAGGGCACCGGAGCGACCACCGTCACGCTGCAGCGCTTGGCCAGCTCCGCGACCTGCTGCCGGTTGAAGAGTCCCCGGCGCGGTTCGGCCGCGTTAGGATAAAGGTTCGTAATGATAAGCAGCTTCATAGGCATGGACCATCCGTGTGACATCGAATTCGGCATGCACCCGTTCCCGCGCTGCGCGGCTGATGGCCTGCCGCAGCGGCTCATCGCGCAGGAGTGCCAGGATCGCCTCAGCCAACCGTTCCGGCGACTTAGGCGGCACCAGCAGGCCGGAGACCCGGTCGCTCACCACTTCGCGCAGCGCCCCGACATCGGTGGCCACGACGGGCACGCCCGCGGCCATGGCTTCAGGAACCGACAAAGGCAGCCCTTCGCTGACCGAAGACAGCACGAAGATGTCGAGCGCGCGCAGCAGCTGTGGGATGTCGGCGCGGCGGCCGAGGAACTTGACCCGCCCGGCGATCCCCAGCTGTTCCGCCAGCGATTCCAGTTCGGCGCGCAGCGGCCCGTCTCCGATGATCATCAGGAGCGCACGGGGCATGGCGTTGGCGACCCGCCGGAACGCCTCCAGCAGCGTGGCATGATCTTTCACCGCGGCCAACCGTCCCACCGCGCCGATGACCGGTCCGGAGCCGTTCAGCCCCAGCTCAAGCTTCAGGCCGGCGACATCCACCGGTTGGCTGAATCGCTCCGTATCAATTCCGTTGACAATGGTCGTGATCTTCCGCGCCGGCAACCCCTGACCCTCCACCAACTGCCGCTTTACCTTCTCCGAATCGCTGATGATGACGTCCGTCCGTCCGGCCAGCCACCGCTCGGCCCGCATGAGCCGCCGCTGATGCGGGAACAGATTGCTGTGCTCCGTATGGTACAGCGCCGCACCCGACCACTTGGCGGCCAGGGCCGCATAGAGCCAGGGCGTGACATTGTGCGTATGGACGATATCGGGGCGCAGGCGCCGGCAGAGCTGCAGCAGCCGGAGTGCTAGCATCGGATCGAGCCCGGCCCGCTTTTGAAGCAGATGCACCTGCACCCCCTGGCGGCGGAACGCCTCGGCCAGATCGCCGTCCCCGGTCAGGCTGACCACATGCCGGTCATACCGGCGCGGATCCAGGCGTTCCAACAGGTTCAACGCTACGTACTCGGCTCCGCCGGTCTGGAGAGTGAAGAGGACGTGCAGGAGACGGAGCGGCTCGCCGGCCATCAGACAGTCGTCTCCCGATGCTTCCTGAAAAATTCACGGATGTCCGCTTCGGACCTGTCCTCCCATGGCTTGACGGAATGCGCGATCTTCTTTCCACGCCTCACGAGCTCCTCCGGCGGGCACGGCAGCCCTCGCCATCGCAGCCCAAGAGGGCGTTGACCCGTCGCGAAATCGTCCAGCTCCATCCCGACGGCCTTCACCAGGATCCCGAAGAGCACATCTTCCGGCAGGTCCAATGCCCGCAGCTCAGGCAACCCCAGAAGCCGCGCATCGACCAGGCGCCGCACACATTCGGAGCTGTAGAAGCATGCCCCGCCGAGGCAATGATCTCCCATCTGATAGCCGTACCAGGACACTCGCGCCAGCAGGCGGCGGAGCAGCCACACTCCCCAGGGGTTTTTCAACCACCAGGCGCTCCCGCGGGCCCGCCTGTGAATCATCGCGCCGACCGTCGTGAAGCTGCGCGGTTCGCCGTTGCAATCGATCCGGTAGGAGCCCAGGATTCCCACGCGCGGACGCTTGGCGAAGTAAGCGATCGCTTCTTTCTCGGGACGCTCGCCGATGATGAGGGCATCGACGTCCATCCGCAGCACCACGCGGGCCTCGTAACGTTCGGTCACATACCGCAGCCCCTGCGACAGCACGTGATAGAGCCCTCCGTTGATGCCCGATGGTCCACCGGTCTCCACCACTTCCACCTCCGAATAGATCGTCCGGAGCTTCGCGCAGACCTCCTCGCCCGAATCATCGACCAGCACGATTCGGCGATCGGGCGTCGTGTAGCGCTGGACGCTTTCGACCGTGTCCCTGAGGAACTCGATGGAGGTTGAGGGCCCCACCGGGATGACCACCGCCAGCGTGATGGGCTGCACAGGCCGGGTCATAGAGCGTTCTCTCCATGGGCAACCTGCAGCGGCTCCGCGCACCGGCGCCGGCACCGCCTCACCCACCCGAGACACGCCGGGCTCAAGAACGTCGCCGCCATAAACCCCCAGATCCTCGGATTCCACGGCGCATGCCTGAGGCTGACGAGAAACTTGGCGCGGGCCTCGCGAAGCCGGTTAGCCGTAAAATGCTCATGGCCCCAGTTGAAGAAGAGCCGTGCTAATCGGCGGCGATACATCCGGCGCACGGAAGGATTCCCCGCCCCCCGCCTGACGACCGCACGCTCGATCACGAGCGCCTCGCCGGAGTAGGACCGATCGGTGCTCCGGCTGATCCCCACCGCATGCAGCCGGTAGCGCGCCAGGGGCTGGTCAACGTAGAGCGCCTCATGGCGCTCCGCGATCCGCAGCCACATGTCGTAGTCCTCGACGGAGATCAGCTCCCGCGCCTCATCGAAGCCGCCCACCTGCTCGAGGCACGCCTTGCGGATCACGACCGTCGAGGTCGGCACCCAGTTGTGCCAGAACAGCGCCTCGGCAATATCCCCGGAGGGCCGAGCGTGCCGCCCGCGGGACGGCTGGCGCAGCAAACCCTGCTCATCGATTTCCGACATGGCCGAGTAGACCAGGCCCACCGAGGGGTGCCGCAGCAGCAGATCCATCTGGGCCCGCAGCTTGTCCGGCTCCCAGAGATCGTCGGCATCGAGAAAGGCGAGATACGCCCCGGACGCCATCCGGATGCCGAGGTTGCGCGCGCTCGCCGGTCCGCCGTTCGGTTTGCGCACGTACCGGACCCGCGTCCCGTACGCCGCCGCCACCCAGCTCAAGTCCTCCGTCGAGCCGTCGTCCACGACGATCACTTCGAGGTTGGGATAGGCCTGGTGCAGGGCCGAATCGACCGTCTCACGCACGTACGCGGCGGCGTTGTAGACCGGGATGATCACGCTGACCAGCGGCGCGAGCCGATCGTCACCGGTCATCCAGCACCTCGCGGTACATCGCGACCTGCTGCGCCATCACCACGTCCGTGGCGAATTGCGCTTCGGCCTGGCGCCGGGCGCGGCCCGATGCGGCCGCGCGCGCCTCCGCCTGCCGATACCGGACGATAGCCGAGGCCAGCGCGCCGGGGCGCTGCATGTCGACGGTTTCTCCGCCCTCGCCGATCGCCCACCGGGCCACCGGCTCCTGATGCATGAGGCACGGCACGCCGCTCGCCAGCGCCTCCAGCGTCGCGTTGGCGAGCATCTCTTTGAAGGAACACAGGACGAACAGATCCGCCGCCCGGTACAGCTCGGGCATCTGCTCCCGCGGATGGTCCACCAGAAAGTGCGCGCGGCGCCCCAATTGCTCCGCGCCCATCTGCGCCAAACCGTCCGTGTCCCCGGTGCGCGCCCCGGCCACGAGCACGTGCACCGGCTGCCCCTCCGAGGACGGGATGCCAGCCGCCTCGGTCAGCAGATAGTCGATGCGCTTGTGGTGGCGCTTGATGGCGGCCACGCAGAGCATCACGAACGCCTCCTGCGGAATGCCCAATCGCGCCCGGACCGCCGCGCCCCCGCCCGGATGAAATGTCTCCGTATCTACGAAATTGGGCACCACGAATTGCCGCCTGGACGCCACACCCTGCCGGCGCGCCTCCTCCAGATGAAACGGGGCGAGGTGCTGCACATAGTCGAACCGGCTTAAGAAATCCGGCGGCTCTTCGGTGCCGTGATTGAGGATGACCTTGGCGCGGCTGAGGCCCGCCTTACGCGCCGCCTGCAGTATCGCCGCCACCTGCGGATCCTTGGTGTGCACGAGGTCAAATCGGCGCGCGCGCGGGAGCAGATTCAGCGCAAAGGTCGTCTGCTCCGTCTGATAGGCGGATCCGAAACCCACGCGCCAACTCCACGCCGGCAAGACCCGGTTCAGCCGATCCGACAACCGGCTGCCCCGCGCGATGCACGGCAGCACATGCACGCCCGCCGCGCGATTGGCGCCGCTGCCCTTAAAGAGCGTGACGTCCACGCCCCGCCGGCGCAGGGCGTCAAACGCCTCCTGGGACCAGGTCTCCACACCCCGGCGCACGTGGCTGAGGCCGCTGCAGGAGAGGGCGAGCTTCATCAGAAGTACCACACCCGGTGCGCGACCGCTGCGTGCAGCTGGCCAGCTTTCTTCGCCAGAAAGACGAGCACGTCGAGACCGTCGAGGGCCATGCGCTCGCGCGCCTGCGCGTCGCGCGGACGCCGCAGGCGCCGCAGGACGCTGCGCAGCCACGCGCCGCACTTGCCGGTGAACGCCCGCAGCTCCCAGTACGCGTGTTTCAGCGTCCGCGGACCCATCCGGTCCCGATGCTTCAGGTAATTCAGCACGGAGCCGTAGCCGTAGTTCCGGCGTTGGCGCAGGAGCTCGCGCACCGTCCGCCGGGGCTCATGCTGAACGACGGCATCCGGGCACAGCGCGATCGACAGCCCCAGTCGCTCCTGCACGCGCCACGCCAGGTCCGCATCGCCGCCGGACTTCACCATCGGATCAAAGAGACCAGCCCGCTCCAGCGCGACTTTGGGGTAGAACGCGTTGGCGGTATAGGCCGCGGGCAGAAACGAGTTTTCCGCCAAGGCCTTTTCCTGTGATAGCGCCCCCTTTTCGCTGGCGTACCGCCGCGCCGGGGGGGCGGGCGGCAGCGGCCGGATGCCCCCGGCCACTCCGCCGACCGAGGCATTGGCAAACCCCGCCGCGCCGCGCCGGAGCCACTGCGGTGAGGCCACGCAATCCGCGTCGGTAAACGCGATCAGCTCGCCGCGCGCCTCCCGGATGCCCCGGTTGCGGGCCGCGTAGGAGCTTTGCACCTGTTCCTCCCGCACATAGCGCACCGCGAACGTCTGCACGATGGCCGCCGTCCCGTCTGTCGAGTTGTTATCCACCACGATGATCTCCCTCCGGTCGGACGGATAGTCCTGGGCCAGCAGCGCCGTCAGACAGGCTCCGATGGTCTCCGCCCCGTTGAAGACGGGGACCACCACCGAGACGAACGGCCTTGCGGCATCCGCTACAGCCATGTCTTCATCGCGAGCTGCGTCATCCCCAGCACGCCCACGGCCAGAAGGAAGACTTTCACCGCATCGCCTCCGGTGAACCGAAAGCGCACCTGCTCGATGTCCTGGCTCGCGAGGGAGTACAGCGACGCGGACAGCCCATACACCAGATACGGCAGCTCGTTGTAGGTTCGCGACAGGAAAAACGCCGTAGCGGCGTACCCCATGAGCGCCGCCTGCAGGCCATAGGCGTAGGGGGCGAGAGTCGCATGATGCTTCTGGACCAATGAGAGCCCCTTAAATGACACATACAAGACCGCCAGCCAGCACCAGAGGCCGACCAGGCCCAGCTCGGCGGCCGCCAGCACGAAGGAATTGTGCGCCGTCAGCGGATAGTCGTTCGTGAACAGGTCCTTGCCCACCCCGAAGATCGGATTGGCCTTCATGAGCTGAAAACCGTAATACCACGAATCGAGCCGGCCGTAGGCGGACTCATCGGGACCGGCGGACAGTAAGCCCAGGCGCGAGGGCCCGAAGAGGAAAAACGGCACGGCAAAGAGGCCGCCAAGCACTCCTCCGGGGATGACATACCGGGAGCGCTTGACGAAGAAAAACATGATCGCCACCAGTAGACCCAACGCCCCGCCCCGCGAGTTGGTCAGGAACACGCCGTACACCAGCAGGAGCAGGAGCCCCAAGGGCAGCACTTTCAGGCCAAAAAACCCCGGCTTGAACAGGATGGCTAGCAGCACCGGCACCATGATGGCGAACGCCAACGCCAGGTCGTTCGGATCGTTGAAGATGCTGATCCAGGTGATCCGCCCGGCGATCAGCTTCTGCCCGGCCCACCCGTGCCCGGTCAGCTTCTGGCCAATCCCCTGCCAGACCAGCACGGCGGTCAGAAAGACGAGAAGCCAGAGCACGATCTTGAATCGCCAGGTGGACGTCACCGTGTTGACCACGAGAAAGTACATGATCAGCACCGGGGCAAAACCGATGATCGCCGCCTGGATGCCCCCGATATAGGTGTGCGCCGCATGGGAAGCCGCCATGGCGCCAAACAGGCTTAACATCAATCCGGTGTGGGGCACCCGGACAAGGCCTTTGCGGGTCGCCACGATGTGGAAGACGAGGAACAACCCGCCGGCGATGAGCGTGAGATCGGCCAACTGCCATCCGCGAAACACCGGGATCCATTCCGCCGGACGGATGTAGAGCACAACCAGATAGAGGAGGAGCCAGAAGAACGCCATCAACGGTCTTGGACGCTCGGTAGTTCCGTCAGTCCGTCGCGCCAGCGCCAGTGATGCGGCAGGCGCACGGTACCGCCTTCCGTATTGCGATCCGGAGCGATGGTGAAGAAGCAGGCATGCTCGCGCCGGTCCAACGAAGCCGGATTGCCCGCCTCGTTGATCTCGACCGCCACCTGGTATCCGTTCGGCAAGAGATTCATTGCCTCATACCCCAGCGAGAGCACGCCGCAACCTTCCAGCTTCGGAAGCGGCGCAGCGTCCCGCAAGGAAGAGGCCACGTGGCACGTCAGCCCATCGGCCCGGTCGATCCGCACGGTGACGACCGGCCGCTCCACCGGCCGCGAGCAAGCATAGGCCACGTCCAGCGTCACCGGGTCGCCCGGATGGTACATGTCCGCCACGGCCCCAGCGGCATTGCGCAGCTGCACGGACTCGATCCGCAGAACGGCGCCTTGCGTCGAGGGCTCCTGGCGCGTCTGGGTGGCCGCAAACCGCTGCTGCTCGGCGTGGACGACCCGCTGGCGATACGTTCGAATGACATCGGACGCCGCGCCTTCGGCCACCAGCTGTCCCCCCTCCAGCAAAATCGCGCGGTCGCAAATCCGCTGGACCGCCGGCAGATTGTGCGAGATGAAGATCATGGTCGTGCCCATCTGCTTCAGCTCGTGGATGCGCGAGATGCACTTGTGCTGAAACGTCAGGTCGCCGACCGCCAGCACCTCGTCGATCAGAAACACGTCCGGATTGATGTACGCCGCGATCGCAAACCCCAGCCGCACGTACATGCCCGAGGAGTAGCGCTTCACCGGCGTATCGATGAACCGCTCCAGCTCCGAGAAGGCGACGATCTGGTCGAAGAGCCGGCGAATCTCGGCTCGCTTCAGGCCGAGAATCGCTCCGTTGAGGTAGACGTTCTCCCGGCCCGTCAGGTCCGGATGGAATCCCGCGCCGACCTCGATCAGCGCCGCCAGCTTTCCCTGCACGGCGAGCGTCCCTTTCGTCTGCTTGGAGATGCCGGAGAGCAGCTTGAGCACCGTGCTCTTGCCCGCTCCGTTGCGCCCGATGATGCCCAGCGTTTCCCCCTG
>ORMF010179918.1_pt1 | contig 21241 bp, 16 predicted proteins | sample 1779871 | NCBI WGS metagenome assembly ORMF01 (sample SAMEA104232316, study PRJEB22302) | groundwater metagenome | biome: forest; feature: aquifer; material: groundwater | place: USA | collected 2011-08-07 | depth 5.4 m | reverse complement strand
CGACAGGAACAGCTCCCACTCGGGGGGCTTGAGTCCCCTTCATCACGCCGACCGGGAGCATAGCTCCCTTCAAAATCCGAGAGGCCCCTTCGGAGGGGCCTTCATCAAACCACCCGCTATGCGGGTGGTATTTGATTTTTGCGTGTGAACTTGGAAGCGCCGGCGGCCCGGCGATCCGGTAGCCTCGGACAATCAAGAGATGGAGCGAACGCAGTGAACCATGTGAAGGCGTCGGGATGGGTCGGAGTTCTCGCGACGATCAGCGTGTTCGGCTGCACTTCATCGCCCGATCGTGACGCCGCCACGGACGCTTCCGCCGACGCGGCGCCCGACGGTCCGGCCGACGACGGCGTGCCCGACGCCCCGACCGCCGACGTCCGGCGTGACGTCGTGATGTGTCCGCCGGCTCTCGGCACGCCCGCAGACTTTGTGCCTGGTCCGCGTGCGATGCACGCCATGGATTCCGTGCTGCGCATGAATCACCTGCAGGCCAAGGCCACGCACAACAGCTATCATGTGCGTCCAACCGTCGACGTGACGGAGTGGGCCTACACCCACGTTCCGCTCGCGCAGCAATTCGACACGCAGGGCGTGCGCGGAGTCGAACTCGACCTGAACTGGAACTCGGACTGCCAGCGACTCGAGGTCTACCACATTGCACTTCTCGATCCGAACACCACGTGTCGTGTGTTCACGGACTGCCTCGCACAGATACGCAATTGGTCGGCAGCCCATCCCGGACACCATCCACTGTTCATTCACATCGAGCCGAAGTTCAACGCGGATCCTGCGACCGACGAACTGCGCATGATGGCAGTCGAGCGAGAGATCCTGTCGGTCTTTTCCCGCACGTGGATCATCACGCCCGACGAGGTTCGTGGCAGTTCCGCAACCCTTGCGCAGGCGATCATGGCGAACGGATGGCCGACGCTCGGACAGTCGCGCGGGCGCGTGCTCTTCTACGTCGACCGAACCGATGGCCTTCGCGATCGGTACACTCACGGCAATCGCGACCTCGATGGTCGGCTGCTGTTCGTCGACAGTCGTCTGGGCGATCCGTTCGCCGGCGTGATGGTGTTGAACAACCCGATCGGCGACTCCGCGGCGATTCGCGCGGCGCTTGGGGCCGGATTCATCGTGCGGACCCGCGCAGATTCCAACCCCGCCATGGCGTTCGCCAACGACCGCGCGCAACTCGACGCGGCCCTCGCGTCGGGCGCCCAGATCGTCAGCACGGACTTTCCAGCGCCGGTGACCGGCGTGCCGTACTCGGTCACGATTCCCGCTGGCACACCGTCGCGATGCTCGAGCGTGACCGCGCCGATGTCCTGCACCGCGATCGCCATCGAAGACCCCGCGTTGCTCGCGCGGTGAACCGTGTGCCGCCGCCGCGACCGTGGCCGCAGCCCCTTGCGCGTCTCGGTGCCCGCTTTCGTTGACTCTGCGGCCCAGTGTGGACTACGTCCCACCCGACATGATGCACCACCTGATCACGACTTGGTTCGGCTGGGTACGCGACTGGCACTACCTCGGTGTGTTTCTTCTCATGGCGATGGAGTCGTCGATACTCCCGGTTCCCAGCGAACTCGTGATTCCGCCTGCCGCGTATTGGGCATCGCGCGGGCAGATGAGTTTGGCGGGCGTGGTGCTCGCCGGGACCGCGGGTTCGTTCGTGGGTGCGATGGTGATGTACGGAGTCTCACGCGCAGTCGGTCGGCCGCTCGTGCTGAGGTTCGGTAAGTACTTTTTCGTTCCGCCAGACAAACTCGAGCGTGCGGAGCGGTTCCTCGAGCGTTTCGAGAAGGGCGGCGTGTTCTTTGCGCGCCTGTTGCCCGTCGTTCGCCACCTCATCGGGATCCCTGCCGGGATCGTTCGAATGCGCGTCGTACCGTACGCGATCATGACGATCATCGGTTCCGCGCTCTGGTGCACGGTGCTCGCGTACTTTGGGCAACAAGTGCTTGGCAGCCAGCCGGGGCTCATCGACAACCCCGCCGCGCTCATCGCTGCGCTCAAGGCCAAGTCGCACTTGATCGCCGGCGGCGTTCTCGTGCTCGCGATTCTGTACTTTGTCGTCGTTCGCGTCACGCGCAAGACTGACCCGTGATGTCGCCACGCCGCCACGGACGGCGCCTCAGTTCATCGGCACTCTTCGGTGCTGCACGATGAAATAGAACTGCTCCATTCCGCGCGAACCATCTCCGAAGAACTCGGCGACCTGCCGAAGAACGCGGTCGAAGTCGTCGGCCCCGAGGGGCCCGCCCGCGCCGGCCGCGACTCGGTGCGTCTCCGCGATGGCATCGCCGAGCACGACGATGGGCTCGTCGGCGACGGGTGGGTTGTCAGGGCGCGAGACCATGTTGGGCAGCAGTTGGTCGAGTACGTGATCGCTGTCGTACCCGCGAGCCCGGTCGACGAAGCGCAACACGGTCGGCACGAGTTCCTCTCGGAGGAAGCCCATGCCGTCCGTGGCCCCGACTCGTCGCTGAAACGCCGGCGCAAGCGCGTGCAGGAATGGATCGATGTCGGAATCCGCGCGCATCAGTTGCAGCAGGTCCCCGAGTCCCGTGAGCGTGAGTCCAAACGTGTTGTCTGCGCCGTCGCCCGATTCGTCGAGTAGGTATTGCAGCAACTGCCCGATGGCCGCGCGTGTGGCGCCGTCGTGATAGAAATCCAACAAGAGCGTCACGGACGTCCCGAAGGTAGGTCCGGCGATGACCTCGGCGAGGCGATTGCCCAGACCGCGCGCCCACGCGTCGAAGTCGCCAGCGCTGCGATGCGCTGAAACCCGCGCACGTAGCCATTGAATCAGCATCCGCGAAATCGTCGGGATGTGGCGATTGTGAAACCGCGCGCTCGCAGTTCCACCGTCGTCCACACCGAGGAACAGATCGACCATCGCACTGCGCGCCTGCTCCCACGAGTCGCGCTCCGCGGGTGCGCTTGCGAACGAGGCATCGATTGCGTTGAAGGCGTCTGCGAACAGGTAGTACAGACTCGGCGGGGAAACGGGCGTGCGGCCATCGGAGCGAACGGTCGTTCTGCGACCATCTCGGTACGCGAGGTTCGGGATGGCCGCGGGGTCGAGAAGCGCGCGCGCCAGCAGGACGAGTGCGTCGAGTCCCGTGCGCCCCCCCCCGGCATTGATGGATGGCAGTGTGCGCACGAGGCTCGAAGCGGACGGAAGCAGGTCCCCAGCGAGCGCGTCGGCGAGAATCGGCTCGAACCTCCGCGCGCCGTCGAGCGCGCTGTACCGCGCCATGGCCGGATCTCGGTTCTGATACCAGCCGGCGCGCTCCGTCGCGTAGTGAAGGTGAACCGCGCTCAACAGTTCGACGAGCAAGTGTGCCGATGCGTCGCCGTGCCGAACGAACGCCTCGGCCAGCGGACGAAATGCCGCGTAGAAGTTGTCGAGTTCGGCGGCGAACAGCGTCGCGGCGTGCACCGTTCGGACGTCGAGTCCGTCACGCGTCCGCACGGGATCCGCGAGTGCGCGCGTGAAGTCTGTTCGCATCGAGTCCGGCTGGAACACGAACCGATTGATGGCCTCCGGCGTCGGCGTGCGATCGAATCCGCGAATGCCCGAACTGGACTCCAGCAGCGAGTCGATCGTTCCCGGGAAAACCCCCGCCAGCCACGATGCGATCCCGCCGTCTCGCAGGTCCAGCCGCACGACGCCGGCGATCGCTTGGAGGTACGCAATGGCTGCATCGTCGATGCGAAGCAACTCGCAGGCGCGATAGGTACCGATCAGCGGCCACCGCACGAGACTGTTGACGCGAATGTACGCGCCCTCGCGGTTGCAGATCGGAACGCCGTTGAGATCGTGAACAACGTGCAGAAACCGCTGAAACAGACTGCGATTGTCCGCGGGTCCGGCCACGGTTCGATCGGCTCCGTCGCGGACGAAGTCGGACGTGTCCGCAGCGTTCCAGTCGACGCGGGTCGTGAGCACCGCCGGAATGGGTGGGTTGTTCTGGTCGGCTGCGGTCCAACGCGGTTCGACGCGGTCGCGCGTGCGCGCCCAGGTCGCGAAGATTGCACCGAGGCGGTCGCCGTTGCGGTCGCCGAGGGCCGCGACGACGTCTTCGAGCAACCCCGGAACGAGCGCGATGCGCCGCGCCACGTCGATGACATCGTCCCAGACATTGGACTGCGGACTGATCGTCGCGCTCGCGTTCATGTCGGCCGAGCGGTCGATGGCCAACATTGCGGCGACGGATCGCGCGAGAAGTGGCTCTTGCGTCGCGAATAGCTGCTCGAACGTGTTGAGGATCGGGTCGATCGTCGGTGCGGCAAGCGTGGATCCCGCGGCGTGCACGAAGTCGACGAGCGGTGCGTTCGTCGACGTGTCGTAGCTTCCGAACGAGGCCGCCGGTGCATGGCCGAGGCAATCGGCCGGTGGCTGGAACGCGCTCTGCGTGCATCGAACCTCGGGAGTTGCAGTTTCGAGTGGGCCGTCGTGCATGTAGTCATGCGAGCCGTTGTGGTGAACGCCCATCAGCGCCGAAGCACCGTGGGCGAACCGCAGCGCCGTGCTCGGACCAGGATCGACGAGTGTCCGGGCATCGCGGAGCAACGCCGCGAGGACGGTCTGGTCCAGGTCGACGTAGTCGTACAGCGCCGTGCCGTCTCGCATCGCGCGACCCTCGGGATCGCGCGGTGTGCTCGCGGGTGCGCCCTCGCTCGTCGGAAACGGCGCATCGGGACGGGGGTCGAGCGGGTGCATCGCTGCGTCGACGAACACACCGCGTGCGGAATCCGCGAATCCATCGCGCGGACTCACGTCGACGAACGGCGTCGGCAGCGCGCCCCCCACCGGTGCAACGCGAGGCATGCCGACCGAGTCCCGGCGGGTCATCCAGCGCGCGCGACCGGTCGAAAGCGCGGGGTCGCTTCGGAGTACCAGATCGATGGTCGCGTCGAGTGTCGTGCCCGCGCGCGGGTCGCTGGACGGTGCCGCGCCCGCGAGCTCGCCGCGAAAAACATCAAGTGCGTTGTGCCAATTCGCATGGCCCGCTCCCGCCGGACGCCCCGGGGCGTCGTCGCCGATCAATGCCATCATCGCGTCGAGCACATCCCCGAGCTGCGGGTACCCGAGGAGCGCGCGGGCCAGACCGATCGCCGCGCGCGGTCGCCGCATTCCCTGCCGCGCGGACATTCGCTCGAGCGCGTCGAGCGCAGCGCGGTTCTCCGCCATTCCGCGAAGCAGCCGTGTGAGGGCGCGCGTGGTCTGTGGCAACAAGTCCTCCGCGGTCCCACTCCCGGCGTCCGGGACCGCGATCGTGCCGCCGAGGGGCGTCACGCCGTCGCCTCCGTACAACGGCAATAGACGCCACAGGAATGGGTCCATTTGCGGGTAGAGCGACACCGGGATCGTGCGATCGAGCGCGTCGATCACTGCCAGACGTCTCGTGGTCAACGCACGAACACGATCGCCGAGCATCGGGATCGACTCCGGGGGCGCCGCACCGACGCACGCAGGGCGCGCACGCGCGAAGTCGAGATCGTCCGGCGACTCACCGACGTCCACCCGCGCGCAGAGAATTCGAAACGTCTCGGCCCCGACCGTTCCCCTCGGGTCAACCTGGCGGCGCGTGTCGAACTGGTTCGCACACATCCACGTACCGGCCGCGACAACGGCCACGGCCGCCAGCACCCGCCCGCCCGTTGGCACTTTCATCCGTCGGTCGTCGGTCATGGGTGAACGAACGCGGCATCGTATCACCATTCCTCCCTGCGTCCGCGCGCTTCTCCCTGGGCGCCGCGAGGGTTCGTCCGCCGGGAACCGCGCGAATCGTGATACCGTTTGATCAATGCCCCGTCCGGGCGCCAGCGCCACCCTTCCACCTCCCAGAACGCTCCCCGTTCGCGCGCTGCTCGGCGAGGCGTTGCCCTTCAAGCTCGAACTGATCGCGGGCGAGTCCGGCTTGGATTCGCCGATCGCGCACCCTCGGATCCAAAAGCCAGGCCTCGCGCTGGTGGGTCACTTCCAAGGCGTCTCCAACGAGCGGATCCAGATCCTCGGCGAGACGGAAATCAGTTTTCTCGAATCGATGACCGCCGAGCGTCGGCTGGAGGCGTGCATGCGTTTTTTCGCCCGCGGCTTTCGCTGCGTGATCGTGACCAGCACGCGCCCGACGCCGACCGAACTCGCGGCGGGAGCCGAGACTGCGAGCTGCCCGCTCTTCCGCTCACCGATGAAGAGTTCCACGACGATCAACGCGTTGCACGCGTTGCTCGACGATCAACTCGCCGCGCGGACGCGTGTGCATGGCGTGTTCGTGGACGTGTACGGCGTGGGCATTCTGTTGCTCGGGAAGAGCGGCATCGGCAAGAGCGAGTGTGCGCTCGAACTCGTGCAACGCGGACATCGACTGATCGCGGATGACGTCGTGGACTGCTCGCTGCGTCCGCCGGACTCGATCTACGGCGCGGCCAGTGATCTGTTGCGCAACCACCTTGAAGTGCGCGGGTTGGGGGTTCTGAACATCAAGGACTTGTTCGGCGTCGCGTCCGTGCGTGGGCGAAAGCGTATGCACTTGGTGATCCAACTCATGGCGCGCGACGAACACGAGAGTTGGGACCGTCTGGGCGTGGACGACGAAGCGTACGAACTCTTGGGCGTGCGAACGCCACTTCGCCGTGTGCCCGTCCGTCCCGGAAAGAATACCGCCAACACGATCGAAGTCGCCGCTCGCAACGAATTGTTGCGTCAAGCCGGGCATCATTCGGCAAAGGAGTTCCACTCGAAACTCGCCGCGGCGCTTGGTGTGCCCGACCCGGGCGCAACGCCGGAGGAGCCGTCGACCGGATGAGCCACGCGCGCGACATCACGGTCGTAACGGGGCTCGGCGGAGCCGGACGGTCCACGGCGTTGCACGTCCTCGAAGACCTCGGTTTCTATTGCATCGACAATCTTCCGACGCCACTTCTGGCGCAGGCCGTCGCTCTGTGCGCAAATCTCGGCCCCGATGCCCGAATCGCCGTGGGCACCGACGTGCGCGTTCGCGCGTTTCTCGAGAACGCCAACGACGAGATCGCCGCGCTGAAAGCCCGAGGCGAGTCGGTCACCGTGGTATTTCTCGACGCAGACGACGCGGCGATCGTGCGCCGGTACAGCGAGACGCGGCGCCCCCATCCACTTCGCGCGGAGATGAAGGACGCCGACGTTCTGACGCTGATCAACGCCGAGCGGGAGCGATTGCACGACCTGCGGCGCCGGGCGGACCGGGTCATCGACACGTCGCTTCTCACCGTGCACGAACTGCGGCGCACGATGATGGAAATGTTCGGTGGCGCCGGGAAGACTCGCATGGTCACCCGCGTCATGTCGTTCGGCTTCCGCTACGGGATCCCCCTCGACGCCGACTTGGTGTTCGACGTGCGCTACCTTCCCAATCCTCATTTCGTGCCGGAACTGCGTCCGCACACGGGGCGCGATGCCGACGTCGCGAGATTCGTTCTCGAACGCCCCGAGACAGAACAACTGCTGACGAGCGTCTCGCAACTCTTGCTGCCACTGCTTCCCCGGTACGCCGACGAGGGCAAGGCGGTCTTGACCGTCGCCATCGGCTGCACCGGCGGTAGGCACCGTTCCGTCGCAATCGCCGAGGTTCTGTCCCGTCGGTTGGTGGACGGTGGCGCGCCGGGGAGCGTCATTGCATCGCATCGAGACATGGAGCGCGGCGAATGAACCGATGGGGCACCCACACTCCGTGGACGTCCAAGGAGACACCGTGAGCGAGCGCGAAGAGCGATTCTTGATTGTGAACGAGCTGGGGCTTCACGCCCGCGCCGCGACGAAACTCGTGCAACTCGCAGGGAAATTTCGCGCGGAGGTTTTGGTCGAGAAGGATGGGCAAGAGGCGAATGCGAAGAGTGTGATGGGCGTCTTGCTGCTTTGCGGCCAGAAAGGCACGTATGTTACGGTCCGGGCCGAGGGGGACGATGCGGACGAAGCCGTCCGACAGATCGGCGAATTGATCGCCAATCGATTCGGGGAGGGACGTTGAGCGACGGGGGAACACGCAAACTGCGCGGCATCGCGGCGTCGCCCGGCGTGATCGTCGGCCGCGCACTGGTCACCGATCGTCGCCGGGTGTCCGTCCCCCGGAGACACGTCGAAGAGGCCGACGTCGAAGGTGAAGTGACTCGATTGCGCCTCGCGATCGACGGTGCGCGGGCGCAGTTGCAGACGGTGCGCGCGCGACTGCCGACCGAGTCGAGTGACCATGCGCTGATTCTCGAGGCGCACTTGATGATGCTCGACGACCAATTGCTGGTCGACCAGGCGATCGATGCGATCCGTACGGACCGCATCAACGCCGAGTGGGGACTGCGCCGTACGGTCGAGCGCATCAAGGAACTCTTCGAGCGCGCGGACGACGACTACTTCCGCGAGCGACGGAGCGACGTCGACTTTGTCGGCGAGCGCGTGCTGCGGCAGCTGATGGGCACGCCGTGGGAGGTGCAGCGCCCGCGTGACGGCGAAGGCCCCGTCATCGTCGTCGCGCACGAGCTGTCGCCCGCGGACACGGCCTCGCTCGCGAAGAGTGAAGTCGTGGGATTCGTCACCGACGGCGGGAGTGCCACTTCGCACACGACGATCATGGCGCGAGCACTTTCGCTGCCGGCGGTCGTCGGCGCGGAGGAGGCGACCAAGCACATCGCGACTGGGGACGTGCTCATCGTCGACGGTCTGCGCGGCGAAGTCACGCTGATGCCGAGCGCGTCGGAAGTGGCCGCGGCCGAAGACCGTGGTCGTCGATACGCGGCATTCGTTCGCGCACTCGCGACCAATCGCGACGTGCCCGCGCGCACGCGTGACGGTGTGCCCGTGGCGTTGCGCGCGAACATCGAGTTGCCGGCCGAGGCTGCCGTCGCGCTCGACCACGGCGCGGACGGCATCGGCTTGTACCGTACCGAGTTCTTGTACATCGACCGCCGCGCGCTGCCGACGGAAGACGAGCAGTACGAAGTGTACGCGGCAATCGTGCAGGCGATGAACCCGCGGCAGGTGACGCTGCGCACGTTCGACATCGGCGGAGACAAATTTGCGACGGCCTTCCGGCTCCCGCGCGAGATGAACCCGGCGCTCGGACTTCGCGCCGTCCGCTTGGCGCTGCGCGAACGAGACGTGTTCCGAACGCAACTGCGGGCGATGCTTCGGGCTGCGGCGCGTGGGAACGTGCGAATCATGATTCCGATGATCGCGACGCTCACCGAGCTGCGCGACTCTCGTTCAGAGATCGCGCTGGCGCGGGCGGAACTCGAAGCGCGCGGAATCGCGGTGCCCGAAGTTCCGGTCGGAATCATGGTCGAGACACCTGCGGCCGTGATGATCGCGGATGCCCTCGCGCGCGAGTCGGCGTTCTTGTCGATCGGCACCAACGACCTCATGCAGTACACGCTTGCGGTCGATCGCGGAAACGAACACGTCGCGCACCTCGCTCGGCACCTCGACCCCGCCGTCGTTCGCTCGATTGCCCGAGTTGCACGGGCCGCCGCGAGCGCAGGGATTCCATGCGCAATGTGCGGCGCGATGGCCGGCGATCTGCTCGCGCTTCCGGTCGTCCTGGGGCTCGGCGTACACGAGTTGTCCGTCGAGCCGGCCGCGGTGCCGGAAGTGAAAGCGGCGCTTGCAAGGATCGATGCGAGTGAGGCGAGCGAAATTGCGAACCGCGCGACCGAACTCTCGACCGTCGACGAGATCGAGGCGCTCGTGCGACAGAAATTCGGATCACGGCTCGAAGTGTTGATCTCGGGTGGCGAAAATCCAGCGCTTGGTGATACGGGTGCGTTCAACGTCGGCAGCCGATCGCCGTCGAACATGGCCGAGGTCGAGTCGTAGATGGAATCGTCGAATGTGCTGGATCCCGAGGAACGCGTACTGTGCCCGGATGAAATGTGTACCGGGATCCTCGGCGAGGACGGTACGTGCGGGACGTGCGGCACCGTGGGTGCGGTGGTCACGCAGCGGGGGATGGTGGTGGTGCGAGTAGCGGAGGAAGAGGAGGCGGAGGGAGAGGGGGAAGACGGGGACGGCGACGGAGATGGGGACGGCGACGGCGACGGGGACGGAGACGGGGACGGCGACGGCGACGGGGGCGGAGACGGCGACGGCGACGGCGACGGCGACGGAGATGGCAACGAGCACGAGCACGAGCACGAGCACGGGCAGGGGGAGGGGGAGGGGGAGGAGAGGAAGCCGTGCGAGGACGACATGTGTGTAGGGATCGTCGCGGCGGATGGGCGGTGCGGGACGTGCGGGTTGTATCAACGGCGGGCGTGACGGCTTGATTCTCGTCGACCGGACACCATAGGTAGACGCACCAGCGAGACGCATGGCGGACGAACGGAAGATTCCTGGGGGGCGACTCGGCCGACTCGCACGCCTCGCGGCGGTGGGCATCCGGACCGGCGCGAGCATGCTGCGCGATCACGACGGTCGGGACGCGGCACAGAAGGCCGCGGACGTGCTCGGAACGATGCGAGGCGTGGCGGCGAAGCTGGGCCAGATGGCTAGTTACATCGACGGGGTCGTTCCGTCCCATCAGCGCGACGCGTACGAGACCGCGATGAAGGCGCTCCGTGCGGCTGCGCCAACATCGTCGTCGCGAGAGATCCGCGCGCTGGTCGAGGAGGAACTCCGAACGCCGATCGACAAGTTGTTCGCGCGCTGGGACGACGTACCCATCGCAAGCGCCTCGATTGGACAGGTGCACCGTGCGATGACGACCGAAGGCCGCGACGTCGCGGTCAAGGTGCAACACCCGGGCGTCGCGAAGGCCATCCGCAGCGATTTGCAAAACGCGGGGATCTTGGAAGGATTCATTTCGGTCGTCGGCGGCAAGCGCTTGCGCTCGAAAGAGATGCTCGCGACCGTGCGCGAGCGGTTCCTCGAGGAACTGGACTACGTGCTGGAGGCCGATCGCGTCGAGTACTTCGCGAAGGTCCACGCGGGCGACGCGCACATCGAGATTCCCGCCGTGGATCGCGCGCGCTCATCGAAGCGAGTGCTGACGACGGAGTTCGTGAAGGGCATCGATTTCGACGAAGCGTGTCTCACCGATGAGCTGCGCCGAAGCGCGTGGGCGGAGACGCTCTGGCGATTCGTGTTCAAGGGGAATCTCATCGGCGGGAAGTTCAATGCCGATCCGCACCCGGGCAATTACCTGTTCCAGGAGGGCGCGCGAATCGGGTTTCTCGATTTCGGATGCGTGCAGGAGATTCCCCCCGATCGGCTCGAGCTGGCGTGCGCGCTGCACCGCGCGGGCATCCGGCGTGATCGCGGGGCGTTTCGCGATGTCGGCATGAAGCTCGTCGACGCGCGTCCCGGAAAGCTCGGGGACATGGCCATGGACTATCTCGAGACGTGTTTCCTGCCGATATTCGAATCGCCGTATCGCATCACGCGGACGTACTCTGCGAGCCTCGTCGAGAAGATGAGGGTCATGGCGCCCGAAGTGCGGCGCGCGGACGAGCATGAGCACTTCACGATGCCGCCGGACATGTTGTTCATGAATCGTTTGCAGTTCGGTTTCTATTCGGTGCTCGCGCGCATGGATGTCGAAGTGGACTATGCGCGGATCGAAGCCGACTTCCTCGGGGAGAGCTGAGTGAGCCCGTCGTGATTCGAATCCCACCGGCGCCGCCAGACGCCGACGTCTCCCACGGCCAGGTCCACCTCCGCTACGAGGACGTCAGTCAGGACGGTCGACTGCTCCTCGAAGTGGCGCCCATCGGTCTCGGTGCCACCGTCTGGCGTCGCGTGTTGGGCGGGCACCCGATCGGCAAGGTGCTTGCGCGAGCCGGCATTGTACCCATCCTGACCCACCTCGCGATCGAAGCGAGCGATGGCCCATTCGGGATCACAGCGCCGTTGGACGCTGTCGGGTCGTTCGCGCTCGCGCACAGTCGGGACTCCAACGGCCAGGTCGAACGCATCGTGCTGAACATGTGGTGTGAACTCACCGCACCCATCGGTCGCGTGTACCCGCCGCCGCCCGAGCGCGCGGGCGAGCACATCTTTGCCGCGCGCGTCTTTGCCCGACACGTGATGACGCGACTGTTCGCGCCGCCCGGCGAGCGCCGCGTGACGGAGCTGAGGATTCCCAACGAGCCGCTGGTTCCGCCGATGCTCGACGTCCAAACGCTTCCAGAATCGTTGCTCGAACCGCCCGACGGCGCCACGGCGCTCGACGAACAACTCGTTCTCGACACGGCGCCGCTCGTGTTCGGCCTGATGCACACGGACAGCAACCAACACGTCAATTCCCTCGTGTATCTCCGCGCGTTCGAGGAAGCGATGCTTCGCCGCGTCGCTGCCCATGGTCGCCCCACCGCAGTGCTTTCTCGTGCGCTGGAGATCGCGTACCGCAAGCCGTTCTTCGCGGGACAAACGGCGCGGCTGGCCGTGCGCGCGTTCGAGCACCGGGGGGCGACGGGCGCGTGTGGCGGCTTCTTTCTCGACGGTGTCGATCCGCTCGCGGCGCGACCGCATGCGACGATTCGCGTGTGCGAGCGCGTGTGCGAGCGCTAGGGCCACGCGAGGTACGCGGTGCGAATCGACTGCCCGACACGCGGGACCCACCGTGCGCCGCGGAACACGAGTGCGTGCGTGCGCGCGTCGAAGTCGACGCCGTCGACCCGAGAACGCGGAACGGCCACCGTGTCGAGTTGGACGCTGAGCGCCGCGCTGATCGGCTCGCGGGGCAGCACGAACTCGCTGGCCGCGGCCACAGCGACATCCACCACTCGGAGCATGGCAGTCTGAAACGCGGTGTCCTCCGCGGAGTCGCGCGGAAGATCGATCGGCACGAACGCCCCCCCGCCCAGCGTCGCTACGCACGGCGCAAAGTTCACGGCGCCGGACACGCAATCGCCGAGGCGCTCGTAGCGCACGAGGCCGAACGGAATCACGCGGTGCGCGACGAAGAAGTCCGTCGCCGTCCGAATCCGCGCTGCAGGGGTCGCGCCCCACGTCGCCGTGTCGAGTTCGAAATAGCGCTCGTCGTCGTTGTTGCCCGGCTCGTCCGTGACGAAGAACACCGCGCGCACCGCGTCCGCCCGCAAGACGAACTCCGGATTGCGTTCCCCCGCGGCACGGCGGCGCTCGAACTCGCGTATTGCGAGCAGGGCCGCGGCAACGGGCTCTTCTTCTTCGCCCATGACGGAAAACGGATGGAGGGTGTCGTCACGCGCGTTGCGGTATCGAACGCGGGTGACTTGGTACGCCATCGTTCGTGCGCCGTTTGGGTCCGCGCCGGGGATCCAGGAGAACGACCGCGCTGCGTCGAGAATCGGCGTCGAGGCGCCGGCCTGGAAGACACCGACGCGAAAATCGACCCCCGCGATCCGCGCGCGATCGAAGAATTGCGCCGCCGTCGCGCCGACGCGCTCTTGGTCGTCGTCCATCGATCTCGACGTGTCCACGAACCACAAGAAATCCGCGCGGGGCGTTCGCGATGCCACGAACGCTTCGCACACGACGACCGGTTCTGCCGCTCCGGTCGTGAGCCCCGAGGTGTTGACGAAGTCGTCCGAACGCACCGACGTTGGACGCGCGCCATCGTTGAACGCCCGCACGCTCGACATCGCGACGAGCACGATCAAGCTGCGGGCTCGGGCATCCAACACGAACGATACGTCGATGTAGAACGCGCCGTCGGCGTCCGTCCCGCCGGGCGAGCGCTCTGGCGTCGGCGCTCCGGTGAGCACACCCGCCACGCGGTCACGCACGGTCGTGATGTCCGTGCGTCGCACCGCGCCGATTTGGTACAGGCTCCTCCGATTGGGATTGCCCTCGCGGGTCTGTCCCGTTCGTCCCACGAGGATCGGCTCGGCCACGACGTCGCGTTCGAGCGAGCGTTCGATCTCGACGGCATCGTCGGTGAGCGCACGAGTCGCATCGGCCAGCGTCGAGTGCGCGGGCCGTGCAAACGCAAACACGGCGACGACGGCGTCGGGATCTTCCGCGCGGAGAAGCACGGTCGAGCCCGCGCGCGTCGTGCCCGGATCGCGGAGTCGCGTGTCCATCGCAACGCGTGGTCCGCCGTCGCCGAGCGAGACAACTTGCGGTTCGATGACCGTGTACCCTGGACACCGAACATTGGGCGCGTCCGCAACGACGACGATCGTGCACGCGAGTGTGCCGCTCGGCGCGAGCGGCGTCGGGATGTCCACCCGCACGGAGTATTCGCCCGCGCGATCGGGCGTAATCGCAGCGGCGGGGGAGCCGTCCGTTGCAACGGTCGCGAGCGAGTCCGAGGGCGACGACGTGAGTGTCCAGCGCAGGCCGGACGTCGGCAGTTCTCCATCGGTGGACGGACGGAGCGGAACACGCGCGCCGACTTGCGTGCGCAGGCGCTGCGCGATGCAGCGTGACGGTCGCGGCGGAACGTAGGTATCCATGCCCGCGTCGCCGGGCGGAAGTTCGGGCACGTTCAAGCCCGTCTTCGCGCCGCATGCGCACAGCGACGCAGCGAGCGCGAAGTGCACGAACCGCGCGGCGTGTGAAGCGGAGGCGGACACGTGCGCGACCCTGCGCGCGTGCGGGGGCGGTGGTCAAGGGAGGGGGGGACCCGGCGCGCGGCGAGACGGGAGGTGCGGAGGCTGTGGCGACTCGTTCCACCTGTGGACGGCACTCGTCGAGCAGCGCGCGTAATTACGACACGCGCGGTCGTTGAATGCCAAGCGACCTCAGCATGGCGTACACTGCGAGTGTCATGAATGAGGCTGCAGGCAAGACTCCCGCCCGCGACGAACTGGTGAATTCCGGCACGACCGTGCAGCGTGCGGACGCGCATGGAATCACCGCCATCTGGGGAGACGCGAGCCTCGGCAAGCGCCTGCTCCGAGAAGAGTCGCTGCGAAAGCATCTCGCGCTGCCACTAGGCGAACGGCTGCGGATCGGTCTCTCGATGGGTCCCGCGGCGCGCGGCGATGAACGACGACGCTGATCGAAGTGGGCCACCGCTCGCGCGCCTTCCTGTTTGATACGCCGCCACCACCGCCGTCACTTGTACAAGTGTCGCCCGGTCTGCGCGGTCCACGCGCGCATCCGATCCGCGCCGATCGCGAGGAGCGTCTCGACGTCCGCGCCCGCGTCGATGCCCGCGCGCACGTCCGGGTCACCGGTGAGCAGGTCGATCGCGGGATGCGCGTCGACGAACTCGTATCGTTCGGTGCGCCACGCGAATTGCGGATCTTGTCGAAGCGAACACAGCGCCGCCAGGTAGGCGCGGTACGGTCGGAACCGCGCGGCGTCGGTCACGTGAACCTGAACGCCACCGCACAGGTCGCCGGCATGCTTGTGAAACGTCGGCTGGAACACGAGCGGCCGCGCGACGAATCCGGGTCCGCCCTTCGCCATCATCTCGCGCGCAACGCGTGCGCCGTCGACCCACGGCGCGCCGAAGACTTCGAACGGCCGCGTGCAGCCGCGCCCCTCGGACACGTTCGTGCCCTCCAACAGGCAGCCGCCAGGGTACACACGCGCGACATCCACGGTGGGCATGTTCGGCGACGGAAGCACCCACGGCACGCCGGTCTGTTCAAACGTCTGATCGCGTGACCAGTTGTCCATGGTCACGACGTCCACGTTTGCGAGGGACTCGTCTCGCGCGGCGTCCCGCACGATCTCACCGATGGTGAGCCCGTGACGCACGGGCACCATTCGCAGTCCCACAAACGATCGAAACTCCACGCGCTGCGGACTGCCCTCGACCGAGCTTCCGCCGAGCGGGTTCGGCCGATCGAGCACGACGGTGTGAATTCCCAGTGCGCTGCAGGCGCGCGCGACGAGCACCGCCGTCCACACGAATGTGTAGTACCGACTGCCCACGTCTTGCAGATCGATCACAACGGCGTCGAGACCCTCGAGCCACTCGGCACGCGGCGAAAGCGACTCCTCGGTCGCGCCGTAGAGCGAGTGAATGGGCGCGTTCGTGACGGCGTCCTTCGCACCCGTCACGCCGATCATGTCCTGCGCTTCGCCACCGAAACCGTGTTCGGGACCGAACAGCGCGCCGATGGTCGCGCCCGCGGCGAGCAAAATGTCGCGTGCGTGAACTAGCTCGGCCGTGACGCTTGCCGGGTGCGCCACGAGTCCAACCCGACGCCCCCGTACGAACACTTGCGCAGCCGCATCGTGTGCGATCCGCTCGAGCCCCGTACGAACTCGTGGGCCGGTCACGACCGCAAAGGTTCCGCGTGTGGGCCGGCGGGTCAAGGGGTTCGTGTAGATCAATCGGAGGTTCGCCAGTACACTCGCCCAGGTCATGGGCGGACGCGTGCTCGTAGTGGACGACAGTGCGCTGGTACGCAAGATCGTCAGCAATGTTCTCACGGAGGCCGGCTTCGAAGTCGCCGCCGCTGGGGACGGTCACGAGGCCCTCGAGATCGTGCAGCGGCAGACGTTCGATCTGGCGCTCGTCGACTTCGTGATGCCCAGGCTGAACGGCTACCAATTGACGCAAGCGATCCGGTCGATTCCGCACCTGCGTGACCTGCCGATCGTCCTAATGAGCGCGAAGGCCGAGCAGATCGGCGAGCGGTTCATCCGGCAGACCTCCGCGACGGACGCGATCACCAAGCCGTTTTCGCCGGAGGGTCTCGTCGCCGTCGTGACCCACGCGATTCAGAAGCGCGGGGAGCCGCCCACGCGGCCGACCCTCGTGCGCGAAGAACTCTCGGGGCCGGTCAGCATGCCGCCTCCGGGTACCGAGGACTTCGAGAGCGAAGTGCACACCGAGGTCGACGACGGGCACGTCAAGCCGACCATGCCGGACATCCAGGGGCTTGGACCACTCGTGATGGCGCAAGCGGCGGCGGCACAACGAGTGTCGGAAACGGTGGGCCATGCGATCGCGCCGGGCATGCTCGCGGCGCTGCGCGACGGGAAGATCGTATCGGAGCAGGACGTCGTCGACGTGGTGATCCGCTGCCTGTCGACGACGGAACTGCGCAACGTCGCGCGCGAAGTACGAACGTTCGACGGCGATCTTCGCGGCAATCTCGCATTCGAGGGCGTGATCCCGCTCGCGCCGCTCGCCGAAGTGCTCCAACTCCTTCGGTTGCAGACACAGACCGGCCAGCTCCGTGTGAGGCGGCGCAAACTCGAAGCCGACGTCTGGTTCCGCGATGGTCGAATCGATCTGGCCTCCGCGCGCGGCGTTTCCGGGGAATTCATGTTGGGGCGGTACCTCCTCGCCGACGCGCTCGTTTCCCGCGAGGACTTGGAATCGATCGCGCGCAGCCGGTCGCGCCCGGGGCGTTGGCTTGGCGAGCAACTCGTGCGCTCGGGATACATTTCGCCGACCGATCTCGACCGAGCGCTCACACGACAGACGTCCGAGATCATCTACGAAACGTTGCGCTGGCCGGACGGAACCTACCGGTTCGAGCGGGGCGTTCGCTCGCCCGAGTCCGAGAGCGCCGCGCTGGGACTGCCCGTCGAATCGCTCGTGCTCGAGGGTTTCCGCCGCGTCGACGAGTGGCGCGTGATCGAACAGGAAGTGAACTCGTTCGACGACGTGCTCGCGCGCGACGAAGCGATCATCGAGGCCGTCGGCAGCGCGCGACTCGCACGGGAAGAACAACTGCTGCTCGACGCCGTCAACGGTCGGCGCTCGGTTCGCGACGTCGTTGCGGCGGTGTCGATGAGTTCGTTCGACACCTGCAAGATTCTGTACCGCCTGCTTCGGTCGCGTCTCATCCGAAAGAAAGCCGCATGAGCGAAGCCGAATCCCAGCGCGAGGCCCCGCGGACCATGACCTTCACGCGAGCGAACCAGCGTTGGAATCTCGCGTCGGTGTGCATCGTCGGGATCGCGGCGGATCCGATCGCCACACCAATACCTTCCGCGCCCGCAGCGCTGCTGGGCCTCCTTGGCTGGCGCGGACATGTCGTACCCGTCGTCGATGCGCCGCAGTCCACGAGCGCAGTCCACGAGCCGCGCGCGGCCATCATTGTCGACACGTCGTTCGGGCTGCTTGGGCTCGCAGCCGACGATGTTCTTGGCTGGAGCGCCGGTCCCGACGCGGACGTACTTCTCGAGCCCGAACAGCTGTATCGACGCATGCGCAAGATCGTGCACGCCGGCTCGCCACCCCCGCTCAGCGGCACACGATGACCGACCTGCGAACCAGTCTCCATGAGATCGCAGAGCATCTGGCCACAGTGCTCGATTCGGGGCTCGCCCGACCGGTCGCAACGGCGTCCGATCGCGACGCGCCGGCTGCGCCGGACGCTGCAGAGATCTCGGCTGCGCTCGCGGCCTTCGCGCGCGGCGATCTCTCCGAGCGAAATCACCATGGATTGAATCGCAGCGCCGACGCTCTGGCGCTGGTCGAAGCGCTGTCGCGGGTTCGTGCGCTCGTCCGCGCTGCACGCGGATCGACGCTTCGGTCGGCCTCGTCCGACGATTTCCGCGCGTCCGCCGAGCGCGCAGCCGAAGCCGTCGGGCGCCAGCGCGTGACGCTCGAACGCGCGGCGGCGCAATTGCGGGAGTTGCACCAAGCGGCGGCAGAAATTGAGCGGGACGCGCAGGAGGGTGCGCGGGACGCGGAGCGTGCGTCGCTTCTCGCACTCAACACGGGCATCGAGGGACTGCGAATTGGAGGCGAAGTCTCGCGAACGCTGTCGGCGCTCGGCGACGAGATCCGCAAGCTCGCGCAGGCGTCGGCCGCGTCGAGCCGTGAAGTGGCCGAGCGGATGCGCGCGATCGGCCCCCAGGTTCTCGCGATCGGCGACGCGCTCGAGGACGCACGTGGCGCCGCGCGAATCGCCAGCGAAGAAGCGCAGCGCGCTGCACTGGCAGCACAAGACGGGAGGCGCCAGGACGCGGATTTCGCGTCGGCGCTCGACGGATTTCACTTGCTCGACGACTCGACCGAGCGGCTCGTGAGCGAACTTGGCGCGAGCGGCGCGCGGCTGGAAGCGCAGGTGGCTCGTGCGCGGGCGCTCCTCGGAACGAGCGAGGGCGCGGCGCGCGATGCGATCGACGGCGCGCTCCGCGGGATCGAACTCGCGCTGGGCGCAGGCGTTGATGCGCCCACCGAGCCGCGAGCCCCGGCCGGTCCCAAGCCGTGAGCGGCAGCGGCGACGAGCCCGACGACGAACTGCGCGCGGTGTTCTCGTCGGAGGCGATCAGGCATCTGACGCTGTACGCCGCGCCGACGGCCGACCTCGCACAGCGCGCCGGCGCCCTGCACGGGCTGCGTGGCGCGGCGGCCATGATGCATTACGACGATGCCGTTGCGATCGCCGTCGAAATGGAGAATCGCGTTCGCGCTCGGGATCCCACCGGCGCGGATGCGTCACTCCCCGCGCTGTGCCAATCACTGCGTCGCGAGCGCATCGACCTGGGCGATTTCGACGCGGGTGCCGTCGTTGCGCGACGGACGTTGGCACTCGCGGACGCGCGACGCTCGGAGCGCCCGGCAGCGGTGCCACCTTCGATGCCGCCCGGGGCGATCGAACCCGATGTTCTCGCATTCTTCCACCAAGAAGCCCGCGGTCGGGTCGACCGTCTGCGTGCGGTGATCGACGAACTGTCCCGTACGGGCGAGATGGACGCACTCGACGAGGCGTTCCGACACGTCCACGCCATCAAGGGCGCGGCGTCCGTCGTCGGCCTCGGTTCGGTGGCGCGCAGTGCTCACGCCATCGAGAGCGCACTCGCAGCGATGCGCACGCGAACCCGCGCGCCGTCGGGTGACGACGTCGATGCCATCGAGCACGCGCGGCTCCTACTCCACGCGGCGCTCACGGATGCCGCGGTTGCGCCTGCAGCGAACCTGCAGATCACTGCCCTGTTGCGCAACGCCGGTCTCGTCCGGGACCGAGATTTCGGCACCAAGCGCCAGGCCGAGCCGGCCGACGACTCGAAACCGTCGGTGGCGGACATCGTTCGAGTGCCCGTTGCCGCCATCGGGAGTCTCTCCGAAACCACGGGGGAGATGGGGTTCCTCCACGACCGCATCGACGCGCACGCCGACGGCGTTCGTGCACTGTCCCGCACGATGGCGGACAGCGCGCGAGCCGTCGCACACGCGCTTCGACGCATCGGCCCCGCACGTCCGTGGGGCGCCCCGGCGGATGCGCTCGCAACGCTCGGCACCGTGCAACGTGCGCTCGGCCGCACACACGAGGATCTCGAGCTTCGGGCCGAACGGCTTTCCCGCGATGCCGGAATGCTTCAGAGTCTCGCCGGAAACGCGCGCGAGTCGCTCGCGGGATTGGGCGCGACGACTGCGCGCTGGCTTTTCGACCGAGTCGCCGCCGTTGCCGAAGACCTCGCGCGGCGTCAGGGCAAGGACATCGTCGTCCTGCGCCAGGGCGAAGACACCGTGATCGAGCGCACGGTCGCCGAACGCCTCGTCGAGCCGTTCGCGCAGCTCGCACGCAACGCCGTCGTGCACGGCTTCGAAGAACCTGCCGTTCGCATGTCACACGAGAAGCCGGCGCGCGCGACGCTGCGATTGACGGCCGCGGCCTACGGCGACTGGCGATCGTTCGTGATCGAAGATGACGGCGTGGGCATCGACGCGGCCAGCGTACGTACGAGCGCAGGCGTCGCGGGCGTTCCCATCGACGCGGACGACGACGCGGGTGCGCTGGCGGCATTGTTTCTACCGGGAGTTTCGACGCGCCTCGTCGCGGACACCGCCGCAGGTCGCGGCGTCGGCCTGGACCTCGTGCAACGCGAGGTGAGCGAACTCGGCGGCACCATCGAAGTCACGACCTGCGTGGGAGCGTTCACGCGCTTCGACGTGCAGCTTCGCGTGCGCCCGCTGGTGCAACGCGTGCTCGTGGTGTTCGCCGCGGGCGCATCGGTCGCAATTCCGATCGACCGGGTGATTCGCGTCGTGCAGTCACGGGAAGACGCGATTGGCGCTCGGCTGGTGACCCTCGCGACGGCGATCGGCGCGCGGCCCAGTCGACCGCCATCCATCGTCCCGCACGTTGCGAATGCAGCCGGCCCGATCGTGCTGCTGGATTGCGTGGGCGGGCCACTCGGTGTGCAAGTCGATGACGTCGGTCGACCGAGAGAGTTCGTCGTGCGACCGTTGCCCGCGCTCGTCGCGGGGTTGAAGCCGTGGGCGGCTACGACGCTCGATGGCGAGGGCCGCGTGTTGCTCGTGTTGGATGTGGATCAGGTGGCGGAGGCGGGGGGGGGACGAGCGCCCGGGGGGGGGGCGGGCGACTCTCGCCCCCCCGCGGCCGGCCGATTGGG
>ORMF011948160.1_pt1 | contig 21253 bp, 15 predicted proteins | sample 1779871 | NCBI WGS metagenome assembly ORMF01 (sample SAMEA104232316, study PRJEB22302) | groundwater metagenome | biome: forest; feature: aquifer; material: groundwater | place: USA | collected 2011-08-07 | depth 5.4 m | reverse complement strand
GCCTGCCGGAACGTTTATGACTTCGTCGACCACGGTCTGGACCTGGTTGTTGTTGGTTGTGTCGTAGTAGCTGTACGTCACCAGGAATTGGCGGAAGTAGTTCACCGGATAGAAAAAGAATGAGCGAGCGTTGTAATCAACCGCATACTGCATCGGTCCGAAGAGGGGCGGATTGTTCGGGTCTGTCGTATCCCCGATGCTCCGGAAAAGCGGCGAACCGGATACGAATATGCTCTCCGTCTGCCCGTCCCATGGAATGTTGTAGATCGGGCCCGAGCTCAATACGTATATGGAGCCTTGTCCGGCGGCGGTCGGCGACGGAATGGGAATGCGAGTGCTTTCGCCCAGTATTCGCCGAATCCGGTTGGCATTGGAATAGTAGTACGGATCTACACCGCCCACGGCTATGGCCGCCGTGCCTAACTCATCCGGGGTCGTATCCAGGTCGATCCGCCATGCGTATCCGGGGAAGCCTCCCGCGGTAACGGGTATGACCGGCACGATGCCGTCCATGAGATTGGCGACCGAATTGGCAAATCGGTCCATCTCTTGCTTCGCGAGCCGGCTGGCCAGGGTCTGCTCTTCGCTCCTCCTGTTTGCCAGGAACCCCCCCGGGAACAGCCGGATGACGGAGAGTATCCCGACGGTCAGCAGCACGAGAACAACCAGCACCTCGACCAGGGAGATGCCGGCGTGCGCCAAGGGCCGGCGGTTCCCGCTGCGCACTCTGTGCGTCGCGGAGACGCCGACCTCGATCCTGCCTTTAATAGTTTCCATAGGAAAAGTAACGCGCTTGGCCGCAGCCTGACCTTATGGATCGACGCTGCGGATTTGCACTCCTATTCAAATACGGGCCGCGTCCTGGCGGGCAACTATCTGACGATCCGGACCGGACGAATGTTCCGGCACTCATGGAAGTACGCTTCTAGCATGCACCTTCGTCGGAGCGCACGCTTCTAGCGTGCCCTAGGCCCCTATTTGTTGTAGAGGTTGTTTCCGTACTTCAGAATCTCCACGAGATCGACCGGCTTGGCCGTGCCGCCCATCTGCACCGCCGGGACGCTCGAGCCGCCGTAGGTCAAAACGTGCCAGGAGCAGTACGCCAGCATCGTCTTGTCGCTGGGAGGATTGGAGTACTTCAATTGGTCCGGCAGGTCATTGGCGCCTCGGATTCCGGTCCAGTCGAGGCTGTAATGAACGTCATATACGCCCGCCTGGGCGCCGCTGCCGTTCGGTAGCAACCGGGGCCCGATATCATATGAGTCGTAAGTGTAATAGTACTTTGGCCGTCCCCGCAATGGTCCCTGGGTGTAACAATCCTGCAGTCCGTCGGAATCGGTCGCACAGACGTTCACCGGGGCGTCCGGGAATTGCGCGGCATTGACCGGATCGGTGATGTACGGGTATTGCAAACCTGTCGCCGGATCGATCGGCCAGTTCGGCGGCTTCGGCGGAAAGTGCGCGATAGTAACGTCGAGCTTGTTTGCGCGCACGTTATCGGGGCAGCGGACTACGCCGGAGTCTTTGACCTGCTCACTGTAGAGGAATCCGTTTACGATCCGGTCGAGCTCGGCCACGCACTGACTCGTCGGATCGGTGAGATAAACTCCCGTTGAGACCGCCGGCTGCGCGCAATTTCCGGGGGTACCGGGCGACACCTCTGCATATCCCAGAAGCGACTGTGGATACCCGCCCTCGTCCTGTTTGAAGACGGAAGCGGCAACCCAAAGCTGGTGCATTTTGGTCATGCAGTCGGTCTTCCGACCCTGCTCGCGCGCGCTGCCGACAACTGGGAACAAAAGCGCGGCCAGTACGGCGATGATCGCGATGACCGTCAACAGCTCGATGAGCGTGAACGCCTGAAGTGATCGATGATTACTCATGGAAGTGAACCCATTCTTTCCGACCCGAAAGGGCGTACGAGGAGACCCGCCCAAACAGGCGGATTCTGCTGTCAGACGACAGGGATCCGGACAATGTTCCCCACGTACGAATCTTTTTACGGCCGGATGAAGCGGCGTCTGAAATCTGAAAAAGTGACCGTTATCGCGCCAAATTCGTCGTTGGCGCCTGAAATACCTCCTCATCTGTCAACCCGCCGGCGGACGGATATGCGCGAAGACCAAATACCAGTCTACGATCCTGTCCCCAATGAATACCGCCAGGAACGCGCCCAACACCATGTACGGCCCGAATGGGATCTGCCGCGGGGCGGGCACGAACGGGTCTTCCTCTTCAAGACCGTCCGTGGGATCGATAGTATTTGCCAGCCGCTCAAGCGGCTTGATCCGGGCCCATCTGCCTAACTGCAATAATAGATCGAAGAAAGTCAGATAGATCACCCCGAAGAAGAGCAGCTCTGGGATCGATACCTCTTCGAGATCCGCTTCTTCGATGTCAGCATCCGATGCCGTATTATCTCCGACAGCCGCGGCGGCGGCCTTCCTCTCACCCATCGACTGAAAAACGATGGTCGCAACACCGAGGACCGCGCCGACAGCGATCGCCAGGAAGAACGATACAAACGCCTGGCTCAGCGGAAGCATCGCGCCGATCGCACGCGCCAGCTTTACGTCGCCGTCCCCCATCGCGTTCTTGCGGAAGAGCAGGAAACCGATGATCTGGATAAATACGAATACGCCGGCGCAGATCACCGCCCCGCCGATCGAGCGAGGAAGCCAGCCCCAGATCAATGCGTGACCGGGTGCGTGCGCTGCGATCCCCCATACGTCCAGCCCAACTCCAACCAGCAGCGCGAACGTATTCAGCTCGTCTGGAATCAAAAACGTCGCCAGGTCCGTGAAGAACGCGGCGATCAGCGCTGCGGCAAACAGGCAGTATGCGACAGTCTCTACGTGCGGACCGAACTTCAGGTAGATGACCAGAAAAACAGTCGCGGTAAGAAGCTCGACTGCAAAGTAACGCCATGAGATCGACGCCCTGCACGTCCGACAACGCCCTCGGAGCGCCAAATAGCTGAAAAGCGGTACGTTCTCGTAGGCGGCGAGTGCGCGATTGCAGTGCGGGCAGTGGGAGCCGGGATGGAGGAGAGATTCTCGGCGCGGCAGCCGCCATATTACCACGTTCAAAAAGCTGCCGACGATTGCCCCGAAAACAAACGACACCCCGGCCCAATAAGCGAAAGGTACTTCGGACATATATTATGGGTGGGTGTATGGACGGGAATTCCCGCTGCCCATACACCCACACTTTGCTAATCCTCTTTACCCGCTCCGTGGGTGCTATCGCCGCCGCCGGACGTCAGGTTCTGAATCACCTGGATCAACGGCATGAACATGGCGATGACGATGAAACCGACGCAAACGCCCAGGAAGACGATCAGCACCGGCTCGATGGCCGCGGTTAGGCTCTGGAGCGTGGCGTCGACCTCTTGCTCGTAAAAGTCCGCAATCTTGGACAGCATCTGGTCGAGAGCTCCAGATTCCTCGCCGATCGAGATCATATGAACAACCATCGGCGGGAACATCTTACTCTTTTGCAGCGGGTCGTTGATGCGGTCCCCTTCACGGATCCGCGCGCGGGCTTCCATAACGGCCTCGGCGATGATCCCATTGCCCACTGTTCCGGCAACCGTTTCGAGGGCCTGCAGGATCGGTACACCGGAAACCAGGAGCGTGCCCAGAGTTCTCGAGAACCGCGCCAGCGCGATCTTATGGTGCAGCTTGCCGAAGACCGGCACTTTCAGCTTGACGCGGTCGATCACGCGCCGGCCGATCCGGGTGGTTCCAAAGTATTTGAGCGCAACATACATCACGATGAGGATGATGATCCCCATCCACCACCGGTTTTTCAGGAAGTCGCTGAAGTCCACCAGGATCTGCGTCATCCACGGCAGCTCCTTCACGCCGAGGTCTTTGAAGAGCTCGACGAACTTCGGAACGATGAAGGTACACAGCCCGACGACGATCCCCACGGCAACCACGACGACGATTGCCGGATACGTGAGGGCTGCCTTTACCTTTCGGCGCAGCTCCATATCCTTTTCAAGGAAGCCCGACAGTCTCTGAAGCGCTTCTTCGAGTACACCACCGACCTCCCCTGCGCGGACGAGGCCGATGAAAAGGCTCGTAAAGGTCTTCGGGTATTTGGACATCGCCTTGGACAGGGTCTGCCCGGATTCGACCTCCTGCTGGATGTCGATGATGATGCGCTTGAGCTTGGGGTTCTGGGTCTGCTCGCCGAGCACGTCAAGAGCGCGGACGAGAGAGACGCCCGCGTCGATCATCGTCGAAAACTGGCGGCAGAAGATTGAGAGGTCCGCGAGCTTTACGCGTCCCCACCCTCCGCCCGCGGCCTTCTTCTTTCCGGCGGCGGTCTGTTTGATGTCCGCAACCGTAAACCCCTGCTCCTGCAGCCGGCGCCGCAGGATCTCCTGGTTCTCGGCTTCGGAAGACCCGGTCCGGGTCTGTCCGCTAGCGTCTCGAACGGTGTAACTAAATGTTGCCATCGTATCCTCCTCGGGAGGGAAAGGTAGATCAGTAAATGAGTTAATGGGTAAATGAGTAATAGGTTACCGGATCGCTCATTTCCTTATTTCGTCATTTACCCAATTACTCGCGTTTAATCGTTGCTCCGGATTCGCTGTCTAACGTCCTTGAGTGCCGCCCGAGCCCGGCGTTGGCATCGTCGCCGTGCGGATCATCTTTTCGAGTTCCGGTGGGTTCATGGCCCGCTCCATCGCCAGCTCAAATGTAATATAACCCCTGATATAGGCATCGCGCAAGCCCTGGTCCATCGTCTGCATTCCCAAATTTGCGCTCGTCTGGATCATGGAGGTTATCTGGTGGGCCTTGTTTTCGCGGATGAGGTTCCTCACCGCGGGACTGGCCGTCATGATCTCCATAACGCAGATACGTCCCGGCTGGTTCGCGCGCGGAAGGAGCTGCTGGCAGAGGATCGCCTGGAGGTTGTTGGAGAGCTGCAGCCGGACCTGCTCCTGCTGTCCCGGCGGGAACGAGTCCACGATGCGCTCGACCGACGTGGCGGCGCTGTTCGTGTGCAGAGTCGCGAAAACGAGGTGGCCGGTTTCCGCCGCCGAGACAGCGTTCTGCATGGTTTCGAGGTCTCGCATTTCACCGACAAGGATCACGTCCGGGTCCTCGCGAAGAGCGGCGCGCAGAGCATTTGCAAATGTCTTCGTGTCCTGCCCTACTTCCCGCTGATTGATCACGCTGAACCTGTGCGAGTGCAGGTACTCGATGGGATCTTCGATTGTCACGACGTGCACGCTGCGCTCGGAGTTGATCTGGTTGATCATCGCCGCCAGCGAAGTCGACTTTCCGGAACCGGTAGGGCCGGTAACCAGCACGAGTCCGCGCGGAAGCCGGCTGAGCTCCTCCAGCACCGGGGGCAGCCCTAGCTCCTTCAGCGTTGGGATGCGGGCGGGGATGACCCGGAAGGCCATGGCGACGTTGCCGCGGTCGCGATAAGCATTAACTCGGAACCGGGAGAGCCGCGCCAGCGAGTACGAAAAGTCCAGCTCGAACGTCGTCTCAAACCGCTGGATCTGCTCGTCCGTCAGGATGTCGTAAATGAGCCGCTGTGCCGCCTGCGGATCGACCTTGTCGTAATTCGTCGGCAAAAGCTGTCCGTCAACCCGGATGATCGGCGGAATTCCCACGCAAATGTGGAGGTCGGAGCCGCCTTTCTCTACTACGATACGCAGCAGGTCGTCGACATGGGCCTCTTCGATAGGCCTCGGCTTGGCGCTCGCGACCGGAGCGCCTCCCCCAGGCGGAACGGGCTGGGTCTGTTCTTCCAATCAATACCTCCAAGTACAGGCTATTAGGAGTGATGGAGTGGTGGTAGGGGCGAAGCGATTGCGCGGCCAGCCCGACAATCTTTCTCAACTGTAGCTGGCAATCGCTTTGCCCCTACTCCAACACTCCACTTCTCCAGTGTGTCTAATGTCCGGCCGTGAACACAACGCGCATGACTTCATCGGGCGTCGTAATGCCTTCGAGAACCTTATTGAGACCGTCTTCCTTCAGCTCGAGCATCCCATTCGCCTTCGCGGCATCACGGATGTCGTTCAACGGCGATCGGCGGACGATCAGCTCTGCGATCTCATCATTTACCCTCATCAACGAATAGATACCGAGCCGCCCCTTGTAACCCGTATGGCGGCAGGTCTCGCAGCCCTTGCCGCGGCGAAGCTGGACCTTCTGATCGGCCGAATCGGGCTTAAAACCGAACCGGCGCAGCTCGCTGGCATCCACTTCATACATTTCGGAACAATTCGGGCAGTTCTTTCGGCCGAGGCGCTGTGCCAGCACGCCGATGACGGTCGCCGAGATCAGGTACGGTTCAACGCCCATGTCCACCATGCGGATGACGGCGGATGGCGCGTCGTTCGTGTGGAGCGTTGAAAGTACGAGGTGGCCCGTAAGAGACGATTCAATCGCGATTTCAGCGGTCTCCAGGTCACGCATCTCGCCGACCATGATGATGTCCGGGTCCTGGCGCAGGAATGAGCGCAGGGCTGTTGCGAATGTCAATCCGGCCTTTTTGTTCACCTGAACCTGGGTGATTCCACTGAGCTGGTACTCCACAGGGTCTTCGATGGTCAGGATATTCTTTTCAATGGAGTTCAGCTTGTGGAGAACGGAGTACTGGGTCGTCGTCTTGCCGGAACCGGTCGGGCCGGTCGACAGCACCATTCCGTTCGGCTGGATGACCAACTCCTCTAGCTGCGCCTGCACTTCGGCGGAGAATCCCAGTTTATTGAGTCCGATGAGAATGCTCGTCTTGTCGAGGATTCTGCAAACGATCTTCTCTCCAAAGATGTTCGGCAGACAGGAGACGCGAAGGTCGTAGTCCTTGTTGTCGAACCGCACGGGTATACGGCCGTCCTGCGGGATGCGCCGCTCCGCGATATTCATCTCCGCCATGATCTTGAAGCGGGAGATAAGCGGCGGCTGGATATACTTCGGCATCGTCATCGTTTCGTGGAGAACTCCGTCCACGCGATAACGGATGCGCAGCCCCTTCTTGTCCGGCTCGATATGAATGTCCGATGCGCCTTCCAGGATAGCCTGCTGGATCGTCGTGTTGGCAACGCGAATGATCGGCGCCTCTTCCGCGAGCGCGAGTGCAGCTTCGTCGTCGTCGATGTCAACGGCCATTTCGCCGCTGGAGCCGGCAAGTGCGATGTCCTCGCGCATTTTGGCCATGAGGCTGCCGGGCGCGGCGGACGGACCGCCTTTATTCGGATTCATTCCGGGCGAGCCGCCATTCGCCGGCGCAAGTCCGGGGGAAGCCCCGCCGTAGACACGCGCAATGGCATCCTCGATATCGCCCGCTGCGGCGAGCACGGCGCGGATGGTACAGCGAGAGACCAGGCGCAGATCGTCGGCGGCATACGGGTTGTTCACGTCCGCCATTGCCACGTGGAGGGTGTTGTTGCTCGTATCCTTTTTGACTGGGATCACGTTATGCCGTTTGGCTATGTGCTCGGGCACGATATTGACGGCGCTCGCCTCAGGCGCATAGCGTGACAGGTCGACGAATGGGATATTCAGCTCCTGCGCCCTGGCCCTCGCCACGTCGCGCTCGGAGGCCATCTGCAGCTCCACCAGGATCTTCCCCAGGTCCTGGCGGGTGGCCTTTTGCGATTCCGATGCCTGGTGCAGCTGGTCCTGGGTGATAAGCCCTTCGCCAACCAGGAAATCTCCCATTGTCTTTCTGGCGGTTGTTGTTGCCATTTTTACCCCACCTTACCTCTCGTTAAGAGATGCTGATCAAAATAACCCGCGCTCCATCGTGCCTGCGCGATATCATCGTAGAAGCTCCAAGACGGTACGCCTAATGCTTGACGCTTAACGCATGCACCGCCGCCGCCTCCATAACGTCGGTCGGCGGTTTCATCCCGGTCCAGATCTCAAATGAGGCGGCGCCTTGCTGTACCAGCATCTCCACACCGTGCAGAGTCGCCGCCCCGGCCTTTTCCGCTTCCGAAAGCAATCGCGTCCGGACGGGATTGTAGACCAGGTCGTAAACCAATATGCCGGGATGAAGTGCGCCGACGGGGATAGGGAACATCTCCTCCGCATTAGGAAACATCCCCACGGAAGTGGTGTTTACCAGTAATTCCGCCCCAGCCAGGGCTTCTCCAAATCCGGCTGCGTCATCGAGGACAATGTGGCCTGCGCGCGTATGCCCGCAATACTTGTTGGCATCGGCTGCCAGACGGGCAGCCCGCTCAGGTGTTCGGTTCGCCACAACGACTTCGGCTCCCTCCCTGATGAGCCGAAATACGACCGAACGCGCCGCTCCTCCCGCTCCCAGCACAACGGCACGCTTTCCACCTGCGAGAAAACCCCGCGCCGCCAGCGGCGCGAAGAACCCTTCGCCGTCGGTGTTATGGCCGACCAGGCGTCCGCCGTCATTATGGACTGTGTTCACGGCTCCGATTGCTTGCGCCTCGGGCGTGACTTCGTCGAGAAACGGCAGCACGCGCTCCTTGTGCGGAATCGTGAGATTGACCCCGATGATTCCCAGCGCTGTGAGACTGCGGATCGCCGGACCTATGTCGTCCGGCCGGACGGAATAAGGAATATAAACGTAATGAAGCCGAAGCGCGGCAATCGCCGCGTTGTGCATCGCGGGAGAGATAGAGTGCTCGACCGGATAGCCGAAAACTCCCAGGATTTTCGTATGCCCGTCGATGCGAATAGAACGAATCCCTCATATACTTAAAGGAAGACAGGGATTGTTCCCCACGTTCGTAATTATAACAGAATTTACGGTTTTGTCCAGTACCTTTTTCACGAGCGCCCGGACTTCGGAACAATCCGTCATTCACACAATTACAAATCTAGGATTGTCATTGCGGTTACATGTAACCTCGCTTCCGAAACCAGCGAATGAGTATTGCCTCCGCCATTCGGCTCACTTTGGTGCCAATAAATTCCCGCCGGAACATGGGCCGGACCATGATCGAATAGATGCCAACGCGATTCGCTCCCAGGACGTCGGTGAACATCTGATCCCCCACCATCACCGTCTTATCAGGAACGGCGCCGAGATCCTTCATTGCGCGAAGGAAGCCCTGTTTGCGAGGCTTCCACGCTCGACGTATATACGGAATGTCGAGCTCGCTGGACAGCGCCCGCAGTCTGCGCCCGAAATGCGTGTTCGAGATTAGACAGAGCCTCATACCGGCTTCCTTCAGCTCTAACAGCCACTGCCGGATAGGTACGGGAACGTCGTGCCGCTGCCATCCCACGAGCGTGTTGTCCAGATCCAGAAGCACGGTATCGATCTGCATCTCTCGCAGATCGGCAACCGTCACTTCGGTTACCGCTTTGCAATAGCGGCGCGGACAGAAGACCAGCAGTCTACTGCCCAAGGGTTGCGTTCCTCCTGGCAGCCTGGGCATTTACGCGCGCCTTCGCGGCATTATGCTCAGCCTCCGTACGCGTAAAGATGTGCGATCCGTCGGAGGATGCAACGTAGTACAGATAGTTGTGCCTTTCGGGGGAGAGAGCTGCGACAATGGAAGCTTCACCGGGACTGGCGATCGGCCCGGGCGGCAGGCCTTTGTGGACGTAAGTGTTGTACGGCGATCTGACCTCCAGGTCTTTGTACAATACCCGGCTCTTGTGACGGCCGAGTGCGTATAACACCGTCGCATCGATCTGAAGGAGCATGTGCTTCCGCAGTCGGTTTCCGATCACTCCGGCGATCTTGGCCCGATCCTGCGGCACCTCCGCCTCGCGCTCTATTAAGGAGGCGATGGTGACAATCTCGTGGAGGCTGTATCGATTGCCTTTTATCTCCGCGCGGTGTTTGTCGTAAATCTGCCGCGTGAAGTTGTCCAGCATCGTCTGCGCCACTTTCTGCGGCTTCGTGTTGGGGGCAAAGAGATAGGTATCGGGGAAGAGATATCCTTCCAGTCCATTCGACGGCAGAGGGAATGGGGCGGTCACCTCCGGTTTGCGATTCCGCAGAATTCGGACGAACTCATCGCGATCTTTGATCACGCCGCGGCTCTTCATCCGTTCCGAGATCTGGCTGAGCGTGAATCCTTCCGGGATGACGACGGTCCGTTCATCGTCCGGCCCCTTCTTCAGCCTCTCCACGATCTCCGCCGGTCCCAGGTCTTGAGCAAGGCGGTATCGCCCAGACTTCATCCGGTGAAGCGCGTCGCGCCGGTAAGCAACCCAGAGGAACATCGCCTCGCTGCGAATGAGGTGTTTGCTCTCGAGCGTACGGGCAATCGTGCGCGCGTCCGATCCTGGCTTGATATTGACCGTAACCGCTTTATGACTGGTTGAAACAGGCCGCAGAAGATGGCCGATCCAGAAGAACGCCGCGCCCGCGGCGAAGGCTGGGATCACCAGACAGCAGCAAGCCGCTCGGCGAAAACGCTTTATAAGCTTCAACGCTTAACACTCAACACTCAACACTCACACATATGACAGATTCCCCCATAGTTGCGGGTACAGTTCTCAGTCACGCCACTGGTCCGAGTGACTGAGAGGGGGCCGTGCTCCGTCGTCGTTCCAGAAAGCTCTGCAGGATCAAGCTTGCGGCCATCGAGTCGACTGCTTGCGTCCGTTCTGCTCGCCGCACGTCGGCCGAGATCATTAGTTTATCCGCCTCGCTCGTGCTCATGCGCTCATCCTGCGTATGGATAGGCACGCGCACGAAACGCGTCAGCATTTCAACAAATGCCTCTGTCTTCTCCGCCTGGACGCCGCGCTCGCCGCTCAGCATGATCGGCATTCCGACCACGATCTCGTCGATCGATTCCCGTTCCACCAGCTGCCGGATGGCGGCCATGTCGCGCCGATGCCCTTCTTGGCGAGCGATTGCGGGACGTGGGAATGCAAAGGTCTCCGTTTCATCGCTGACCGCCGTGCCGATGCGCTTTACACCAAAATCCAATGCCAGAATCCGAGCCATCTCACCGCCTCGCGGCGTATTATACCCCTGCTCCTCTGGGCGGCATTTAGCAAGGTGGCTCAAGAATGTGAGGTTCCATATCCCCGCTCCAGCTCTCTGTGGCGGCTCGCTTGAGTATTTGTCAATCCTCTTGACAACAACGCCTGGAGTCCCTATACTTCAGACATAACCAACACATAACCGCACGAAAGGAGGTCTGCGCACGAGCTTCTAGGCTCAGTCGGACGAGTCGGAAAATCTATTGGCATCAAGTGAAACGCAAGCTTTATTTATTCTCTTTATGGGGAGGGTTGGAAAATGATATCTAGCAGGAGAAGTGGATTCACCTTGATAGAGCTCCTAGTCGTAATCGCAATAATCGCCATCCTCGCGGCGATACTTTTCCCGGTTTTCGCTCAAGCGCGCGAAAAGGCCCGCCAGACCTCTTGTCTAAGTAATACGAAGCAGCTCGCCTTGGGACTGTATCAATACGTTCAGGACTATGACGAACAGATGCCCACCGCATTCCCCGCGGTCGCGCCGATTAACGGTGGCAACATAAATCGCGTACCGTACGACATTCAGATCCTGCCGTATGTCAAGAACGACCAGGTATACATTTGCCCCAGCGATCCCTGGGCACGACAGAACAGCCCGGTTTGGGACGGAAGATACCTGGGAAAGCTATATAGGCGTTCGTATGGTTATATAGGTGCCATCAACACCGTCGAAGGGGATCTTCGCAGGCCCCGCCAGAGACCGGACTTGAACACAGGAATGACGGGCGTCGGACCGAATACGAATGGATGGGAAAACCCGGGCACTGCCATGGCAGCCATTTCCGAGCCTGCTGATACCATCGCCATCTGCGAGTCCTGGTCGCCGAACGGCGGCGGAGGCTCGAATTCCGACAGTGTCATCGCTTCCCCTTGGGGATCGTTATTTACGAATTGTGATACCTATAAGCTGCCGGGAAGAAACGTTCCGCCCGTGAGTGTTTCGGATCAAGGTCCGCCTGGGTGCGCCGGCGACTATTCTGCTACAAACCTCAATCGGAGGCCGGCTAGAGGGCACATGGACAAGGGCAACTACGTCTTCTGTGACGGACATGCCAAGGTGCTGACATGGGGTGCCGTGCGACGCGACGACTTCCGAGTTTTCAAACTGCAGAAGCCAACCGTCACCTTCAACCCGTAGCGCCGTTTCAGTCAGCATCGGTCGGGTGTTCGCCTGGTATTTGCACGCCCGGCCGGTCGCTGGCTTTGCCCAAAGGGAGAACGTAAGGTCATGCGACACACCCTCTCGCTTGCAAGATTTGCCACAATAGTAATCCTGGCTTCCTCACTCAGCGCGTGCGGGAATAAGTCACCCGCGCCCGTGACACCGCCTTCCACTCCCAGTGATTATTCGTCCCGACTAAAGGATCCGAATGTCTCCGATCAGGAGAAGGATGCCATTCGCCAGAGCATGGCTGCGGAGAGTGGTTCGGGGGCGGCAGCAAGCGGCGGCGCCCAATCAGACGGCGCCGGCTCTGCGGGCGGCAGATAGCGTGTTCGGGAGAAGCCTGTCCGCGTGGTGACCGATGACTTGAGACAATCGAAGGCTGTCAAAATGGACACGGCGGAAATGTCGAAAACCAAATTTCGACGCATCCGCCGTGCTTTTTTCGCGCTGATCATAGCGGTTGTCACAATCTCCTTAGGCGGCTTCGCGCTCCATCGTGCGTGGACTCAAACAATGCAGCGGGAGGCGCATCTTCCGGAGCTCGAAGCAATAGTTATACATGATCCCTTCGACGGCCGAACCCTCGCCCTGCTCGGAGCCCGCTATTGCCAGGCCTACGAGTACTCCTCGGCTGCGGCAGTGCTGCTGCGAGCCGTCGGCGCGGGCGAGACCGATGCACGGGTATGGCTTACGTGGGCTGCCGCGGTCGCCGCCTCGGGAGATCGTGCACAGGCAGATTCCGTCCTCCTGATGGGGATGCGCGATAAACGAGTTTCCGTGCCCCTGCGGGCCGCGTTAGATCGAAGTGCGGGGCTCCCCGCTCAAGCTCAACCGGCAGAGGTTGCGCATGCAATATGCCCGAACGGAACCGGGGCCCTCGCCAACAAGTACGCATCCGGCAGCTTTTTAAACGGCATCGCGGAGTGGTGGGGCCGACGTCACCCTATGAAAAGCGGGTTCGCTACTCGCGAGCGCTGGGCGCGCGAACAGCCGCACGACCCCTTCGTCCTCCGACTCTGGGGTGAATCTCTCGCCCGCAACCACCGCTACTCGGAAGCGGACGCCGTGCTCCGCGAAGTCCTCAAAATGGAGCCGCAGAGCCCGGCCGCGCACCTTGCGCTGGGCAGCGTGCTGGAAAAGCAAAGATCGATCGGCAAGGCGGGATTGGAGTTCCTCTCAGCCCTGAAAGCAAGACCGGATTGGCAGCCCGCGCTGCTGGGAATGGGCCGCGTTGCGCTGGACCAGAAGCTAATTCCCATCTGCCTCGACGTCTTCAAGCGCGTGACGCGGCAGTCGCCGGATCTCGCGGACGGCTGGATCGGGCTCGGCAGGTCTTATTACATTCAGCATAAATACGAAGATTCCAAGGAAGCGTTCGACCGGGCCGCAAGCATCGCGCCGCGCCGCACGGACTTCTTCAACGACTACTCCAGCGCCCTGCGAGGCGCATTCCGCAACGACTTGGCGGAGGAAATCCTTCGGAGAAGGCGAGCTGATGCGCCGGAAGATTCGAAGTGTCTCTATCTCTTGTCTCTGATACTGTCGGATGTCAGGCCGAACAACGATCGGCTAGCCGAGGCGGAAGGCTGCCTTCGACGCTCGCTGGAAATCCAGCCCGGAGTTGCCGCGGTCGAGCTCCATCTGGGCCGGCTTCTTATCGACGATGGAAAGATAGAAGAGGCGACGCAGGCGCTTGAAAACGCCGTGAAGCATGACCGCTACAGCACGGCCGCCATGTCGAGCCTCGCACGGGCATACACCAAGTCCGGCAGAACGAAGGAAGCGAAGACGGTCCAGGAGAGCCTCAATACTCTGTCGGGTTATGTCCAAAAAGTCTCGTTTCTCGAGGATCAAGTGCGTCAGCAGCCGACGAGCTTGAAGCTCCACCAGGAACTCGCGGCGCTGTTCGAAAGCGGAGGAGAAACGGAAAAGGCCGCACATCATCGGGAAATGGGATACTATCTGAAAATACGCGGCCGGGAAGCAAAGACCAAGCTCGGCAATTTGCGCGACTACATCACGAATGTTGTTCCCCCCACAAGGTAATGCCCGCGCGGCAATCTGCTATTCAAAGACGCTCAAGGGCGTCTTCAAGTTAGCGTCGGCGACCGGTATCTGCTTCGTTTGCATGTCGTTGTCCGCCTGCTCCGGCTGCTCTCCAATTCGAACCACGAGGAATTCAGCGCCGCCGCGAACCCCGGCGGCCTCGGGAATACGGTTCGAAGATGCGTCGGTCGCTGCAGGACTGCGATATCGGTGGGTAATCGCCGGCAAGCGACCTCTGAACATCCTCCAGACAATCGGCAGTGGCTGCGCTTTTCTCGATTACAACAACGATGGAAACCTGGACATCCTGCTCGTCGGACCAAAGCTCGCTCTGTACAGGGGAGACGGAAAGGGTCACTTCACCGAAGTTACGGAAGAAACGGGTTTGGCGAAACTCACCGGCCACTTCCTCGGCTGCGCCGTCGGCGATATCGATGGAGACGGATACGATGATATTTACGTCACTGCTTATCGGGGAGGGGTTCTCCTTCATAACGAAACCCGAAGCGAAAGCGACCAACACTCGAGCACTCTACTGGTCCATCACTCCATCACTCCATCATTCAAACGCTCCCGCCTTTTCCGCGATATAACGAGTCATTCGGGCATCAAGCCCCAGCCCTGGGGCACCTCAGCCGCCTTCGCCGACATCGACGGGGACGGAAGGCTGGATCTCTACATCTGCAACTACGCAAAGTTCGACAAATCCAGCCCGCAGCTCTGTGACTTCGGCGGCATTCTCAGCTCGTGCGGTCCGCGCTTCTACACTCCCGAGACCGGAGTGCTTTATCGAAACCTGGGAGACGGACGGTTTCAAGATGTAACGGAATCATGGAAAGTAACAAAAGCATCCGGGCGCGCCCTGGGAGCAACGTTCGCCGACTATGACGGATCGGGCCGCCAGAGCCTGGCGCTCGCGAATGACGAGCTGCCCGGAGATCTGTTCCAGAATGTCGGACGATCATTCCACAACGTCGGTGCGACATCCGGAACGGCGTTCGGTCCGGATGGAAATCCCCACGGCGGGATGGGAATCGACTGGGGAGACTACGATAACGACCAAAAGCTGGACCTCTTCGTCGCGACCTTCGTACACGAAGTGAAGAGCGTATACCATAACGACGGAGACGGAACCTTTGCCGATCGCGCGACCAATCTAGGTATCGCGGAGAAGACAATGCCTTACATCGCATTCGGCGCGAAGTGGTTCGACGCGGATAACGACGGATGGCTCGATTTGATCGTTGCAAATGGGCATGTGCAGGACAATGCCGAGTTGATTGACAAAAGCACGGCATATCGCCAGCCTATTCAACTATTTCACAATCGCGTGGGCACGGCGATGGAGGACACTGGGGCCGCGGCCGGCGAACCATTTCGGAGGAGGATCGTTGGACGCGGGTTGGCGATCGGCGACTATGACAACGATGGAAAGATCGACGCGCTGGTCGTGGACAGCGAAGGCGCTCCGCTTCTGCTGCATAACGTGTCGCCGAACGCGGGCAGCTGGCTTACGATCGATCTCAGGGGCAAGCGGCCGAATGTCCACGGGATCGGCGCGCTCGTGACGGTGGAAGCCGGGGGTTTACGGATGTTCCGCAGGTGCGGTACGGACGGATCGTACATGTCCGCCTCCGATCGCAGAGTCCACGTCGGTCTCGGACCTGCGACGTCCGCGAACATCCGCATCAAGTGGCCCGGCGGCAAAATCACAACCCATGCCGGTGTCCGCGCCGACCAGATTGTCACTCTGAAGGAACAGCAGAATTGACCCCGCAGCGAATTCGGCACCCCAACCTGCTTTCAGCCGACCGCACACTCCTTGTGGTCGTCGACATGCAGGAGACCTTTCTGAAACCCGTCTGGGAGCGGAAGCGCGTGTGCACGAACGTCGTTCTGCTGATGCGGGCGGTACAGATCCTTGGGGTGCCGGTCATTACGACCGCTCAGTACACGGAGCGAATGGGAGGACCGATACCGGAGGTGACCGCTTTACTACCGGAGGGTATCCAGCCGCTGGATAAGCTCTGCTTCAGCTGCGCGGGCGAGACGGAATTCATCTCAAAGGTGAAAAACAGCGGCCGGAATCAGCTTCTGCTTTGCGGCATCGAGACGCATATATGCGTGTGCCAGACCGCCCTCGACATGCTCTCCGCGGGGTTCAAGGTCCACGCCGCCGCCGACGCGGTCTCTTCCCGCACCGAAAGCGCCTGGAAGCTCGGGCTGAAGAAGATGGCTCAGTCCGGCGTGGTCATCGGCTCGACCGAAGGGGCGGTCTACGAACTGATGAACCAAGCCGGCACCCCCGAGTTCCGTGAAGTACTGAAGTTGATCAAGGACAGCTGATTTAACCACGGAGGACACAGAGGTACATGGGGTCGTCATATCTATCCATGGAACTTCCCAGGTTCATAGCTGATTCACCTTCCGGACCTGCGTGACGGTAACCATCATTTTGGCTGCGATCATCTCATTCGCAGTTTGGCTCGTCCTCTGGCTTCGCCCGTCCTCGTTCTGGCGGACCGACCGCGAACCCGTTCCATCACCGCCCGATCGTTGGCCCGCCGTCACCGCCATCATCCCTGCCCGCAACGAAGAGTCCGTTATCGCCGAAACCATCTATTCGCTTCTTACGCAAGACTATCCGAGCTCACTGCGGATTGTAGTAGTCGACGATCACAGCGATGATCGAACTGCTGAAGTGGCCAATGAAGTCGGCGGCCAGTCAGGTCAGAAGGATCAAGTGAGCGTGCTGTCGGCGGAACCGCTGCCCGCCGGCTGGACCGGCAAAGTCTGGGCCATGCACCAGGGCTTGGGATTCGCCGCCCGTCCGACCGATACGTCCGATCCGACAGATCCGGCTGATTCACCTGAGTATCTTCTCTTCAGCGATGCCGACATCTCCCATGGCCACAGCGCCGTACGTGAGCTCGTTTCAAGAGCGGAGGCCGGACCATGCGACCTCGTTTCGTTCATGGTTAAGCTCCAGTGCCGGAGCTCGGCGGAGAAGCTGATGATTCCCGCCTTTGTCTTCTTTTTCCGGATGCTCTACCCGTTCCGCGGGGTAAACGATCCGAAACACGGGCTCGCGGGAGCGGCGGGCGGGACAATGCTCGTGCGCCGGGACGCGCTCGATCGTATCGGCGGCATCGAGAGTATTCGAGGGGAGATCATCGACGACTGCGCGCTCGCACGGGAGGTCAAGCGAGGCGGCCACCGCATCTGGCTCGGCATGAGCGACAGTTCCAGGAGTACCCGCAGCTACGGCACGCTGGGCGAGATCATGCGGATGATCTCGCGGACTGCGTACACCCAGCTCGGCTATTCACCAATACGTCTTTTGATCTGCATCGCCGGCCTGGCGATCACCTTCATCGCCCCGCCGCTGCTGGTGATCTTCACACGAGGATGGTCCCAGATCCTCGGTGGAGCCGCATGGCTGCTCATGTCCGCACTCTATCTCCCCATGGTCCGCTTCTATCGCCAATCCCCGCTTTGGGCGCCGCTTCTGCCGTTGACCGCATCCATCTACCTTTGGGCGACAATTGTGTCCGCGTGCCGATACCATTTCGGAAAAAGCAATGAATGGAAGGGAAGGCGCGGTGGAGGGCTAGTACGACCGGAGGGCGACGACATGAGTCCTTAGCCACTCGGTGAACTCCTCCCTCTCCAGCTCGCCGGCAGCCAACCGAAGAATGATCTGTTCATGCTCATCTTCGGTGCCTTCGAGCTCAAATCCGTTGAGCACGAGAAACGTCTCCATAACGGCGTGACCGATGCGCTTGTTGCCGTCGACGAAAGGGTGACTCATGACCAGCGAAAAGCACAGCGCAGAGGCTTTTTCAATCAGCGTGGGATAGAGGTCCTGACCGTCGAAGGTCATCTCCGGCTGAGCTATGGCGGAGTCCAGCGCTCCCTGGACGCGGATTCCCGCGGATCCTCCGGATTGTTCCAGCACCAGGATGTGCAGTGCCAATATCTCGTCGCGTGTAAGAGACCGCACCTAACCCGCCAGCCGGCGATAAAGCTCCGAGTTCTTCTGCAAGACGTACGTGGCCGCACTCTCAAAATCGCGGCGATCGGACGCGAGCCACTCCTCGACACTCGAACGAAGCACCGTTTCAGGGGTCATTCCGGCCTCCTCGGCCCTCCGAGTCAGCTTTTCCGCCCACTCATCTGCAATCTCGATCGTATAGCGTGTCAAATTCGCAGCCTCACCCGGATAAGATTGATGCAGTTGAATTGTACCGCGAAGGGCCAATTCCAGAGCAGCGCCCTTCGCAGTTAAGTCATCCTGGACTTCCTGTTTATGCGGTCAGAAGAATACTTCCAATCACGGCGTAATCGTTACTTTCTTCACCGATCTCACCACCACCGGTCCCAGCAGTCCGGATTCCAGCAGCGGCGAGTCCTTCCGGTAGAACCTCCACGTGGTGAACGCCACCCGGCCCGTCTGCGGCCGGGGCTTTCCCTCCAGCAGCCAGTCCGGCCACTTCGCCAGCTGCTCACCTCGCCACTCCACGTCGTCGGGGAGCTGCTCGTCTCCGATCAATCGGTTCGGCCAAAGGTTTGTTACCCTGATTGAGAGCGAGTTCTTGCCCGGCTTCAACAAACCCGATACATCCAGCCGGAACGGCGCCTTCCAGAGTACGCCCAGATCCCGGCCATTGAGTTTCACCTCCGCGAAGTTCTTAACTTGGCCAAGATCCAGAACGACCGCGCGGCCTGGTCCGAGCATTCCGAACGGAACGACGATCTCTTTTGTGTATTCCGCCGTCCCGGAAAAGTACTTCACGCCCTGGTCCGTATTTTCCGGCCACGAGATCAGCTTTGCGAAATTAACGCGGCCGGGTGCGCCAAGACCCGGCGGGAATGTCACGGACCATGATCCGTCGGCTTCGATAACCTCAGGCTTGGCCGTAATCTTGACAGACCTGTCCCGGCCATCGGCCGTTTTGAATGTGAAGTCGCCGACCTCCCACGGTGTCAGCTCTACGCCGCCGGACGTTCTCGTCGCCAGTTCAAATCCAAGACCGGATGGACCCTCAGTCATCTGAGCCAACTCCATGGTTTCGTTTTCCCCGACCGTCTGTTGTCGCGCCTGCCCGTCGACGGTATACTCGACCCGCAATCTCTTCACGACATTCGGAGTGGGATCGCCGAAAACTTCATTGGTCGCCGGAACGGTCAGCTCGCCTGACGCCACCAGTTCCCGGACTTTGGCGGTCACATCCGCGCCGGTCCCACCATCAGCCGGTTCATAGTAGGCCCGGTTTATCGTTATCCGGGGCGCCGATACCTGCGATGGCTGGGCGGCGGCTGGACTGATGTTCACGAAGTGCTTCGCACCGGCCGAAGGACTCCGGAAAACGACAAAAACCGAACCGGCCGGTTCGAACTGAAGATGGACGCGGGTGCGCCCGTCCTTCTCTTCCCAAACGGGCGCGGTTTCCATTCTCCCCGTATCCGGAGACCACAGCTCCGGAACCCTGCCCGACACGCGGAACATACAGTCCACAACTTCCGGGCGATACTTCTGGTTCGAGACGAAGTAAAAGTCCGCGTCGCCGATTACGCGATGGATATACGCTTTCCCGGAAAACGAGCCGCCCGGTTCGAAATCGGGCGGAGCGCCCATCTTGCCGAGGATGTCTCCAAGCTTCACTCCCCAGTAAACGCGCCCTTTCCCAAAACCGTGGCTAAGAACGGTGTTTCCATCGCAATCCGCCCACACATCATTAGCGATCTGTCGGACCACGGTGTGACATGCTGGATATGCGGCGAGGCTGGGCGACTGAACCGGCCGCGGGCCGACGACGATCGCACCCTCGCGAACCAGGTCCCGGATCTTACGCGTCACCGCCGGGGTCATAAATGTGCTCTCCGGCAGGACGAGCACACGGTAGCTCATCCCATCCGGCAGGACGATCCGGCCGTCTCGCACGGACATCCGATTCAAGACCGTATCCGCGTCGCATCCGTCGTAGTCATATCCGTCCGGTACTGCCGGCCTCAGTCCGCGGCGGGCAGGCAAGGTATTCGGGCCTTCCTCGCCATAGAAGTAGCAGACGTCCCCGACGAAACGGCCCGATTGCAGCAGATGCTGGCACCGGGCGACGTACTTCAGCCATGCCGCCCCCTGGTTCCACCAGGTAACGGTCCGTTCGAAGTGCATGCCCCACGGCCCCATGGTCATTCCGGGCTTTAGATCGAGCCACGGCTGGTTCGCGTACCGATGGAATATGTAACGGTTTATGCCGTTACAGAAGACCAGATCTCCGAGCGCCTTGATCGAATAGGGATCGACCAGCCAACGCCCCCTCCGGTTATCTGCGGTAAACGATTCCGCGCCGACCACCTTGTGACCGTGCGTGTGCGCCGAGGATGATGCCAGCTTGGTTGTCTCCATCGCCGCGCCGCCCACCCAGAATTCGCCCATCGGAATGTCGGCCAGTCCGCCCACCTGAATATCGTCGAACGAGCCGTTTCCGTACCCCTCCACAGAGAACTTCATCCCCCGTTTCCGGCAGAGCGATCCGAAGTAGTTGAAGTAGTTTTCCGCGAAGAGGTCGCAGATCGTCCGACGGAAATCCCAGAGGAATCGCTCGCTGATCTCCACACTCTCGACGACGCGTCCCGTAATAACCGGAAGGAAAGGGAGCACGTCGTAACCCCGCCGTTTGCGAAACTCCTCCCGGAACTTCGGGGTCCAGTTTTGGCTCCCGACCTCGTAGCTGTCGATCAGGGAATTGTTTACGACCTTTCCTGCCAGCGGACCTATGTCGCGGAGGACCGTCGTCATCATCCCGGCCCAATGCGCGTCCATGGCCTCTCGGCTCATCTTGTCGCATTCGAGACCGCGTCCTTCCGGAGGCGCTGGATGGTTGTCCTTACCGGTGGGAGTGTGCCCGATCTGGAGAATGATCCAGTCTCCCTCGGGCACATCCCAGTCCAGCTGCCCGCCCGCAGTCGTCTTGTTCGTAATATCGAACACGCCTTCTCGTGGAATTGCGAGGCCGGCGGGAGCCGGCGATGTATCGGGCAGAATGCGGTCTCCACGCCCGAACCCGGCCCT
>ORMF010239184.1_pt1 | contig 21256 bp, 18 predicted proteins | sample 1779871 | NCBI WGS metagenome assembly ORMF01 (sample SAMEA104232316, study PRJEB22302) | groundwater metagenome | biome: forest; feature: aquifer; material: groundwater | place: USA | collected 2011-08-07 | depth 5.4 m | reverse complement strand
CCACATTCCCACCGCCTCGACGACGAGTCCCTTGTTTCCGATATCGAACCGCCGACACCGAATTGTGGAAAGGAGCCCTTACTTGGTCCCGGTTATCCCGGCGTCCCCTCCAGGCTCATCTTTCAATTGGAATGTGCTAATCCTGCAGAGTGGCGAAGCCCACCTTGAAGTATTCCTCCGGCCACGCGCGTCCACCCACCCGGCCGGTTCGGTAGTCCACTTCTGTGAAGGCCAGAACTTCTCCGGGGACCAGTATCTGGGTCGCCTCCAGAATCCGATCCGGAACTGCCGTCAAGTTGGCGGATTCATACAGCTCCAGGAGGGCTCTCTGAAATATAGCGTCCTCAGAAAGGTTCACTGGGTCTTTATAATACAACCTGCGGAGCAATGCAATGCTGGCCGGGTGGTGTTTGGTGAGAGCTTGGCCGCGCTTGCGGTTGCCGGCATTTGTCACGACCAGTAGAATGGGACCATGAGCGAGTTGGAACGCCTCATCGAGATCGCGCGGGCGTTGCCGCCGGCACAGGTCCATGATCTTCTCACAGTTGCCGAGCAGATGACGGGCCACGTCTCCGACGACGAGTTCCTACGCATTATCAATTCTGCTCCTGCGATCGACGTCGACGCCGAAACAGCCGCGGAACTGCAATCGGCGTTGGCTGAGCGAGGTACGACGATCAGTCATGAGGAATTGAAGCAGGACCTTGGCCACGCATTCTCAAGAACCTGAAGCGGGTTGAGCCAGAGACTCGGAGGAGTGTACTTTCTCCTAGGAGGGACCGGCATAGATACTTACTTGGCAATTCCTTTACTGAACCACTGCAACAAATCCCGAGTCCCCGCCCTGACGGGCGGGGCTATCGGCTGGTGCGGCCGGGCGGACAGCTGGTACGGCTGGGCGGCGACAGCCCGCGGGGATCAAGGGCGGAGCTCTTGGTTAGTCGATCCGATCGACAACCGGGGTGAGGCCTACTGATGCGTATCTGGAAACTACTCATTCGTGGATTGCGGTTCTACTGGCTCCAGAACCTTGCGGTGGTGGCTGGAGTGGCCACGGCGGTAGCTGTTTTGGCCGGAGCCTTGCTGGTAGGCGAGTCAGTCCAGGCGAGCTTGCGGCGGCTGGCGATGGAGAGGCTGGGTCGAACGGTCTGGGTGGTCCGGGCGGCAAACCTGTTTCGCGAGGAACTGGCGGCCTCGGTGGAACCTTCGGCGCCGATGCTGATCCTGGAAGGCCTGGTGCGGCATCAGGGGAGCGGCCGCAGGGCCAGTCAAGTCCCGGTCTACGGCATCGATGAGAGGTTCTGGCGATTCCATGGGCGCGCCGCGGTTGCAATGGAAGGAAGGGACGCAGCCATCAGCCAGCCGCTGGCCGCGGAGTTGAGGGCAAAGGTGGGAGACACGCTGCTGGTGCGGCTCGACAAGCCCGCCGACATTCCGGCTGAATCACTCTATGGGCGGAAAGAGGATGGGGGGCAAGCGATTCGTGTCCGGCTCAAACACATTCTACAGCCGGATCAACTGGGTGAGTTCTCACTCAAACCGCAGCAGGGAGAGGTGAACGCGATCTTTCTGCCTTTGGAGCTACTGCGTAAGGAGACGAACGCAAATGGACGGGTGAACGTGATCCTTGCCGGGAGTCAGAAGAAGGATCCGTCCCTTGCGCTGCGCGAGCATTTTGCTCTAGAGGACCTGGGAGTCCGCGTTCGCGCTATGCCGGAGGCTGGCGCTTTGCAACTCGATACGGCCAGCGGCATCCTGAGCGATGATCTTTGGACGGCGGCGCAAAAGGCGGCGGAGGCAGCGCATCTGGAGGCAACGCCGGTCCTGACATATCTGGCCACACGGATGAAAGTGGGTGGACGCGAGGTTCCCTATTCATTAGTGGCCGCCATCGATTTGGGCGCACTCGGTAAGGCGAATGCGGCCCAGGATGCGATTGTCCTGAATGATTGGACGGCTCGTGAGTTGAATGCGCGCGGCGGAGAAAAGTTAGAGATGGAGTTTCTGCTCTGGCACGACGATGGCCGAACCACGACGGCCAACAGCACCTTCACCGTGGCAGGCGTCACCCCGATCAGGGGCTTGGCCGCCGACAGAAACCTCACGCCTGACTACCCGGGGATCACCGACTCGGAGAACGTGAGCGACTGGGATCCCCCATTCCCGATGGACCTAAGCCGCATACAAGACCGTGATGAGAACTACTGGAAGCGATATCGCACCACTCCCAAGGCCTGGCTGCAGTTGGGGCGCGGCCAAGATCTTTGGCGCACCCGCTTTGGCAAGGTGACCACCGTAAGGCTCAAGCCGGCCAAGAATGTGCCGTTGCAGTCAGCAGCCTTTGAGTTCAACCGGGAATTGAGAAACCGGTTGAATCCGCTGCAGTCCGGCTTTGCCGTAGTGAACGTGCTGGGGCAGGCGCGGCAAGCCTCGCGCGGGGCCACCGACTTTGGCGAATACTTCATCTACTTCAGCTTTTTTCTGATGGTATCGGCATTGCTGCTGGCGGGACTCTTTTTCCGGCTGGGGGTAGAGCAGCGTTCGACGGAGATTGGCCTGCTGGCGGCAGTGGGGTTTTCACCCGGGAAGATCCGGGTGCTGTTCCTGACCGAGGCGCTCTTGCTGGCACTGGCCGGTGGAATACTGGGAGCCGCGGGCGCCATTGGCTATGCACAATTGATCCTGACCGGGCTCGGGACATGGTGGCAGGACGCGGTGGGGACGAGGCAACTGAGTCTGGATGTGGCCGGGTCGAAACTCCTGATCGGCGTATGCGGCGGGGTGGTGACGTCTTTGCTGGCCACGATTGGAACGCTGCGAATGCTGGGCAGACTGAGTGCGAAGCAACTGCTGGCCGGGGCAGCTCCACCGCATGAGGTATCCTTTCGCGGGCTTGGATTTTGGATGGCAGGGCTGGCCGCGGCCGGGTCACTGGTTCTGGTAGGACTGGGGGTGCAAGGCAAGATCCCGGCCGCGGGCGCCTTTTTTGGAGCGGGCGCGTTTGCGCTGATGGCGGCACTGTGGCTGTTGCGGGGAGTCCTGGGAACCAGTCTCAAACGGGTGTTGGCAGGATCGGGCGCGCTGGTGATGGCTCGCTTTGCCGTGCGGAATGCCGCCGTGCGGCCGGGACGGACGGTACTGTCGGCGGCGCTGATTGCCGCTGCTACGTTCCTCCTCGTTTCCCTGGAGTCGTTTCGCCGGGACTCTGGAACAGAGGATCTGGACCGCCATTCGGGAACCGGAGGCTATGCGCTGATGGCCGAGTCTGTGCGGCCGCTGTACCACAACCCCAACTCGGACGAGGGCCGGATGGCACTGAACCTGGACATGGTGAAAGACGTTCAATTCGTCCCCTTCCGTCTGCGGCCGGGCGACGATGCCAGTTGCCTGAATCTTTACCAGCCGCAGAACCCGCGCGTCCTCGGAGCGCCGGCCGAATTTCTGCGGGCCGGGCGGTTTGGGTTCTCCTCATCGCTAGCCAAGACGCGGGAGCAGGAGAAAAATCCGTGGCTGCTGCTGGAGACCAGAGGCAAAGACGAACCTATCCCCGCGGCGGCGGACGCCAACTCGATGATGTACGTTCTGCATAAGCAATTGGGCGAGGAAGTGGTGCTCGAAACCGGAAGGGGCAAGGTTCGTCTGCGGCTGGTGGCGGCTTTGCAGGACAGCGTGCTGCAGGGTGAGCTCATCATAGCCGCGAGCGAGTTTGCGCGCGTATTTCCGGACCAGCAGGGGTTCCGTTTCTTTCTGATGGATGCGCGGCGCGCGGACGTCGAGAAGCGCGTAGCCGAGATCGAAAATGCGCTGAGCGATCATGGATTCGACGCGGTGGAAACGGGCGTTCGCCTGGCCGGCTTTCACCGTGTGGAGAACACCTACCTGTCGACGTTTCAGATGCTGGGCGGGTTGGGACTTTTGCTCGGCACCGTGGGACTGGCCGCCATCCTGATTCGGAACGTTCTGGAGCGGCGGCGGGAGCTCGCGCTTCTGGCCGCGGTCGGGTACACGCGGTCCCGCCTGGCCGCGTTGGTGATGAGCGAAAGTCTACTGGTGCTTGGGGCGGGATTGTTGGCCGGAGTGCTGGCTGCCGGATTGGCGGTATCGCCGGTGGTGGCCTCGCGCGGCATGGGCGCCTCCCTGATCAGCATGGCCGGAATGCTGGCGGCGGTTGCCTTGACCGGAGCCTTTGCCACGATGGTTGCCACCTGGGTAGCCCTGCGAGGCACGGTGATGGATGCCTTGCGCGCGGGCTGATGGGGGCGGTCGAATTCATGTTAATCTGGGGCTGTTATGGTCCGTAGTCCAGTCAAACTAACAACGGGACGCCCGTCGGCCGCAAAGGCGGCCAAGAGGCTCGGCGTATCAAAGAAGGTCGCCAGACGTTTGTCTTCACTGGTCAAGCGGTCACTAAGTGGATTCGTGATGAGGGAAGACGGTCGCTTGGTTCGTGCCTAAGGCGACACGGAGTCTGAGGATCGGGTTCCGTGTCGTCAATGCGGATGTGGCCGTGGCTCCAAAGAAAAAGTAAACAGAAATGCGGAATGACTCCCGCGAAAGCGCGTTTCTGAACATTCCATACGACGATCAGTTTACGAATCTTTACTTGGCATACATCTCGGGGCTGTGTTCCTTCGGATTAACACCAAGGGCTACACTTGAGATTGCAACCGGGGAAAGGCGATTGGATCGCATTTTCCATCTCATGACGAGTTGCCTTTACTCTTTTCATGATCTATCGCGCGTTCAGCTTGATAGCGTAGCTCCACGTACTCCCCGATTTAACATGCCGTTTGAGCTGGGGCTCCTACTTGGTTGGCGGAACACGAGAACCAGCAGCAGTCACACGTGGTTCGTTTTTGAGTCGGCAAGGCGACGGCTGCAAAAATCGTTGAGTGACTTGGACGGAACGGATCCCTTGATTCACGACGGGACTGTAAGAGGCGTTTTTCGGGAACTTAGCAACGCCCTCGTGAAGAGCAGCTACAGACCGAAGGTGAGACATATGAATCTGATCTATCGTTGGATCAAGGTCGCATCACCAGATATTCTGAATTCGGAGTGGGGCGAATTCACTTTAGAGCGCTCGCGTATTCAAGGATTTGGTTCTTTTGGCAACGGACTACGCTGAACGCATTGTCCCCCGGGATTGACCGAAAGACGCGGCACCAGAGCACTGAAGCGGTTAGCGCGCCGGTCTCAGTTGCGGCCCTGGATACTTCATTTGCAGCTTCGCCAACTCGCGCCGGAGAAGCGAATTCTCCGGAAAATCACGGACCAGCCCTTCGAGCAGCCGAATGCTGAGTTCCGGCTTTTTTTCGCGCAAGTAGAGGATGGAGAGCAGTATTCTGGCGAACGGGCCGAGGTAGCGGCCCTCGCGGGCCACCAGCTCCAGGTTGGCGGCGGCCTGTTGTTTACTTCCCTTCACCTCGTCAAAACGCACAAACCAGCGGATGAAGAACGGGAGGCTGCCGACGAGATACTCGGTGAGTCCGGTGGTGAGGCGAGCGTCCACAAACGCCGGGTCGCGCCGGATGAGATCGACGGCGTAGTTGTGCGCCCTGCGCGCCGATGCCAGGCTCCGGAGCTGCTTCTTTTCGATAAAGGCGGTGTAGTCAGTCCTCATTCCTTCCGTGAGACAGAAGCTGAACAGGGCAATGGAGTCGTTGGGGGACTCTGCCAAGCGTGCATCGGCGGCCATTTGCGCCATCCGGATGGAGGCGAAAAACTTTTCACGGACCACTGGATCTGGTTCCAGCACGTCATCGCCGGAGATTTTCTTATCGTCGATGAAGAACTCACCCGCCAAAATTTGCAAGCGATCCAGTTCCGAGAAAAGGTAGGTTGCGGCGCGGGTGGAATGGCCCAGCGGATCGGCCGGATGGTCACGAATGTAGGGATCGAGAATCCGATGCGAGCCGGCGAAGTCGAAATTGTAGAGACGGTGGAAGGCGTCGTCAATGGCGCCGGCGCGGGCCAGCGATAGGCTTGCCCGGGAAACGGGAACCAGCCGCAGGCCAAACTTCATCGAAGCGCGTCCCACGGGCTCAGAACGGAAGCCTCCGCTTCTTCTTTTCCGGCTCCCGCGGCGCCGCCAACTTGTCCAGCGCGGCCTGAGCCAGCGGCGCCATCACACGATAGCCGGCCGAATTAGGATGCAAACCGTCCTCGGCCAGCTCTTTTTTGAGAAAGCCGTCGACGTCGATCATGGAAGAGAAGTAGTCCAGGTAGATGTAGTTATGATCCTGGCAAAAGGCCACCATCCAGGTATTCAGTTTTCGAATCTGGTCCAACGGGCGCCTTTTGGTCATCTCGTAGGCGGGATTCTGGGCCTTATTGTAGTCGTGGACCGGGAGCACGGTAGCGATCACGGGCTTGATTTTATGCGCCTCGGCGAGCGCGGCAATCATGGTGATGTTGTTCTCGATCACCTCCGGCGGGACCCCGCGCGCGATGTCGTTGGTGCCCGCCAGAATCAACATCGCCACCGGCTTGTGCGCGATCACATCGGCCTGCATGCGGGCCAGCATTTGCGAAGTAATCTGGCCGCTGATGCCGCGGTTGATGTAGTCTTTGTCGGGGTAGTATTCGTTGAGCGGCCAACCATCTGTGATGGAGTCGCCAAAGAAAACCACGCGCAGCCGGCCCGGCTGCGGGGGCGGCACTTTCAGATTGGCCTCGCGATAACGGTTGAGCTGATCGCGATCCGGATTGCGAAGCTGCACCTCCTTCAACCGCAGGAGAGCGGCGAAATGGGAATCGGCCCGTTCGGACGATTCGCGCAACTCGCGGAACTGTTTCCGGGCCTCTTCCGGAAAGGGAAATGGCTTGGGCATCGCTTCCGCCAGCGCCAAATATGCCCGCACATTAATCAGGAATTCATATTGCAGCGAGCCGTCCTGCTGACTGGCGGCTGCCTGCAGGTTCCCCAGCGACTGTCGCGTGTTTTCGATCACCGGCGCTCCGGCACGAGCCAAGCCGGGCACCGCCGTCGTGGTGGATTCCATCAACTGCACCAACCGGGTGTAGAGAGCCATCGCGTCTCTGGTGGATAGCAGCGCGTCCTGTTGCGAGGGCGCCTGCCAGGCGCCTGCGGTCGCGAGCACCAGCACCATCCATGCTCGAGTTTTCCACCGCTTGGTCATTATGGATTCTCCTTCTCCAGTTCCAACGTCACTGTACCGAGATAAAAGGGAAGCCTCACTTGGATTTGGACAGGCACCCTTCTGTCATCATCGCTGAGCCACACAAACAGGCGCGCCTTGCGGCGGTAGAGGACCCCGTTGTAGAGGAACACCTCGTGCCGGATGGTGTTGAATTCACCTACTATCGTCTTGACCTTCTCCCGCTGCTGCGCCTCGACGCGGGCGGATACGCTTTTCTTTCCGTCGCTCACCGGCAAATGTACGGTCTGGCCGGGAGTGAGACGCAGACGGCGCATCTGACCGAGGCCGGCCACTACGTCGTGTACGCAAGCCGGAATGTCTACCTCCTTTGTGCTCACCACCTCATTGTTGTCGAGGTTGCGCTCCACCAGTTCCGCCTTGCCGGGTGTGCGATGGTAGGCCACCGTGGTTTCCCGGCGCTTACTGCCTTCCTCCGCCTTCATGCGGGATGAGGCAGCGCAATACTTGTCGTTGTAGGTAACCCAGTATTGGTCATCCACCTTATAAAGGCTTCTCACCAGGCCGGTGGTCGACAATTGCAACTGAGCTTCGTTTGCGGTCCAACTGAGGCTGGCGGTACCAGCCCTCATCAACCGCCATTCGGCGCCGAATTCGAAGGATTCCGCGCATACCGGGCACGCCGCCAAAAGCATCCAAACCGCAATGAGGGTTGGGCGCATCAAGCTTCCAGGGATCCGGAAAATTCATCCGGATCCAACCCCAATTTCTCCATCTGCCGGCCCAATTCTCCCCGTAGCGCCGCCGGCGTGGCCTGTATCCAGGCCTCCACCACCGTGTTCACACCGATGCGCTGCTTGCCCTCCGAGTCGGCGATGGATTCGGCAATTTGGCGAATCTGAGAAGTAATCTGCTCGCGCACGGGCAAAGGAGTGGTCATCAGAATCTGGTGCAACAAGTCTTCGGCGGCTTCATTCCAATCCATAGAGGATGCTCCCTGCAAGGTACTGCATGTCTTTTCAAAAGACTATGATAACAATAGAGGATGCTACGAGACCCCAGTCTGATCCCCTTATCGCACCAGCACCATAACGGTTTGTCCCTGTGTGTGCTGATGGAGCGGGAACTGGCCAAGGATTCCTCTTCGCCCACCATTGCCCGTCTGGCGCAAAAGGCCGTGGACCGTTATGAAGTGGAACTGGTGAACCATTTTGAGATTGAGGAGCAGACCTTGTTCCCTGAATTTCCCGGTGAGCTGGTGGACAGTTTGATTCGCGATCATCGGCGGCTCGAGTCCATGATCGACACCTTGCGCAGCAAGCCTACCGCGGCGCTGTTGACCGAATTTACTTCCCTGCTCCGAAAGCATATCCGCCAGGAAGAGAACGAACTGTTTGAGGCGATCCAGCGGGAACTGCCACGGGAAACCCTGGACCGGCTGGGGGGCGAGATTGACCGCAAGGCCGTGCGCGTCTGCCTATAACCAAACCATGAGCAAGCTGATTCTGGAAACGAATCTTCCTGGCATTGAGCTGATCGGCCGGGGCAAGGTACGAGACAACTACGCACTCGGGGACCAGTTGCTGATTGTCGCAACGGATCGGATTTCGGCGTTTGATTACGTGCTGGGCACGGCGATTCCCGACAAAGGGCGCGTGCTGACGCAGCTTTCCATTTTCTGGTTTGACCTTCTCCAGGACATCACACCGGTCCACTTCCTCACCGCCGAGGTGGACCAATACCCGGAACCTCTCCGCCCGTTCCGCGATCAACTGGAAGGCCGCTCCATGCTGGTGCGGCGAGCCAGGATGATCGATGTCGAATGCGTGGCCCGCGGCTACCTGTCGGGTTCGGGCTGGAAGGAATACCAGAAGTCGGGCACCGTTTGCGGGATTGCCTTGCCGGAAGGGTTGAAAGAAAGCGCGAAGCTACCCGAGCCGATCTTCACTCCGGCCACCAAGGAGTCCAGCGGCCACGACATCAATATCAGTTTTGACCACGCTGCCGGTTTGATCGGCAGGGAATTGGCCGGGCGGCTGCGGGACACCACGCTGGCCATCTACCGCCGGGCGTCGGAATACGCGGCTACACGCGGCATCATTCTGGCCGACACCAAGTTCGAATTTGGGTTCGTGGGCCCGGAGTTGGTGCTCGCCGATGAGGTGTTGACGCCGGACTCGTCCCGCTTTTGGCCGGCCGATCTCTACAAGCCCGGCGGCGCGCAGCCCTCCTACGACAAGCAGTACGTGCGGGATTACCTGGAGTCCATTCGCTGGGACAAGCGTCCCCCGGCTCCCGCGCTTCCCTCCGATGTGGCCGCGCGCACCGCGGATAAGTATCGCGAGGCCTATCGTCTGATCACAGGAAGGAATTTGTGAACTGGCTGGACATCCTACTCGGATCGATCATATTCGCCTCGGCTGTGTCCGGCTTTGCGCGAGGTTTTTCCCGGACCATTGTGGGGATCATCGCGACCGTGGTGGGACTCTTCCTGGCGTTTTGGACCTACGGCGTGGCGGGCAGCTTTCTGCTGGACTACGTGAGCCACAAGTCGATCGCCAACTTCATCGGGTTTCTGTTGGTATTTGGAGGCACGGTCGCGCTGGGCGCGGTGGCGGGAAACCTGATGGCGAAAGTATTCAAGTGGGCAGGTCTGGGCTGGCTGGACCGGCTTTTGGGGGGAGGGCTCGGCCTGCTGCGCGGCGGCCTGATCTGCATGGCGTTGGTCCTGATGTTCTGCGCGTTCACGCGCCGGCCCCCGCCGGAAGCAGTGGTGGAGAGCCGTATCTCCCCCTACCTGCTGGATGCCTCCAGCATGGTGTCGGCAATGGCGCCCAAGGAGTTGCGGACGGATTTTGATGAAAGCTACGCACTCGTGAAGAAGACTTGGAAAGAGATGCTCGAAAAGGCCAAGAGGCAACTGCCGCGGCAGGAACTGTGATTCTGGACTCCCCCATTCGATTGCTGATCTTTGATCTGGATGGCACGCTCATTGATTCGCAAGTGGATCTGGCCAACGCCGTGAACGCCAGCCGGGACCACCTCGGGTTGCCATCGATCGCCAATGAACTGGTCTTTTCCTACGTCGGCAATGGCGCTCCGGTGCTGATCCGCCGCGCCCTGGGACCGGAGGCTTCGCAGGTGGATGTCGACCGGGCTTTGCAATTCTTCCTTGCCTATTACCGGGAACACATGCTGGATCACACCACGCTCTACCCTGGCGTGCGGGATGCCCTGGACCGCCTGCACTCCTCCGGCCGGAAGATGGCTGTGCTGACCAACAAGCCCGTCCGCTTCAGTGAAACGTTGATCGAGCGGCTTGAGTTAAGCGAGCATTTCCAGCGCATCTACGGCGGCAACAGTTTTCCGGAAAAGAAGCCGCACCCGATGGGCATCCGCACTTTACTCACGGAGCTGAACGCGGACCCGAAAGACGCGCTGATGGTGGGTGACAGCGCAGTGGATGTGCGCACGGCACGGAATGCCGGCATCCGGGCGTGCGGGGTTACCTTTGGGTTTCAACCGGAGACATTTGAAGAGCACCCGCCGGACTTTCTCGTGGACGAGATGGGAGAGCTGGCCGATATTGTGCTGGCCCCGCGAGTGTACAATTGACCGTTGGAGGTAGTCAAACCTATGACAGCCCGGTTGGCAGCGCGCTGCATTCGCATGATATCGGTTCTCGTTTCGCTTACGGCGCTGTTGACGGCGGGCGGCCAGACGGCCTTGGACCGATATGTCGCCGCGCCCGATGCCGCCTACAAGTTCAGCGTCACCGGCGCCATCCCCTGCGACCGGTGCACCGCTCACGTCATTGACATGACATCCCAAAGCTGGCTCACAGAGGCCGAAGTGGATCGGACTCTGTGGCAGCACTGGGTTACCGTCATCCGTCCCGAAAAAGTCACCTCTACCACCGGGTTCCTGTTCATTACCGGCGGCGGCAACGGCGGCAAGCCGCCGGAGCGGGCAGATCCGGTCATGTCGATGGTGGCCCGAGAGACGGGAGCCGTGGTCACCGAGTTGAAGATGGTTCCCAATCAGCCGCTTCGTTTTGTGGGCGACCCGGTGGGTAAGCCTCGCAGCGAAGATGCCCTCATCGCATTTGGATGGGACAAATTTCTTCGCGGAGGCGATGAGAAGTGGCTCGCCAGGCTGCCGATGACCAAGAGCGCCGTCCGCGCCATGGACACCATTACCGCTTTCGCCAAGACCGAACAAGGCGGGGGGCTTACGATAGACAAGTTTGTAGTGAGCGGAGGATCCAAACGCGGGTGGACCACATGGACCACCGCCGCAGTGGATAAACGCGTCGCAGCCATCGTTCCCATCGTCATTGACATGCTGAACATCGTGCCCAGCTTTGAACATCACTGGCGCGTCTATGGCTTTTGGGCGCCGGCCATACAGGACTACCAGAACATGAACATCATGGATTGGAGCCGAACGGCACGCTACAAGGAAATGATGAAAGTGGTGGAGCCGTACGAATATCGCGACCGGCTCACCATGCCCAAGTACATCGTCAATGCCAGCGGCGACCAGTTCTTTATCCCGGACTCCTCACAGTTTTATTTCAAGGAACTCAAGGGGGAAAAATACCTGCGCTACATCCCCAACACGGATCATTCCATGCGGAACTCTGATGCCATGCAAGGCCTCATCGGGTATCTGCAATCGTTCCTCGCCTCCAAGCCACGGCCGAGGTTTTCCTGGAAAGTGGAAAAGGACGGAGCCATCCACCTCAAGACCACCGATGTTCCGCAGGAGGTCAAGCTTTGGCAGGCCTCAAACGCAAAGGCGCGTGACTTCCGTCTCATGACCATAGGTCCGGCCTGGAAGAGTTCGCCCGTCACCGGCAAGAGTGGTGTTTACGTGGGCTCGGTTCCCAAGCTCGCCGAAGGATACACGGCTTTCTTTTTGGAGTTGACCTATCCGGGCGTGGGCAAGTTCCCGATGAAATTCACAACGGAGGTGCGTGTTTCACCCAATGTCTACCCGCACTCATCCTTCCAGCCAGAACTTTCACACGTGACAAACGGGGGGAAGTAGCGCAGCCAATCCGCAGTTAGAAGCTGGCCACTAACATTTCGCGGGCGACTCTGCGGCTCGCGCGGCTGCTGATCAAATTGGCGATCTTGGTCAGTAACCCGGGGACATCTTCCGGTTCGATATATAGAGGACGGCCACTGCGCATGGAATCCTCACTGGGGCGGGAACTCTGGTAGGTGGTCAGCAACGCCGTCGCTGGCTTGTAGTTCATGCTCTTGGCATGAGCGATCACCTTGTAACCAGCCTCGGGCGACTCCATTCGGAGGTCGCTAAGCACCAATTGGTACTCCTGCGCGTCAAGTTTGGTGACGGCCTCAGCAGCGGAAGCGGCTGATTCTACGAAGTAACCACCTGCTTGCAGCAGGGTTTGTAAGGTCAGACGCGATGCCGGATCGTCGTCCACCAGCAATACACGAGCCAATTCCATTGGATGTGCATGGGACTCAGTTTCGGTCTTTACCATGGTCTTCACAAGCTACTGAGTCAATTCTACCTGAAGTTTGGCGGAAAACAATGATAGATTTTAACCATCTACTACTATTTTAGTAGTGCTACGTTGATAGGACTTCTAACTATTTGAAGACTCGTGCGAAGATCTTGTCCACGTTCGACAATTGCCGTTCCAGGGAAAAGCTGCGACTCAACTGGCCGGCGGTCAACAGCGCGCCAACCTGGGGATCCGTGTAGATCATGGCGCGGAAGTCGCCTTCCTTCTCCCAAGCCTCCATGGCTTTTCCTTGCACAATCTTGTAGGCCTGTTCCCGTAACATGCCGGCGGCCGCCAGATCCAAAAGAAGTTGGCCGGAGAACACCAGCCCATTGGTTAACTCCAGGTTCCTCAGCATCTTGGCCGGATAGACACGCATGCCATCGACGAGCCAAATGGCTTTCTCGAGCAGATAGTCGGTCAGGATTGTGGAATCGGGCAGGATGACCCGCTCCACCGAGGAGTGGGAGATATCGCGCTCATGCCATAGCGCAATGTTCTCCATGGCCGCCTGCACGTTTGCGCGGACAAGGCGAGCAAGGCCACAGATCTGTTCACAGACAACAGGGTTGCGTTTGTGAGGCATGGCGGAGGAACCCTTTTGCCCGACGCTAAACGGCTCCTCGGCCTCCCGCACTTCGGTGCGCTGGAGGTGCCGGATCTCCAAGGCGATCTTTTCGAGAGTCCCGGCGATGAGCGCCAGCACGCTGACATAGTGCGCATGCCGGTCGCGCGAAATCACCTGGCTGGCGATGGGGGCAGCCTGCAGGCCCAGCCGGGAGCAGATGCTCTCTTCGGCCTCCGGGCTGATGTGGCCAAAGGTTCCTACGGCACCGGAAAGTTTTCCCACTCGCATTTGCGAGGCGGCTTCGCGGAACCGGCTCAGATTACGCCGCGCCTCATCGAACCAGAGGGCGAGCTTTAACCCAAAAGTGATGGGCTCGGCATGTACGCCATGGGTGCGCCCGATTTGCGGAGTGTGCCGGAACTCTTGCGCCCGTCTCTCCAGGACTTGCAGCAGGCGCTCCATTCCACCAATAATCCGATCACTGGCATCACGCACCTGGAGAGCCTGGGCCGTATCGACGACATCGTTCGAGGTCAATCCATAATGCAGCCAGCGGGAGGCCTCGCCCGCGCCGGCGGCGGCCATGGTTTCCGACACCGCGGTGGTGAAGGCGATCACATCATGCTTCACTTCCGCCTCAATGGCGAGGATGCGATCCACGGTGAATCCGGCATGCGCGCGCAAAAGGCGCGCCGCCTCCACCGGAACTTCGCCCAGCTCAGACAGTGAATCGGACGCGGCCAGTTCCACCTCGAGCCAGCATCTGTACTTGTTCTCGTCGCTCCAAATTTGGCCCATCTCCGGGCGCGTATAGCGTTTGATCATCTCAGTACTCGAAAACCTCGCTTTGCAGCTTGGGTTCGGCGACCACCAATTGCGCCGCCGCGCCCCGGCGTTGCATGGCCTGCTCGGCGACCAGCCGCACGATGCCGGGGTGGTTGTTGTGCTCGCTCAGGTGGCCGAGCAGGAGAGTGCGTACCGAACCATCCAACCCTTCCAGAATAAACTCAGACACTACGTCGTTGGAAAGATGTCCGCGGCGGCCCATCACACGCTGTTTGACCGACCAGGGATATGGACCCACCTTCAACATCTCGATGTCGTGATTGGACTCCAGCACCACCAACTGGCTGCTGAGCAGATGATACTTTACCGACTCGGGCATGTAACCGAGATCCATGGCGAGTCCCATTTTGACGCCTTCGGCCTCGACCGTATAGCCGACCGGGTCGATGGCGTCGTGAGGGATCGTGAAGCTGGCCACGTCCAGATCTCCGACGCGAATGCGGAGGCCGGCCTGGAAGGTTTCGAGCTTCGGCAAGGTGCCGGCCCAATCAATGGCGGGGGCGGTGAGATGGGTCATGTAGACGGGAATGTCGCGCTTGAACTTTTTTTGAAAAGTGCGCACGAGGACGCCGAGGCCGGCGACGTGGTCACTGTGCTCGTGCGTGATGAAGATTGCGTCGAGCGCTTCGGGGGCCTCACCGATGGCGGCGAGGCGCGAGAAGGTGTCGGTGCGGCTCAAGCCCGCATCAATGAGGATGCGGGTGTGCGAGGTTCCGACGAAAGTGCAGTTGCCCGAGCTGCTGGTGGCCAGCACGCAAACCTTGAAAATATGTTTCTCCCGTAACAGGCGAGGTTAGCACAGGCGGGCAAGAAAAACCCGCCCGGGGAGTGCCCGGGCGGGATGGTCTACTGAATTGTGCGCCCGCCTTGCTTAGAAGCTATAGCGCAGGCTCAACTGCAGGTTGCGTTCGCTGCCCTTGCCGGTGGTGAGGCCGAAGGTGGCCGAGGTGGGGTTGGTATCGGCGCCATTCCAGTTCGGGTGGTTGATCCAGTTGAAGGCTTCCAAGCGGAACTGGATGGTGTGGCGTTCGGCGAACCGGATGTTCTTGAACGCGGACAGATTCCAGTTCTGGAAGCCGGGGTTGTGAAGACCAATCGATTGGCGATTCTGGTTGGGAAACGTACCATTGGCGGGCTTGGTAGCGAGCGTTTGTGCATTGGCTGAGTTACGGATGGGGTCGAACCAGAATGCGTTGATGCCCGTGTAATTGCCAGCGGCATTGGTGTGGGCGAACTCGTGCTTGAGTACGGGCTCACCGCTGAGGTTCCAGGGCTTGGTCACCGTGGAGCCGGTGCCGAGGTAGTCGTCACCGTTGCCGACTGTGAATGGGGTGCCGGTCTGGAATTGGGTAACGCCGCTCAACTGCCAGCCGCCGGCGATGCCGCGGGCAAACTTGTTCGAAGAGGCGTGGAAGAACGGGAGTTCATAGACGAAGTTGACCACCGCGACGTGGCGGGTATCGAAGCTCGATTTGCCCCAGTTCAAACCCTGGTTGAAGGTGTCGATGAAGGCATCCCGAGGACCGGAGCCGCCGTCCAATGATTTGGAATACGTATAGGCGACGCCAAACAGGAGGCCCTTGGCGAAGCGCCGGCTCAGTTCAACCTGGAGGCCATTGTACTCGCTGCGGCCGGAGTGTTCGAGCATATTGATGTTGGCAAAGCCTTTGAATGGGCGGAGGAAGTTGGTGTTGGCTCCTGCGCTTGAGGGCAGGAACGTGGTGCCGGTGGGCAGTTGGTTCAAGTCGCGTTCGCGGGAAAGGTAGTTTGAGGCGGTGCCAACGTAGCCTACCTCGATTGTGGAATCGAAACCGATCTCGCGCTGATAGCTGATGTTCCAGTTGTAACTGCGAGGGATCTTATAGACGCGGTCGACGGTCATGAAGAATTGCGGGAACGCTGTGCGTGTTGCGCCGCCCGGCAAATCTACGTTGCCATTGGATACAGAAGCCATCGGCTGGAAGGGAGGGTTGCCGCCGAGGAAGACGGAGTCATAAACACCGGGGCGAGCCATGAAGCCGCCGAAGCCGGCTCGGAGCACCTGCCTGTTGCCGAACGAGTAGGCCAAGCCGAGACGCGGCATGATGTCGAACTGGCTCGGGGAGGGGTAAGGGCTGCCGCCCGAGAGCAGGTTATTGTAGAGGCCGGAGTCAATGGCCGGGACGCGGCCTTTGCCAGCGGCCGGGAATGAGCTGCCGGGGATGACGACGCCGTTATAGCGATTGCCGCTAATGACGTTGCCGGTGGCGCGGTCGAGGATGGCGGCGTTGGCCGAGTCATACTTGGCCGGGTCAAAGTAGGCCATATTGCCCCAGAGCGACTTGTAATAGCCTGTCTGCCAAGTAGCGCGGAAGCCGAGTTCTACCTTCAACCTTTGCGTGACGCGCCAGGAGTCCTGTCCGAAGAATTCGAACATGTGGCCGCGATAGGGGGTGTAGCTGCGGGGGCCGATTTCGGCGTACTGGGAGAAGAGGCCAAGAGCGGCGTTGGCGATACCGGTGCCGGAGCCGGGCGCGCCGCCCGGGCGGACGTCGTTAAATTCAAAACGGCCGTTCTGGTTGTTGGTGCCGCCGGGTACACCGCTGACATTAATCTGGTCGAAGTCATTCTGGCCGGATTTTTCCCACAACGCGCCAAACTTCAAAGTGTGGTTGCCGGCGATCTTGGTGAAGTTATCCGAGAGGCTGTAGATTGGGCCGGCGGAGCTGGCTGGGTATGGGCCGCCATCGATACCGCCGATATTTGGGATAGCCACCGTGGGGATCTTGTCCTGAATTTCCTTTGGTTCCGAGAAGAGGTAGGGATAGTTGATGCCCGCCGGAGTGCGGTTGTAGCGGCTGCCGTCGCTCCGGACAAAGATCTTGACGTGGTCCGAGGAAGCGGTGAACAGAAAGTCGTTGATCATGGTCGGGCTGACGGTCAAGGTGTGGCCGAGGCTGCCGGTCTGATTGGGCCGGTCGAGGGCAGTGGCCGCAAAGTCGAAGCCGCCGGCAAAGGCGTTCTTCTCAAAGTAGCTAAAATTGGCTCCGCGGAAACGAATGACCTGTTTGGGGGTGGGGTTGTAGTCTACCGAAACGGTGTCCTTGCGTTGATCCCTTGGTGCGTCGCGTGCCTGGAAGAAGTTATTGTTGCCGGCGAAGGCTCCATTGGCCAGCGGATAGAACTTTATGAACGCCATCCCATTGGGGCTCTGGCGGTTGACCGGGATGATATTGCCTGGGAATGGCTGGCCGGTGAGCGGGTCATTCACGTTGCGCGGGGCGCCGTAGTAGATGTTGCTGCCGAGCAGTTCGCTGAAATTTCCGGCCCGCATCAGTTCGGAAGGTACGCGGTTGAATTGGGTCTGCACCTGGCGGTGCTTCACCCACTCCATGGCATAAAGGAAAAACAGCTTTTGGCGTTCCTTATTGAACACTCGGGGGATCATGACCGGGCCGCTGACGTTGAAGCCGTATTGATTGAAGCGAAGCGGCACGGTGAAGTTGGTTTGCGTGGACTTGTTCCTGGCCCAGCTATTGGCGTCGATATAGTTGTTGCGGAAATACTCGTAAAAAGAGCCGTGGAAGTCTTTGGAGCCGGAGCGGGTGACGAAGCGGATTTGACCGGCGGCGGAACGGCCGTATTCGGCCGAATAGTTGGCAGTGAGAATCTGCACTTCCTGGACGGTGTCCAGATCCGCGACGCCAATGGAGGTGCCGTTGGTGCGTGTGCGGATACCGACTGCGCCGTCAAAGGTGATGAGCGAGTCATTCGAGCGTCCGCCATTCATGGCGAAACCACCGGAAGTGAGGCCGTAACTGAAACCAGATAGAGCGCCGCCGCGCACGCCAGGCTTGAGCAGGGCGAGAAAAATCGGGTTGCGGCCGTTCAGTGTGAGGTTTTGAATCTGCTTCATTTCGACGGTCTTGCCGACGGTGGCAGATTCTGTGTTGATCTGCGCCACGCCGGCTTCCACGTTGACCACCTCGGTCAACTGGCCGACAGCCAGTTCCATATTGACGGCGATGGGGAGCCCGGCGTCGAGCTTGTTGCGGGTTCGGGTGGATGTCTTAAAGCCAGTGGCCTCGACGGTTACGGTGTAGTAGCCGGGGGCGATGTTGGTGACGGTGTAGAAGCCGGAATCATTGGAAGTGGTCTGGCGAACGAAGGAAGTGTTCTCGTTGCGAAGGGTGACTTTGGCATTGGCAACGACGGCTCCGCTGGGATCCTTCACGACGCCAGAGATGCTGGAGTTGTCCGACTGTCCGAAGAGGACGACGGCACTTAGGAGCAACAAGGCCCCAAACTTACGAAAGCTGTTCATTTTTATTCTCCTGGAGCCTTGATAGGCTCGCCTTTCCCTGAACTAGAGCAACTATAACCCGGATGGGCGGTGCTTGGCAAGTTAAGGCTTGCTCACGTTTGCATTGGTGCTTGCCCTTTCACTGCGGGCCCCTCCGAAGAACCCCGGCGGGCCGCCCCTGGTGATGCGTTAACTCGTTGAGCCAGTTCACAATTTCGTGCTCCCAGGGGCGTAGCCGCGGCAAGCTGAGCCAGCCATCCACCGAATGACCACCATCGGGGATGATGATGAGATCGCAGGCAGCACCAGCCCTGTATAGCGCCGTTTGCAGATGAGTGGACTGGCTTAGGTCCACAAGGTCGTCACTGTCTCCATGAATCAGCAGAAATGGAGGTGCGTCGGCCCGCAAGTGCATCACCACGGATGCTTCCGTTAAAGCTCCGGTCTCGTCCAGCACTGCAGGGTTAGTGGCGCGAAAATCGCTGGGAGCTGCAATGGCGATCACGGCTTGAACGGTGGCATCGGTCCGGTCTACCGGATCTTTGGATCCTGCCCTGTTGCCCTGCTGCAGGGCCGCGAGTCCGGCCAACACACCCCCGCCGCCTGTTCCCAGCAAGGCAATGTGTGCCGGATCCACTTCGAAGTTGTTTGCCTCATGTCGCACAAACCGCACCGCCCGTTGGACGTCCTGGGCCACCAACGGGTATGCCATTCTAGGCGCCAAGCGATAGTTAATTGAAAAACAGGCGAAGCCGGAAGAGGCCAGCACCCGCGACAGATAAACCTCGGAGTCGCTCTTGGATGAGCTGGCCGCCGCATCGCCGTCATGCACCAGAATGACTGCCGGATGGGGTCCGCCGCCCGAGGCGCGGTAGTAGTCGAGCGTGAGCGGGCCATCGGGGGATGCGCCATAGGCGATTGTCAGCGGAGGCTTCGTTTGCGCGCAAACCAAGGAGCAAACGGCTAGCCCAAAAACAGCCTGCCGGCGGCTGAATCTCATTTCTTCGGAAAGGCAGGGTCGGCAACCACTTCCTGAATTTGTTGCAGATGCCGCTCTGTATGTGAGGCCAACAAGACGGTCCACTGGTAGCAATCAAACAGGCCGAGGATAAAGTGGGGGGCGAAATGGCTGCGCAAATCTTCCTCGGATGTTCGCACCAGCTCAATGGTTCTGTCCCGGTTGCGCTGAAACGCAGCGACGGTGTCGGACTTGGTCTTCCAGCGTCCCGTGGGCAAGACCTCCTCGGGTGCCTGGACCTTGCGGCTGCGGTTGGGCACCCCTTTCAGAATCCTTTCCTCCTGGCCGGCAACTTCCGCCTTTCTCTCCGGGGCGGCCGGCTGGAGCAGTGCCTTGCGGATGGTGGAAAGGACTTCGTCCTCGGTGGCGGCCAAGTGCTCGGCCACCTCCGCCACGGACCAACGATCCGGGGCTGGTTTGAAAGTCCATTGAGCCTGGGAAAGGGGTGCGACCGCGTCCAGGAACTGTTTTCGCGTGGCATGCAAGTGACTCATGGAGCGGTCTCTTTCTCCTTGGGAAAGGCCTTGGCCGAGTATCGATGTCATATAGAGCAATCCGATGAGGGTGATTCGGAAGAATCCGATCGGGTGGGCTGCTTTGGCAAGAACCATAATATTTTTCATGGCGATGACGGGTGGTCCCTATAAATGTTACAACAACCACTGTCGATAGTTGAACTGTAAGGGATCTCCTATTCCAGGCGAAGCGGTTCGCCGTAGGCTCCTTGCGAGGAAGCATGTCGATTCAGAACACCATATCGACCCTCGGCCAGTCGCTGCAACCTGTTGTAGAGTCGGCTCTGAGCGATGCGGCGCTGCCGGCGCCACCAGTCGGACCATCCCCTGTTATCCCGACAGTTCGGATTGATCAGCCCTTGGATCAGGGCAATCGCCAGCAGACAATCTTGATTGTGGACGATTTGGACATCAACCGGCGCTTGCTCCGCGCGATGCTCAAAACGGCTCCCTACCGCGTCGTCGAGGCCAAACGCGCCAGCGAAGCCCTTGCCATTCTCGAAAAGGAGCAGATTGACCTTCTGATCCTGGACTTGATGATGCCGGAGATGAGCGGTCCTGAATTCTGCCAAAAAATCAAATCCAGCCGGAATACGCAACTGGTTCCGATATTGATGCTCACCAGCGTGCAGGGGGTGGAGAATGAAATCGCAGGCATCTCCTCGGGCGCCGATGAATTCCTTACCAAGCCTCTGCATCCGGATGTAGTGCGGACCAGAATCCGAGCCATGTTGCGCAATAAAGCAGCCATTGACTCCTTGGAAGAGGCGGAGACGATTCTCTTTGCGCTCGCCCAGGCAGTGGAGAAGAGGGACAAGTACACCGGTGACCATTGCGAACGGCTGGCCCAATACAGCGTGGGTCTGGGTTCCGCGCTGGGCCTCTCCAGCGCCGAGTTGTTGTCGGTTCACCGGGGAGGTTATCTCCACGACATCGGGAAGGTCTCAGTCCCGGACGCAATTTTGTTTAAGAAGGGTCAACTCACCGAGGAAGAATGGGTGGTGATGCGAGCCCACACTGTGAAGGGAGAGGAGATCTGCAAGCCGATGAAGACGCTTGCCCCCGTCCTCCCCATCATTCGTAATCATCACGAACGTTGGGACGGCACCGGTTATCCGGACGGTTTGAAGGGCGAAGAGATTCCCTTGCTGGCGCGGATCCTCCAAATCGCTGACATATACGATGCTCTCACCACGGCTCGCCCCTACAAACCCGCCTACTCCCCGGAAGAGGCGATGGAGATAATGGATGCCGAGACCAAGCGGGGGTGGCGTGACCCGGAACTGGTTAGCCTGTTTCAGGAATGCTGCAAGAAAATCACGCTTTGCAAGCCGGCCGAAAGCGATGGTATTCATTTGTCCCTGGAT
>ORMF012349899.1_pt1 | contig 21260 bp, 22 predicted proteins | sample 1779871 | NCBI WGS metagenome assembly ORMF01 (sample SAMEA104232316, study PRJEB22302) | groundwater metagenome | biome: forest; feature: aquifer; material: groundwater | place: USA | collected 2011-08-07 | depth 5.4 m | reverse complement strand
TATTAACAGTCTTCTTTGGCTCTCACGATCCGACGACATTAAACAGGCAGGGAGCCGATGTCGGTAGTCAATACCGTTCCGTCATTTTCTATACAACTCTGGAGCAAAAGAAAATTGCCGAAGATTTCATATCAGGGCTCAATTCCTCTAATGCCGAAGGAAAGCCGATAGTTACAGAAGTTCTTCCGGTGGGTGAATTTTACATGGCAGAAAACTATCACAAAGACTATTATGAAAGAAACAAAGAGGCCGCGTATTGCGAATTAGTCATTAATCCAAAACTAGAAAAAGTTGTAAAGGAATTTGGAGAATTATTAAAGAGATAAATTTCTAAGTCCTAATTTCTAAAAACTTCTATGAATGAAGAAGAAATAAAAGCAAAACTAACTCCAGAAGAATACGCCGTTTTACGCATGAAGGGAACAGAAGCTCCTTTTTCTGGCAAACTCCTTCACGATGGCAGAAGTGGCATGTACACTTGCAAAGTCTGCGGAAGCGAGTTGTTTTCTTCGGATGCCAAATTTGACTCTGGTACAGGTTGGCCCAGTTTCGACGAGGCTTTGCCCGGCGCAGTAAAAAATATAGAGGACAGCTCGCATGGTATGCATCGGACAGAAGTTGCCTGTGCCAAATGCGGGTCTCACTTGGGTCACCTCTTTGACGACGGACCAACAGAAACAGGCAAAAGGTATTGTCTCAATTCCGTTTGCTTGGATTTAGAAGAGAAGAAATAGAAATCTCGTCGAGCAAAAATCTTTTCAGAGCACCCGCAGGCCGCAAGCATGGTCTTGTCAACGACCCTGAGCTTGTCGAAGGGCTCTTGACAAGTTGCGGCCGAGGACTAGAGTGAGCTTTTCGCTGGAAAAGCGAGTGTCTTTGAAAAGATTTTGGTGAGAAAGAGATTTTGTGTATAATTTACTTACAATGGACAAAAACACCCTTCAAAAGTATTTCTTTATCGGATTGCTTTTAGCAATTTCAGTACTTATCGTTTTCATATTTCTGCCTTTCTTAGAAGTCTTAGTCTTGTCTGTCATTTTTGCAGTTGTCCTAGCTCCTCTTCATAGAAAAATAACAAAGGAACTTGGCGGCAGAAAAGGAGTATCGGCTTTCATAGTTATCCTTCTATTTGCCCTTGTCATTATTGTTCCCTTTATTCTTCTTTCTCTGCGAGTTTTAGGAGAGTCAAAAGATATTTATCTTCAATTGGCGAATCACCAGGAGGTTAGTTATCTCCAAAAAATAACCGATATTATTGAAAGACCTATACAGAGAGTCTTCCCGGCGTTTTCATTAAACATCGGTCAAGTGGCAAGTCTTGGAGCTGACTGGATTACTGGCCATCTGACTTCCATTTTGTCTAGTGTCCTATCGATTGTCACAGGCATTGTTCTAATTTTCATCTCACTTTATTTCTTCCTCAAAGATGGAGCAAAGTTCAAAAAAATTCTAATCAATCTTAGCCCTTTACAGGATAAATATGACGAACAAATCTTTGATAAGCTAAAATTAACTATTACCTCCACCGTAAAAAGTGTTCTTCTTGTAGCTATTATTCAAGGTATCTTAGCAGGTCTCGGGATGAAAATATTCGGAGTGCCAAATCCAACTTTGTGGGGAAGTATTTCTGCTATTGCTTCCTTGGTTCCAGGTCTTGGAACAGCAATTATCTTTATTCCGGCCGTAGCTTACATGCTGATTATCGGCAATACTGCGTATGCTATTGGACTTCTCCTGTGGGGGATACTCATTGTCGGACTTGTAGATAATTTTCTAACACCATATTTATATTCTAAAGCAGTAGATATTCATCCTCTTATCATGCTTTTCGCGGTTCTCGGCGGGCTTATCGTTTTTGGTCCTATTGGATTTATCTTCGGCCCAATTATTCTCGGTTTATTTTTTTCTCTTATTGAAATCTACCAAAGTCTTATTTTGAAAAGCACTTCACTTTAGTTTTTCATGTACGAAAAAGGTCGGCAGGTTTGTGGCCTGCCGACCGGTTTACTCGAATCCGTCGAGCTCGGGACCTATTTGTCGGTGCCTGTGCGGGTCGACGTTTGGTTTCCCAATCGCCCTCGCCGCTTGGGCTTGACCGACATCTCGAACGACGTGCCCGACAGGGTGATTGTCCCAGTCGCATCGTCCACATCGAAGTGGACGCCACGCTCAATGGTCAAGAGTCGGTTACCGATCTTGATTGTCGAGAACCCCTCATCTTCCGCCGCTGCACGAATGCGAGCGACGGCGATTGCGGGATGTGGAACTGCAACGGGCGCCGGTGCCGGGGGCTGTGGTGTTTCCACCACCGTCCCATCCACCGTGTTGGCGATGAACGTGAAGCCCCGCATGCCGCCTCCCGCACGGACGATATTCATGCACTCCTGCCATGCTTTCATGTCCTCTTCCGTCCCATCGGGGTATCGGAAGCGGGCCTGGAATGCTGCACGGCCCGGAAGGTCGATGTGCATGTTGTGCCAGACGTTGTCGAGGTCCCGTGTCTGTCCGTCGCCGTGCATAATGCCCGCGGTGATCGGACCGATACGGACGGGAGTTGCGCCGCCCGTGTATTGCGGATTGCGTTCCGCAAACGTGTTTGCAGCCTGCTGCTCGAAGAAGTTTTCGAGTCGCGGACCGTCGGTTGCTGGAATGCCTCCAGGAACCATCGGAGGTCCGATCTCCGCCGGAGTCCTTCGCAGTTCCCTTTGTTCGCGCTCGCTCTCTTCCGCACGTCTCCTCGCCGCTACTGAATTCCGTCGAGCGGTCTCCGCATCGCGTCCGGCTCTGACCCGACTTCGCTGCCAGATGATGAGAGTTGCGGCGAGGAGGGAAGCGAGGAAGAGCAAAAACACCCAGAACCCTGGGCTCTGGTACCAATGTGTTGTCGCCACTACCGCGAGCGGAAGCCCCGCCTTCTTTTCCTCGGGCGGGGTCTCCACCTTCGGAACCTCGAGGGGTTTCTGGCCGGCGAGGAAGTTGTCATACGGAAGTCCGTACGTCTTCTCGAACTCGCGTCCCCAGATTCCGCGAACATCCTTATCCTCGAGTTCGTCCATGGTGCCGTTTGGCAAGCTGTAAAGCGTGCCGGCTGGCATCTTCATGAAATCGGGGATGTTGTTATTTGCGTGCTTGATGGCTTCGAATCGCAGACGGAAATCCGCATTACGCGCGTCTCCCGTTGGCAGATCCTGAGCCAAGAGTGGCGTTACCACCACTGACAGTAGAAACATGAGAATGTAAACGAACTTGCGATTCATTCTACCCTCGCTCTTTGTAAGATATCTCATACCTCTTGGCATGACGGATACTCACAAATCTAGCTAGGAGAATAGCATATTACTGACCACATGTCAAGTTATTTATTTGACATAATACACTGAGTAGCATATAATGGTCTTATTGAGTCTTCTCACTACTTATTACTAATTGAGATGAGGAGTCACAGAACTCCGCACTCAATTTAATTTAAATGGATACACATAAAAGTTCGCACGCGCGAACGTACTCTCCTACACGGGGAGGCAGAAAGCCTGTATTTGGCAGGTCCTCTTTTGGAGGCAGAACAAATAGAGGTAGAGGTGGTGGAAGGCCCATTCGCCGAGGAGGCGGGGGGCGCACTGACAACATCCCTCATTCTCGTTTTATAAATAAAGCAGTCATCACAGAGACTGTGGAACATTTTGTGCCTGAACATCAGTTCATTGATTTTGCAGTTGATGAAAAATTAAAAGCAAATATTATTTCAAAAGGATATGTAACTCCAACTCCTATTCAGGACAGATCTATTCCTCATATATTAAAAGGTGAAGACATAGTTGGTATTGCAAACACAGGTACTGGAAAAACAGCCGCATTTCTTATTCCTCTTATTCACAAAGTTTTAAATCATCCAAAGGAAAACATTTTAATTGTTGTTCCTACTCGGGAGTTAGCTTTGCAAATAGAAGATGAACTAAAAGGCTTTACGGCTGGCATGAGATTGTATTCAGTTTGTTGCGTAGGCGGGGCTTCCATCGGCACACAGATAAGACAATTGCGATATAGAAATGAATTCGTCATCGGAACGCCAGGCCGAATAAAAGATTTGATAGAGAGAAAAGTTTTGAACCTTTCATACTTCAAAACCGTTGTCTTGGACGAGGCAGACAGAATGCTTGATATGGGTTTCATAAACGATATGAAATTTATGATGGCTCTTATGCCAAAAGATCGCCACACCCTTTTCTTTTCAGCTACGCTTTCTCGCGAGATAGAACTTCTCATAAAAGATTTTCTGAAAAATCCCGTGATGATTTCTGTCAAAACTGGAGATACATCAAAAAATGTTGATCAGGATGTGGTTAAAGTAAATAGAGGAGAAAACAAACTAGACATTCTCCATAGTATGCTTATGCGACCCGAGTTCAACAAAGTTCTTATTTTCGGACGGACAAAACATGGAGTAGAAAAACTTACAAAACTTTTGATCGGCAGAGGATTCAAAGCCGAATCAATTCATGGAGACAAAAATCAATCTGCAAGACAGCGTGCTTTGAAGACTTTTAAAGACGACAAATCTCAAGTGCTAGTGGCCACAGACGTAGCCGCAAGAGGGCTGGATATTAGCGATGTCTCTCATGTCATAAACTTTGATATTCCTGCGACATACGAGGATTATGTACACCGAATTGGCCGTACAGGCCGTGCCGGCAAGAAAGGAAAGGCTCTTACATTTGTAGAGTAATTACAGCTCGGGTTTTTTGCTCGATTTCTGTGTTACAATGTCTCGATGCATTACCTCATTGATCTCATTACTGCTGTCGGATATTTTGGCTACGCCATACTTTTTGTAACTATTTTTCTTGAATCTTTCCCCCTAACTTTCTTTTTGCCCGGAGACAGTCTACTTTTTACTACCGGATTTCTGGCTTCTCAAGGATATTTTAACCTTGCTCTCTTAGTCGGGACCCTTTTTTTGGCCAGCGTACTCGGCTATATGTTCAGCTATGCCATGGGTCAGAAATTTAGAGGTATTGTTTTGGAAAGCAACGATAGATTCTGGTTCAAAAGGAAACATTTGGAATATACCCAGCATTTTTATGAAAAATATGGAGACAAAACTGTAATTATCGGAAGGTTCGTTCCTATTGTCAGATCCTTTGCCCCAACCCTTGCCGGAGCAGTAGTTATGCCATATCGCAAATTTATCCGCGACACATTAGTTGGAGGAGTTTTCTGGGCGGCGGGTATGACTTCTGTCGGTTTTTATCTAGGACAAATAATTCCCAATGCAGATAAATATCTTACACCGATTATTCTCGGTATTATTTTTGTCTCACTCTTACCTTCTCTCATTGAATATATAAGCATGAGAAGAAAGAATAAAAATTTCTAATTTTCAATTTCTAAACAATTTTCGATGATTAATGAAGTCATTTCTGTTAGTCAATATCTAGATAAATTGAACTCCACTCTCAAAGAAGAGAGGGCTAAAATTGTGGGAGAGGTTTCAGGTGTTCAGGAATATCCTGGCCGCTCCTATCTGTATTTCAATATAAAAGACACAAAAGATCAAAGTACGATGAAATGCTTTATGTGGAAAAATGATTTCAGGCTATCCGGAGTTACTTTGCGGGATGGGATAGAAGTCATAATCACCGCATATCCAAATGTCTACAAACCAAACGGTAGTTTCTCTATGCAGGTGGAGACGGTAGAGCTTGTTGGGGAGGGGGCTTTGCAGATTGCTTATGAAAAATTAAAAAAGAAACTCGAATTAGAAGGACTTTTTTCGGAGGAAAGAAAAAGAGAAATACCGGAGTATCCTCATAGGGTTGGAGTTATCACTTCAAAAAGCGGAGCAGTTATAAACGACTTTCTCTCAAATATAGGCAAGTTCGGCTTTGAGATTCTGTTTGTAGATTCAAAAGTAGAAGGTCAGGATGCTATCCGGGACCTTTTGTCTGCCATAAATACTCTGAAAAATAAAAAGCTGGATGTACTTGTAATAATGAGAGGTGGGGGCTCTCTAGAGTCTTTTCAAGCTTTCAATAATGAGATTTTGGTAAGAGAGGTTCGCAATTTCCCCGCCCCGGTTCTAACTGGTATCGGTCACGACAAGGATGCACCTCTAGTTTCACTAGTTTCAGATAAAAATGTCTCAACTCCTACAGCTGTGGCTAACCTTTTGAATTCTACTTGGAACGAAGCAATCTCCCGTGTCCGTCTGGGAGAGGAGAAAATTATCTCTCGATTTCAAGCAGTGTTGAAAGAAAAACAGGCGATAATTGAAAACTCCATTATTCATATGGATGGAGGTCTAAAGCAAGTTTCCAATACTATTTCGGCTTATGGTTTAGCACTAGCCCGCAGTTTCGCCGCTATCGTGGATAACGCCTCAAATATTATTAATCAATCTAAAAAAATTCTAGAGATATCAAATCCTACTCGTCAATTAGAAAGGGGTTATAGCATCGTTCGCAATAAAGGAAAAATATTAATAAGCGTCAAAAATGCGAGTAAAGGGGACAATCTTGATATACTCCTATCAGATGGTAGTATAAGTAGTAATGTAATATAAAACGATAACTATACAGTATATTGTATAGTTAATAAAATAATGGAAAAAACAAAACGACAGGCAATTAATCTAAGTGACAGCTTAAAAAAGCTAGCTCAAATCGTCTCATGGTTTGAGTCTGAATCCGAACTCGATGTCGAGAAAGGTCTTGAATATGTCAAAGAGGGTGCCACTCTCATAAAATCCTCCCGCGAGCGCCTGACCCAAATAGAGAACGAATTCAAGGAGATAAAGAAGGAGATACAGAAGTAGAAAAAACTAGATCTCTTTTTCGACATATCTTTTTTAATTCACGTTAATTCGAGATATAACTTTCCCAAGACATTGCGCAGAAAATTAGAAAACAACGACGAACGAGAAGAGCCCCCAGCACTGTTTGAGCAGATGTACTCATCTGCGAGTTTGCGAGAGGGCTCTGGAGTGAGAACGATTGTTTTCTTGATTTCCGAGCAAAGCAAAATCGCACCAGCGATTTATGCGGGTCTTGGGAAAGTTATATCGAGAATCCTTTAGAATTCAGGCTTTGCACCTGCCAGTTTGTGTTCAAATCTTATTCCGTTGCGGACGGGAGCGTTGCGAATCATATCTATAACACTGTCCTCGTTGTCTGTAATAACATACAGATCGGCATCCTCTGGATCTATGGTTTTTTTGCCGAGCATCTGCTGTCGTATAATATCGTCAAAAGGTTTCCAAAATCCGCTTCCGACTAGAATTATCGGAACCTTCTCTATCTTTCGTGTTTGAACAAGAGTGAGTATTTCAAAAAATTCATCAAATGTGCCGTAGCCCCCAGGGAAGAAAACATAGGCTTCGGCAGAAAAGGCCAAGCAGACCTTTCGGCTAAAGAAATAATAGAAATCTAAATTTTTGGTCAAATATTGATTCTGGATTTGGTGATGGGATAGTTCAATAGTAAGTCCAATAGACTCTCCCCCAACATCAAAAGATCCGCGATTGGCCGCTTCCATGATGCCAGGTCCTCCGCCAGTAACGACAGAGTACTTTAGCTCTGTAGATATTCTAGCCGTAAGGGACCTGGCCTGGACATACTCCAAATCGTTTTCTGTAAAATGGCTACCTCCAAATACAGTTACAGATTTCGGATAGTTTCGTAGAAAATTAAAAGCATCTGTGAATTCTTTTGATATAAGATGAACTCTCTCAACAGCAGTATCATGAAGTTCCTGGCGTGTCAGGAGGGCATTAGGGGATTCTTTAGGGGGAGTATTTATTATTTGTTTTGGAGGCATATATATATTTTACTTTGGAGAGGTGGTATTTACAAGAGTCTATGAAAGGCCCAAACCCTTTAAAAATTCTGTTTTTTCTTCACCCTCAATTTCTCTGTAAGAATTGGGCGGAGTATTGGTAAGCTCTATATTTTGAATTCGAATTCTTTTTAAATCCTTGACATTGTATCCCAATTTTTCAGCCATTCTTCTTATTTGTCTATTTCTGCCTTCTGTAAGAGTGATGCTAAAGCGATTTTCTCCTAGTTTCTTTGCTTTGGCTGGCGAAGTTACCCCATCGCCAATATCCACACCTTCTTGCATGTTGCATAGAAATCCAGGAGTAAAACGCTTATCTACCTCCACTATATATTCCTTTTCGTGATCATAAATAGGGTTGAGAAGTCTGTCCGTCACTCTACCGTCGTTTGTCAGGATGATGAGCCCGTGCGAGTCTTTGTCGAGTCTACCTACAGGAAAAACTTTTTCTTTGATCTTTAGGGTTTGAGTTATGCTTTTTTCATCACCTTGCGGGTTCGTGCTGACAATTCCTTTCGGCTTGTTGTAGGCTAGGTAAATATTTTTCTTTTTTGTATGAACACCCCTTACTTCTACCTTGTCATTCTCCAAAACTTTGTCGCCGAGAATCGCCACTTTTCCGTTTATCAAAACTTTACTGCTTTTTATAAGTTCATCTACACCTGTCCGAGTAGCCACTCCTTTGTGCGCTAAATATTTGTTTATCCGCATAGGGTAGACGTCTTTTGTTGGAGGAGAGAAAGTTTTCCTTTTTCGCATAAGAAGACTATAGCACATTTATAATTTCACATTTACAATCTATATTGGGCGTAATATAATAACTTTACTTGTCCCGTAGTGAAAATGACATCAAGTAAGTTTGAAAATGAAAAATACTACAGGGGTAAAATTATTACTAATAATTTAAAGAAGTGATATCAAGCTCCTTGAGCCATGTCATTTTCTACTATCGGGATGAAAACATTAGATACAAATGAATGGATAGCGGTAACCGTCGCTGTCTTTGTGGTTGGTTTCTTCTTTATATTTGGCCAGACAGTAGTCTCTCTTTTTAGCAAAAGTTCATCGGGAATAAGTATTACTACACGACAAGAAGTTCTAACCCAAGATGAGGTGGTAGGTGACGGAGTAGTCGCAGCAGACGGCGATCGGGTGGTTGTAAATTACACTGGACGCCTTGTTGATGGCACAGTATTTGACAGCTCGACTGGCAGGTCAGAGCCATTCCAGTTTGTTTTGGGAGTTGGAGAAGTTATAAAAGGCTGGGATCAAGGTATTGTCGGCATGAGAGTTGGCGGCAAAAGGCTGATTTCCATTCCTCCGGAATTAGGCTATGGGTATAATGACTATGGCCCAATCCCTGGAGGATCGACGTTGATATTTGAAGTTGAACTACTGAAAGTGGAGAAATAGTCCAAACTTTCAAATTTGGCGAACTCCTCGTTCCCAAATTAAAAATTCTCGTCACCTTACTAGTATGTAAGCCTCCTCGCCTTTTTAATTTCTCACGTCGGATTTCATCCAAATTTGAAAGTTTGGAGCGAGGGCCTATTTTTTTTTGTTACATAAAAATTTTATTATTTTATTTTTTGATATTTAAATGCTACTCTGACTGAATGAGAAGTTTTTCTTTTGAGATACACAAGGAACTTTCTAATGGATTAGGACGAGTCGGTACTATTCACACAGCACACGGTGACATCCAGACTCCAGCTTTTGTTGCAGTCGGGACAAAGGGCACGGTGAAATCTTTAACACCAGAACAGGTTGTAGAGACAGGAGTACAGACAATAATTACTAACACGTATCATCTCTATCTAGAACCCGGCGACGAAGCTATAAAAAATATGGGAGGATTGCATAAAGCTATGAATTGGAACGGTCCACTTTTGACTGACTCTGGAGGTTTTCAAGTTTTCTCTTTAGGCTCAGCATATGGAAAGGGAATAAGTAAAATTTCAAAAAATAAAACTGAAGAACTTTTGCTTTCTCAAAATCTGGAAGACGATGAAAAAGCTAAGGCTACAACCGTGAAGATTGATCCAAATGGAGTGATGTTTCGTTCCCACTCCGACGGAAGTGCTCACTATTTTACTCCGGAAAAATCAATTGATATACAACATAATCTCGGCGCAGATATTATTTTTGCATTTGACGAGTGTACTTCTCCTCACGAATCCCTTCACTATCAAAAGGAAGCACTTGAAAGAACTCACAGATGGGCTTTGAGAAGTTTGGATCATCATAAATCAAAAGAAAATCATAAGACGCAGGCACTTTTCGGGATAGTCCAAGGTGGGAGAGATGAGATCTTGAGAAAAGAAAGTGCTGAATACATTGGCTCACTAGGCTTTGATGGGTTTGGCATCGGTGGATCATTTGGAAAAGAAGATATGGATAAGGCAGTAGAGTGGTGTAATTCTATTTTGCCAAAGGAGAAACCCCGACACCTTCTCGGTATTGGCGAGCCGGAAGATTTGTTTATGGCAGTGGAAAAAGGCTGTGATCTTTTTGACTGTGTTTCTCCGACTCGTATTGCTCGTAACGGTGGGATTTATACAAAAGAGGGGAGAATTAATCTCTTTAATCAGGAGTTTAGAGGCGATTCAAAGTCTCTTGATTCGGGCTGTCAGTGTTATAGTTGCGGAAATTTTAGCCGTGCATATATAGCTCATCTTTTTCATACGAAAGAAATTCTCGGAGCGACTCTGGCTTCGATCCACAATCTTTATTTTATTACCCACATGGTTGAGGGCATAAGAGAGGCAATGATGAGCGGAAATTTTGAAAATTATAAAAAAGATTTTTTGGCCAAATATTATAAAAACTTGTAATTTTGCAAAATCTAAGTAGGCTTTAAGTAGAAATCAGTTTAAGAAGGGAGCTTTGTGTACACATTATCATCGGCGGAATTGGAAAGGTACGTCTGTGTTTGCGGGGCTAGACACTGCAAACTATGGCGATTTCCCGCGAACTTTACCAGGGCCAAAGGTCTTCGGTGCGCCACCTGTGCCTTAGCAGTAGCAAATCTGGTCACTGAAATTGGGCCGAAGGGAAGGCACAGCCTCGGAACACCGGCCAAAAATGAGCCAATGGATACCGATAGGATCGGTATCTTAGTTCCTGCTGTGCCGATTCCAAAAGAGGGTGTCGGAAATTATTGGCGCTACAATTCTATACCGAAGAGCGCTCGCGAGTGGTGGGAGACTCTCCCCACTTATTCGCAAATCTCACTCTAGTAAACCTCGATCTATACTTGACAGATTTCTAAAAAATTACTAAGGTGAATATCGGAGGTTCACATGGAGAGAAAAACAATTTCGATTATGAAGGCATGCGAGCTCGTGGGCGTCAGCCGCCGGACCATCTACAACTGGCTCAGGGCCGGAAAACTCGAGTACGTCCGGACAGCGGGCGGCTCGGTGCGTATCTTCGTGGATACACTGTGGCGCGAAGCCGATGAAGGCCACCAATTCAAGCACAAGGAGGCCCCGCAGCAAGTCCAGGCCTAACAGCACGCTTTGGAGAATAGCGGTTAACTCCAGGCTCATGCACATAGCATGAGCCTTCGATCTTTACATAAAACACGAAAGAATGGAGGTAAAGTTGTGCGGTGGGGAATATGCGAGACTTGTAAGCGCGAGAAACTGATATGGCGACACAAGAAAAATCAGAAGCTGTTATGTTCTACCTGCCGCTATCACGACACTTCCCTTCATGAGGAGTGTTCTAAGTGCGGGAAGGCCAAATCTGTCGGAGCTCGAACAGGATCTGGCGAGGCTATCTGCCGAAACTGCTACAAGAAAGACCCTAAAACCTTCAAAAGGTGTTCTTTGTGTGGTAATAAGAGAAGGGTGGAAAAATTAGATTCCCAGGGTAAGCCAATCTGTGGCTCGTGTTCTCGACAAGTTGCTATATGCAAAAAATGTGGAGAGAAGAAGGAAATCCAAGCACTAAGTCTCTGCCACAAGTGCTACCACATCCAACATGTTGCCAAGAAATTGGCACGTGTTTCCCAACAGGCGGTTATCTCCGGGTAATCGCCTTTTCGTTATCTAAAATTTTAAAATTATTGTATAGTAGGCAAATGAAATTTGAGATTAAAAGAGATTTTGAACCCGCTGGCGACCAGCCGAAAGCTATCAAGGGGTTAGTCGATGGTGTAAAAAAGGGTCTGAAGCATCAGACTCTTTTAGGTGTGACTGGATCGGGGAAAACTTTTACAGTGGCAAACGTAATTCAAGAAATTCAAAAACCGACCCTAGTCATCGCTCACAACAAAACTCTAGCCGCCCAACTGGCACAAGAATACAGAGAATTTTTCCCGAGCAATGCGGTTCATTATTTTGTCTCCTACTATGATTATTATCAGCCGGAAGCCTATATGCCGGTATCGGACACATATATAGAAAAGGAAGCGATGATAAACGACGAGATAGACCGTCTGCGCCACGCTTCTACCCAAGCACTTTTGACCCGCAAGGACGTTATTATTGTAGCCTCTGTTTCGTGTATCTACGGCCTCGGCTCTCCGGTGGAATATGAAAAGGTTAATTTGAAAGTAACCAAAGGCCAGGCTATCTCACGAGCGGATTTTATCCGGAATCTTATTGATATTCATTTTGAAAGAACGACAGCCGATCTTCTGCCCGGAATGTTCCGGGCAATAGGAAATATGCTTGAGATAATGCCCGTATCAGAGAAAGTTATTTATCGCATAGAAATTGGTGATGCTTCATCCATAAAGCTTACAGGTAAAAAAAATAATAAAATAAATCCCGTTAGAGGCCGCGAGGGCCCGCAGCGTGCCTTTGCCTCTAACGGGATAAAAGAGATTTTGGTTATTGACGCAATTACCCGCGAGATAATTAAAAAAGTGGAGGCTTTTTTCCTTTTCCCAGCAAAACATTTTATTTCAAATAATGAACAGAACGAGAGAGCTTTCAAATCTATCAAAGCAGAATTAGCGATAAGGCTGAAAGAACTTGAAAAAGAAGGAAAACTTTTGGAAGCAGAGAGGTTAAAACGCAGAACGACATACGACCTCGCTCTAATTCGGGAAATGGGCTATTGCAATGGCATAGAAAACTATTCTCGGCACTTTTCTGGCAAAAAGCCAGGTGAGGCGCCTGATACTTTGCTTTCTTACTTTCCACATAATTCCGATGGATCCCCCGACTTTCTAACAGTCATAGATGAATCCCACGTATCAGTTCCACAGATAGGAGCAATGTACGGAGGAGACTCTTCTCGAAAACAAAGCTTGGTTGATTTCGGTTTCAGACTGCCGAGCGCAAAGGATAACAGACCACTCAAGTTTGCCGAATTTGAAGATCGAGTCGGCCAAGTTATTTATACTTCAGCGACGCCTGGCGATTATGAGAGAGAACATTCTGAGCAAATTGTTGAACAAGTCATTCGCCCCACAGGATTAATTGATCCAGTGGTTGAAGTAAAACCAATTGTCGAGACGGTTCGACAAGATCCGAGCGAGAAGGGAAATTACCCTGGTCAGATAAAAGATTTTATAGAAGAGGCTAAAAAAAGCATAAAAAACGGAGGACGGGTTATCGCCACCACCCTAACAAAGAAAATGGCCGAGGATTTAAGCGAATATCTAAAAGAGAAAGGAATAAAGGCAGAATATCTCCATAGTGATATTAAAACAATAGAGAGGATTGAAATCCTAACCAATCTTCGCCGGGGGGAATTTGATGTTTTGGTTGGGGTTAATCTTTTGAGAGAAGGACTGGATTTGCCGGAGGTGAAACTAATAGGAATTTTAGACGCTGATAAAGAGGGATTTTTGCGAAGCGAAACTTCTTTGGTTCAGATTATCGGCCGGGCCGCTCGAAATATAGACGGAAGGGTTATTTTGTATGCCGATACTATTACCGGTTCTATGCAGTATGCCATAAACGAAACAAATCGCCGTCGAACTCTCCAAATGGAGTACAATAAAAAGCACGGCATTACTCCCAAAACAATTATAAAGAAAATTCAAGACATTACGGACCAATTGCGAAGCGAACACCAGAAAACTGTGGCATCTCTTCTTGAAATGGATAAAAAAATGATGGCTAAAGATCCACAGAAGCTAATCAAGCAGAAAGAAAAGCAGATGGATAATGCAGTTAAAGTTTTAGACTTTGAAACAGCGGCGATACTCCGAGATGAAATTGCAGAGCTTTTAAAGATGACCGCCCCAGTGAAAACTAACCCTTCGATAAAGGGCAGGGCAAAAAATCCTAGAAATAAAGATTTATTGCAATAGATTTTGTTTTGACGGAAGATCCAAAATAAGATATATTGCTAGCCAGACTGTTCAAATTCCTATTTGAGGGAGGAGGCTTATGTTACTCGCGACATTAATTCTGAGGAGCCCATTACTCAGAGTAGAGATAGGGCCCTTGGTTATTTGCTGCTGTCTCTTTATCATTGCCCTGGCATGGGCCCGGGCTGTTATTGAAATAATCTGGGAAGCGGTCCAAGATTCGATAAAAAGACGGTCCAATTTTGGGCTGACGGAAGAAACAGAATCAGAATCCGGTAGGTCAATTTGACCTGCCGGTTCTTCGTAAATGAGAACTGGCGGAACTTTTTAGGTTACCGCCAGAGTCAAACGTGATTGCCGACGACGATTCGAATGTAAGGATTGTCCTTTTCCCACACCCGAAGTGGTCGGAGAAAGTGGCAACTAATGCCTACTGTCTGGCTAATGCGAGTCGCCATCTCTGGACCAATTTCTTTTGTCGTTAGGTTACAAGTGTCCAGAACCTTGTTATCTTGTCGTAATCCTACAATCTGTTGATCATAGTGCGGATCATTCCAAGTCCAGAGGATGGTGATTCCGGTCCGTCCAAACCTATCGATCAGTTCTTCCAGAAGTTTTCTGTTTTTTGGGTCATCTTTTGGATCGACCCACGTAACTTCCATGCCAACTGTCAGAGTTGGCATTACCATACGTTGAGGCATCGCCACTCCTTTGGTTAAGACGTTAAACTGTTCTCCCTAAATAATATCACACTAAAAATTAAACTGTATATGTGACAATTCATTTACAATCTAAATGCCTATGATAATATGTACCCTGCATATATAGGCCAACCGAGGCCTTATTTACGCGTATGAAAAAAGAAAACAAACAGAGCGATATGATTATAGTGAAAGGTGCTAGAACCCATAATCTTAAAAATATCACTGTAGAAATGCCACGAAATAAGATGGTCGTTTTTACAGGCCTGTCAGGTTCCGGAAAATCCTCTCTGGCCTTTGATACTATTTTTGCCGAGGGTCAGAGACGATATGTGGAATCTCTCTCGTCATATGCAAGGCAGTTTTTGCGACAGATGCAAAAGCCAGACGTGGATGAAATCGTCGGGCTTTCTCCTGCGATTTCTATCGATCAAAAGTCTCGATCAAATAATCCGCGTTCCACTGTGGCAACTATTACAGAGATTTACGATTATTTGCGCATACTTTATTCCCGCGTCGGCAACCCTCATTGTCTTATCTGTGGAGAGGAGATAAAAAAACTTTCTAACGAAGAAATAAAAAACTTTGTATTAGAAAAGATTGAAAGTGTGAAAGTTAAAAGTGTGAAGACAAAAATTCCACTTCCAATTTATGTTGAAATTTATGCACCGGTGGTAAAGGGTCGCAAAGGGGAATATTATCAGCTTCTGTACGATCTTTTAGGCAAAGGCTTCTCACATGTATTGGTGGATGGCGTAAAGAATTCTCTACGAGACAGAATAGAACTTTCAAAAACAAGGCGTCACAGCATAGATGTCCTGGTGGATAGTATTTCTATTTTGGACTTCAAAACAGATCCAAAAAGCGCAGAGGAAAGATTGTCGGAAGATTTGGAGAAGGCACTTCTCGAATCTGACGGCCAAGTAAGGATCATTTTTAATGATATGGCGCACCCGCCTTCGCAAAGCTCCGGCGAGGCAAGGGAATTTTTCATGTCATCAAAACTTTCGTGTCCTCGTGACGGCTATTCATATCCAGAAGTTGAACCTCGGCTTTTTTCTTTCAACTCCCCGTATGGGGCTTGTCCAGAATGTAATGGTTTAGGAACTCGTCACTTTTTCGGCAAAGAGCCATGTCCAAAGTGTAAGGGGGCAAGACTGCGCGAAGAAGCTCTTCATGTTCTTATTGGTAAACGAAATATAGTAGAGCTGACAGCTATGTCCATAAAAGATGTTTATGCATTCTTTGAACATCTCAAAATGACTGAACGTGAGAAAAATATTTCAAAGGTAGTGATGCGTGAAATAGAATCCCGACTTTTGTTTATGATAAATGTCGGTATTGAATATCTTTCCCTTGATCGACGTGCGCACACTCTCTCCGGCGGTGAAGCCCAGAGAATTCGTTTGGCTAGCCAGTTGGGCTCCGGCCTTGTCGGAGCTTTATATGTTTTGGACGAACCGACAATAGGACTTCACTCTCGTGACAATGACAGACTGATTCAAACATTGATTGACCTCAAAAATCTTGGCAATACTATCCTTATTGTGGAACATGATGAGGACACTATTTTTGCCTCTGACTATATCGTGGACATAGGCCCCGGAGCAGGAGTTCACGGGGGACATGTTGTGGTTGCTGACTATTTGGAGGATTTAATTTCGGCAAAGAAAAATAATTCCGGGTCTGTAACTCTGGACTATTTGCGCGGAGATAAAGTTCTAGAAGTTCCAGAGGAAAGAAGAGTGGGTGAGAGGGGTGAAATTCAAATACGGGGAGGAAAAATATTCAATATAAAAAACATGAATGTTGATATTCCTCTATCGAGGTTCATTGCTGTTACAGGAGTGTCTGGGTCTGGCAAGTCTTCTTTTGTTTACGAAATTCTGTACAAAAACTTGCAGGCTCGTTTAGAGAAAAGGTACAGGTCAGCAGAGATTTTCAATTGTGGAAGTTTTGCCGGGACAGAATATTTGGGCCGAGCTATTTTGATTGATCAGTCGCCAATAGGCCGGACTCCTCGTTCCAACCCGGCCACCTACACAGGAGCCTGGACATTTGTAAGGGATCTTTTTGCTGAAACCGCTGAAGCGCGGGCTCGTGGCTGGAAGTCAAACAGATTTTCTTTCAACGTCAAAGGCGGTCGCTGTGAGACTTGCCAGGGAAACGGCATGATAGAAGTAGAAATGCACTTTCTGCCGACTGTCTATGTCCCTTGCGATGTCTGCAAAGGCAAGAGATTTATGAAAGAAACTCTGGAAGTTCATTACAAAAAGAAAAGCATTTATGATGTTTTGAAAATGACTATAGAAGAAGCTCTGGCGTTCTTTGAAGATATTCCTTCTATTGCTGATAGGCTAAAATCTCTAGATGATGTCGGGCTGGGATATTTGGAGCTTGGTCAGTCTGCTACAACCCTTTCCGGCGGAGAAGCCCAGAGAGTGAAAATTTCTTCAGAATTGTATCGGCCGCATTTACAGAAAACCATTTATCTTTTGGACGAGCCGACCATTGGCCTCCACTACGAAGATGTTAAAAAGTTAATTGAGATTTTGCAAAAACTGGTAAGTAAAGGAAATACAGTTGTGGTTATTGAACATAACATGGATGTCATAAAATCCTGCGACTACGTTTTGGATATCGGCCCGGAAGGGGGAGATGGAGGCGGCCAGCTTGTAGCCAAGGGAACTCCGGAGGAAGTGGCCAACAATGAAAAATCGTATACTGGGAAGTACTTGAAGAAAGCCTTGAAGCAGTATAAAGCTTATCGGAAATAGCGAAAGGCGCCGACGAATCGGCGCCTCGAATGAATTAGTGGACCCAGGAAAATGTTGTAGGTGTCCACCTAATTTTCACATCTCGGAACTGCCCTCCTCTGGCCATTACTTCCGCATTGACTATGCATTTGACATCCATCTCCTCCACCAGAAGAGGATTACTGATGTGTGGGATTATCAGTTCAGACGGATAATCCTCTGGCGACGGAATCGGCTCATTGTCGCGATCGCGGTACGATAGCTTTATATGTACTGGCATGTGCGCCTCCAATATAAAATGTATAGCAAAAAAATTGTGAGTGCAAGTATGAAAGATTGGTATAATAGAAAGGCGCGGGGCATTTCTCCCGGCGGACAAAGTAGTATGTCAAGCGTTCAAAATATTAAGCAAATACTAGCTAAATTACCCGACACTCCAGGTGTGTATTTTTTTCGGGACAAAGATGGCAAGATTATCTATATAGGCAAGGCTACGTCATTGAAAGATAGAGTAAGGAGCTATTTTAGCAAGGACATCATAAATACTAGAAGTCCCTTAATTTCAAAAATGTTGGAAGGGTTTAGTACTATTGAACATACCCAGACCGACTCTGTTTTGGAAGCTCTTGTTTTGGAAGCTCATCTAATAAAAAAGTATCAGCCGGATGCAAATATAAAAGAGAAAGACAACAGGAGTTTTAATTTCGTTGTCATAACAAAAGAAGATTTTCCTCGAGTGCTTGTGGCCCGCGGCAGAGAACTATTGATCTCAAGCTTTTCAAAAAAAGATGAAGACAAACTCGGATATGAAATTGCCTATTCTTTTGGACCTTTCCCCAACGGTGGTCAATTGCGCGAGGCTCTGAAGATAATTCGTAAGATGTTTCCGTATCGCGATAGGTGCATTCCGTTATCGGGCAAGCCTTGTTTTAATAGGCAGATTGGACTTTGCCCCGGAGTTTGCACGGGAGAAATAACCAAAGAGGAATATGAAGAGCAGATAAAAAATATCACTTTATTTTTTGAAGGAAATAAAAAGCATTTGTTGAATAACCTTGAGAAACAAATGAGAGGTTTCTCAAACGCACGTGAGTTCGAAAAGGCAAACCTTATTAAACGTACATTATTTACTCTAAACCATATTCAAGATGTTTCTTTGATAAAAGACGATATCAGCCATGGCGTATATGAGGGAAGCTTTAGAATTGAAAGCTATGATATTGCCCACATGGCCGGACAAAACGTTGTTGGGGTGATGACTGTGGTGGAAGATAGCGAGGTCAAAAAGTCAGATTATAGGAAATTCAAAATTCGAAATGATCCACTACTTGGACAAGGCTTTGCAGTGCAAGCTGGAAACAATGATACTAAAGCACTTGCTCAAGTTCTTTCGCGCCGACTCGGACACATTGAATGGAGATTTCCTGATCTGATTGTGGTAGATGGCGGAGTTGCTCAAAAGCGTGTAATGGAAAAAATTTTAAAAGAAAATCATCTGGATATTCCTGTCGTTTCGGTTGTAAAAGATGAGAGGCATAGGCCGAAAGAAATCCTGGGGGACAAAAAGTGGCTGAAATTCGAGCAACAAATTCTTCTTTCAAACGCCGAAGCTCACAGGTACGGAATTGCTTATCATAAAAAATTAAGGAGAATATTCTAAAATACATGACTACGACATGATTTTAAAATGGATGTATAATATATAGTATGTATTCTTTACCTAACTCACTCCGGATAGGGGTTTTGCGAGGAGGGCCTTCTCCAAAATATAGTGATTCGCTCCAAAACGGATCTTTTATTCTGGAAAATCTGTCAGAGACTCACAGGCCTGTTGATATTTTTATTTCAAGCGACGGCAAGTGGCACGTGCAGGGGATGGAGAGAAGTCCGGAGAGAATTTTGAAAAATATTGATGTTGTTTGGAATGGCCTAGAGGGCCCATTTGGAGAGGACGGTTGTGTTCAGGGGATATTAGACAATGTGGGGGCTTTGTATACGGGCTCAGGTAAATTAGAGTCGGCTATTTGTATGAATAGGCATATGATAAAGGAAAGAGCACAAGCACTGGGTATAAAAACTCCAGTTTCTTTATTAGTTAGAGAGACCGATTCTCTTTCGGAAAAAGCCAAAGAAATTTGGAACTCCATTCCTAATCCGCTGGTGGTAAAACCTGCCAAAGGCGGATACTCTCTATACTATAAAAAGGTCTCATCTTACAGAGATTTACTCTCTGCTTTGGAGGAAGTTTTAGCAGGACATGACAGCGCTTTAGTAGAGGAATATATTTCAGGAAAACTGACCAACTCTTCTGTTCTGGAAGATTTTCGAGGAAAGGAGTTTTATACATTTCCTGCTATTGAAATATCTGGTATGTTGCCAATATATCCGACGAGCTTTTCTGAAGCCACTAATAAAGAAATGGAAATTGCTTCCAGATTAATTCATAAAAATCTTGGTCTGCGGCACTATTCCAGTTCAGATTTTATTGTCTCACCGAGGAGGGGAGTGTATCTACTTGAAGTTAGCACTTCACCAAAACTAGGAGAAAAATCTTCTATATTAAAATCTCTAGAATCTGTCGGTGTTTCAGTTAAGGATTTTCTACACCACACTATCGGTCTTGCTTTGAATAAAAAATAGTCTTGTAACGTCGTCTAAATTTTGATAGTCTTGTCTTTATTGGGCCCTTAGACCCTCACCCAGAAATCATGCATTATGTATATGTATTGAAAAGTGTTAAATTGGGGGAGCTATATATAGGACAAACAAATGATCTTAAACGGCGTTTTGATGAACATAATGGAAGGAAAAATATTTCCACGAAATTCAAAGCACCGTTTAAGCTCGTTTATTACGAAGCTTATTTTTCAAAGAGTGATGCTAAACATAGAGAAAGTATGTTGAAAAGATTTTCCGGATCAATGACTCATTTGAAGAGGAGAATAAAAAATTCAATTATAGAATCATAATACTTATTATGGGCCCTTAGCCCCTCACATGGAGTATTACGTCTTTCTGAAACATAATTGAAGAATATTATTTTGTAAGAACATGGATATTGTTCAAAGTTATCCATGTGAGGGGCCCTTAGCTTAGTTGGTAGAGCGCCTCATTTGCAATGAGGAGGTCACCAGTTCGAATCTGGTAGGGTCCACCAAAAAATCGAAGAGTTTTTTGTTACCAGATTCGAACTGGTGAAGGGGTCGGGAAACGGGAGTTTCCCGTGGAGGAAGGCAGTGAACAACGTGAGCGTCGGAAAACCGTGGGTTTCCGAGATGTTCAGATTCTGGTAGGGTCCACTGAACAGAAAAAGACTTCCACTGCTGAAAGTCTTTTTCGTGTACGTGGAAGCCGGAGTTATGTTTTGCTAGCAAGTAAAACAAACGAGGCAGGGTCGTGGAAATTTCGGTTTGACGAAACCGAAATTATCCTTGACCACAAATAAAAAAGGCGCCGCGATGTTTCGCGGCGCTTTGGTACCCCTTTTCTAAGCCCAGAAACTTATCCCTTAGTTGCAGGGCATTACTGGGATTCGAACAATGTCCACACTGCCTTCAAGGGGCAGAAAAGCACAGAACAGGCATTGTCTAGGCGAGTTTGGGTTAGCCAGATTCAGATTAGGGTGCACCCTACTTCTTAGTCTGTCTCGCCACCTGTAAGAAGGATAGCATACGCTAAGCTATTTGTCAATAAATGATC
>ORMF010130563.1_pt1 | contig 21262 bp, 29 predicted proteins | sample 1779871 | NCBI WGS metagenome assembly ORMF01 (sample SAMEA104232316, study PRJEB22302) | groundwater metagenome | biome: forest; feature: aquifer; material: groundwater | place: USA | collected 2011-08-07 | depth 5.4 m | reverse complement strand
GCGATTTTGAGATATAAGATAAACGCATCATGAATGCTCAAAGCAACTCTTTGACACCAATGTTTCGCACTCTTTTTTGCCTTAAAAAATCCTTGTCAAATGACAGGATTCCGTCAGCCTTTACGGCGAGAGCGCAAGCAATAAACACAGAGTCTTTTTTATCAATTTCTGCCATTACAGCAATTGCCTCTTTCATGCGCCCTATTGTAAGTTTTTCAGGAACCAGAGTTACCCGTTCTAGCAACAGAGTTTTTAGCTTCTGAAATTCATCTTCACTGTATCCGGCCTTTACCTTTAGTTGTTCTTTGTACTTTTCAACTTCTTCCAAAGCAAATTCTGGAAGGTAAAACGCAGCTTTTCCAGAAACAAGCAACTTTCTTATGGTAGAATCTGAAATCAGCCCAGCCATCAAGACGTTAGTGTCGACAACTACCTTCATTCGGTATACCTTTTAAAAAGCCCTTCCTTCACCTTCTCATTAATCTCCTCGACATCTTTCATGGTTAGCTTGCTTTTCGCAGCAATCTTGTCCATCATTTCGAGCTTTGCAGCATGGCTGCTTATCGCAGCCCTAGCTATCTCACTCCAACGTATCTCTTTATGTTTCTTCACAATATTGTGCACGCTTTCAGGCAGTGCCAGAGTTATATTTGCCATTCAAATCACCAATCATTCATATATGTGATATCACATATTTAAAGGTTATGATTTTATGGGCTTATTAGGGACCCTTGAGAGAAACTCGCCCCTGTCAATCAGGGCTTTCATTGCAACAACAGCTTTTCTTGTGTCATTAAAGTCAGGGATGTGCATGTTGTCTAGGTAGTGGATGCCTTTCCTGCTGAACCTGCCGCCCATGAAACAGCTTATCATAGGCTTGCCTGGGAACCGCTTGTGCGCTTCGACAATTACCTTGGCATCAAGAATAGAATTTGTCATGGCCTGCAGAGTCTGAATGACAATCAAGCCGTGAATGTCGGGCTCATTCAAAAGCGCGTCGATGGCAAGCTCATACCTGTTTGGCAGGGCATCGCCCACGATGTCAAGTGGGTTGCGCCTGGAGTAAGCAGGATGCATCACCCCGCTTTTCTCAAAAGATTTCAGCACTTCCTTGCGCAGCTGAGGCAGCTTAACGCCAAGCTCCTCACAGTAGTCAGAACAGAGCACGCCACACCCGCCGCCATTTGTGACTATGCCAATCCCATTGGCCTTGCATGCTGGCTGCTCTGCCAGAACCTTCGCCACGTCAAAAAGTTCCTCAACAGTGTCAGCAAGCACAGCACCAGCCTGCCTCACAGCAGACTCGAACACCCTTGCGTCACCAGCCAGGGAAGCTGTATGAGTCGCTACCGCGCTCATCCCGGAACTTGTCCTGCCCCCTTTCAAAACAACAACTGGCTTTTTGGCAACAAGCCTTTTCAGGCTTTCAAAGAAATCCAGTCCGCTATTCACGCCTTCTATGTAAATCGCAACTGCCTTTGTTTCCTCATCATTTGCCAGGAAACTGAAGAAGTCATAGCAGTCCAGCATGGCCTTATTGCCGTAGCTGACGAGAACGCTTAACCCGTACCTGGCCTGGATGGCCCAGTCTATTATACTATCTGCCAATGCCCCCGATTGGCTTACAAAAGCCACCCCGCCTTTTGGCGGAGTGCTCGGCGCAAAGCTGGCATTAAGGTTGTTCCTTGGCATGATGATGCCAAGGCAGTTAGGCCCAAGCAAAGGAATTCGCGCCTTTTCAAGCCTCTGAACTATGGCATCCTGGGCTTTCCTGCCCTTCTCGTCAAACTCGCCAAAGCCAGCGCTAATGATTATTACCGCCTTAACCTTTTTGCGTATGCACTCGTCAACAGCCTTCAAAACGAGCTGATGCGGCAAGGCTATTATTGCAAGATGCACATCCTCTGGCACGCTTGAGACTGAAGGATAGGATTTCAAGCCAAGTATCTCGCTTGCAAAAGGGTTTACAGGAAAAATCCTGCCAAGAAAAGGCCTGCAGTACTCACACCTGTGAACGCACCCTATACTAAGATTCCTCATAATAGAATGGCCTACAGACTCTGTATCACGCGAGGCACCTATAACTGCAACTGACGCAGGGCTGAAGAAGCTTGAAACTGCAAGCTCTTTCCAGCTCGCCACGGCTTTTGGAGTTTTTCCGGCTTTCCTCATTTTCTTCTTTGCTTTCGACACAGCAGAAGTAACCACCACCCTGACATCAACAGCGGCGATATCGCCTGTTTGTCCATTGGCAATTACTGGATTTATGTCAAGTTGCGATATCTCAGGATGCTCTGAAAGCAGCTTTGAAACCACAATCAGCAAGCTCACCAGCTTTTGCTTGATGAGCTCATGGTTCTTCAGCTTGCTTATCCTTCTGGCTGCTTTTGTTTTGCCAATCATTTCTGTAGCATCAGCCCGGCTAACTGGGCAAATCCGCAAGGCAACATCGTCAACTTCTTCTGCAAGCACGCCACCAGAGCCGAACAGCACAACCCCACCAAACATCGGGTCACGCTTGGCTCCAACAAAAAATTCAGCACCAGCCAATTCTTCCTGTATGGCAACAATCAGCTTTTGGCCAACTATTTTCCTCTTAGCCAGCCTCGCGTGAGAAGCCGCAAGCCTCCTGTAGGCAGAAGCAAAAGAATCAGCACTTTCGGCTTTTGCCACAATGCCTTCCCTGCCCTTATGAACTGCAGTTTGACCAGAGGGAGGCGAAACAACCTTCAGAATCACAGGAAATCCGACTTTCTGCGCTGCTACCAGTGCAGCAGGCTCATCATGGCTTTCAACAAAAACTGTTTTGCAGAACTCCACGCCGCTCTTTCGCAACAAATCAACAGATTGTGCAAATGAAACGTGGGCAAAGGGCAAGCTCTTGCGTTTGTTTGCGGCCATGGCCACTTTAACGTGTGCCAAATTATTTAAACCTATTCCTGCCAAAGCGCATGCACCAAGATTGGTCGGGGCAAAGCTTATATACGGTAAACTGCGCGGTATAGATTACATCACTGAGCGCAGTTTACTAACAGATAACTGCGTGTAAAAGCCATATATCTTACGCAGTTATCTATACCTGCGGTTGGTGGTAAAAAAAGTTCCTTTACTGTGCCGCAGTAAAAAAGCGTAACATATTAATAGTAGTGTTGGCAATTTACCCCTAATTTAAAATTGTTGGAGGGTGTCACATGATAGTTAAAGAAGAGTTCCTAAGTAAACTCCGCACTTACTTTTCCTTAAACTTGTATGAAGTTAAAATATGGACCGCACTGCTTTCCAGGGGCGTCGCAACCGCAGGCGAGCTTTCAGACATTGCCAATGTTCCCAGAAGCAGGAGCTATGACGTTCTCGAAAGCCTTGAGAAGAAAGGCTTTGTCATAATGAAATTCGGAAAGCCAATCAAGTATCTGGCTGTGCAGCCGGCAGAGGTTGTTGAGAGAGTAAAGAAGCACATGAAAGAAGAGTCTGAAAAGAAAATCAAAAGGCTTGACGAAGTAAAAAACACAGAAATAGTGGAAGAGCTCAGGCAGCTGCACCAGCAGGGCATAGAGCTTGTGGAGCCCTCGGACCTTTCAGGCAGTCTCAAGGGAAGGCACAACCTATACAACCACTTGGACCTCATGATTAAGAACGCGGAAAAAACAGTCACTATAATGACAACTTCACAGGGCTTCCTTAGGAAGATTGAAGGCCTGAAGCCTACAATGGAAAAAATAAAGAAGAGAGGCGTGAAGATAAGAATTGCCGCGCCAATCTCAAAAGAAAACAGGCACGCCGTAGACGCAATAGCCGACATTGCCGAGGTAAGGAACTCAGACGCCAAAGGAAGGTTCTGCATTGTAGACGGCAAGGAAATGATGTTCATGGTGATGGATGACAAGGACGTCCACCCCACTTACGATGTTGGCATCTGGGTCAACACGCCGTTCTTCGCTTCAGCCCTTGATGCATTGTTTGACTCGGCATGGAAAAGCATGAAGCCAATTGCTGAAATAGCGAAAAGGTAAGCTTTCGGTTTTTCTTAGTTTTTGTCACAAACGCCTGAGAAGAATAAATGGAGAATGGCTTACTGGCAAGCGCATGAGCGCTCTCCAGCTATGGTTCGGGCGGTAGTGCAGCCATCGTGCAAATCGCCACATACGTTGTCACTATACCGCTTGGCGTCCTGCCCTGCCCTAGAACAGCTTGGAAGAGTATTAGCCTGAGCATTTGTCATGTTTAGATTGCAGGCTTTACCTGCACCTGCACAAACACTATTACAGGACAAGGTCAGATTACCAATAACATACTGTACGCTCGTGGCCGTACAACCAGAATCCGCCAAGTCAACTGCGCCATCACAGTCATTATCTATTGAATCGTTGCAATTGGCAGCCAGAATATTCTCGGACAGCCCAGGATTTGCCATTGGCCCTGTTGACAGACTATCATCGCAATCAGCGTTGTTAGATACGTAACCTGCCAGTAAACAGTAGCTATTTTGGCTTACGAGCACATTACCATAGCTGTCAATGTCCAAATCCTGATACCCTGTTTGAAACACCTCAGCCTGGCAGGAAACACTACAACTATCGCAAGAAACAGTGTTTCCATCATCACATTCTTCATAGCCATCAACAAACCCATTGCCGCAAAGCGTAGAATCAACAGGCTTGAGCTCTGCTGCCGTGGCTATCCAATGAGCTGCTGAAGGCCAAGTCATGTTAACTACGCTTGCAAAATCATTTCTGAATTCAGGCTGCATGCACAGGTTAGACACGCAGGACAAGTTTCCTGTAAGTGTATAGCCGTTACCTGCAAAAAATGGGCGGGACCCCGCCATGAATCCACCTGCTGTTGCACTGCCAGGAAAGGATTGTTCTGCTAAGCTAACATTACCCAAAGTTGTCAGCGCTACACCAGCGGTCGCGAAGTTAGCAACTGCTGATTGTGCTATAGCGCCTGAACCGTAAAGCCCTGAAGTGTCAACATTAGCATACTCCACCGCAGACCAGGTGAGCCAAGTGCGTGGTGCATTAATGGTGATAGGGCCGAAAGTATCTACCGGTTCCATAGACCTGTACAAGCTTAGCCGTCTTAATCCAGGGGATGAGGTTCCGATCTGCACCCAAGTCCTTCCTGAACTTGTCAGAACAGGCGAGCCATCTGTACCGTTAGCTTGGGCAACCCAAATCAAAGCCAGGCTATTGGCTTTAATTGTAATCGCGGCTGTTCTGATACTCAGGTTTCCTGGCCCCGTGTAGTTATAGAAACCACCTGCGGTAAGTGGGGCGGCTGTTATTGCGTTTGCTGCTTGTGCAGTTGAAATGGCAAGGGGTTGAGTAGGAGCACTGCTATCAAGAACAGAAATTGCAAGCACTCCTAAACTAAGAACACAAAGAACAACAACAAACAGAGTTTCATGTTCAATAGACTTAAAAAAAAGGCCATTTTGCTTTTTTCTGTTATGTGGCATTTAGTTGTCAATTTTACCAGTTAGATATAATAAGCTTTTGTTTTGTCAAAATAATAAAAGCATATACCAAAGCTTTTAAGCACGATTAAGTTTCTCTGAATTCATATGGCTGCTAAATCTGAGTGCAGAATTCTGAACAAAGAAAGCCCAGGCTTTTTCTTTGAACCTTTTAGCTATACTGCTGCAACCACAGCATTCGCCGCGTTTGCTTTTAACTGACATTTTCTGCTATAAAGCCATTTCCTGGGCGAGCCTGAAAAACTCTGGGGCAAACGGCTGAAAAGCAGGGTTCTAACTGATTTTATTGAACTTACAAAGGTGAGAGCTATGCGTAATCAAGTATCTGATATGTTAACAAGAATTATTAACAGAGACCCATTAAGCCAATATTCAACGTGGCATGTTCAGCCAGCTGGAACTGTCGAGATATTAAAAGCAGATCCTAATAGGCCACCGACCGGAGCAAAATGGTGGTCTGGAGACCCATTGTATACTGCTCGGGTGGTGCCAAGGCTTGTGACTGGGAGAAGAATTGCTGTAATAAACGAAAACGTTGGAACAATTGATGCGTTAGTCGTAGCTAATTACACGCAACAAGATAGGAATATTGTAGCGGTAGCTGCCAAAGGAAGCCAAATGATAACACTGCGCGCTGATGACTATGGTTTAATTGCAACTGTCCAACAAATAAAAGACTACAGGGTGGTGAACCTGACAGGAATGAGAGTAGTCGGGCTTACAAAAGGAGAACTATCCAGATTGTGGTCTTATGCTAAACCCCCGCAAAACCTTTAAATAAGCACGGTAGCGTGGTAGCGTCATGACTTCAGCCAAAGGCGATAATGAAAGCAAAATTACAGAAATAGCTGCCTCGCTGCACCGCCTGGAAAAGGCTGTGCTGCCGCAGCTGGAAAAGCTAAGCTCTGTGGCTGAAATAATCACTGCAACAAAGATGCAGGAGGTTGAAGTCCTCAGGGCGCTCAACTGGCTGCAAAACAAGGAACTTGTAAAGCTTTCTGAGCAGATTCAGGAAGTCATTAAGCCTGGCAAAAATGTTGAGGAATACCGCCAAAAAAAGCTCCCTGAAACGAGGTTCCTGAATGCGCTGAGGAACGGCGATGCACTAACACTGGGGCAGATTCAAAAAACAGCTGGATTAAACCTGAACGAAATAGGCGCAAGCATAGGCATACTCATGCGGCTCGGCGCAATAGAACCAGCCACTCTGCAAAATGAGAAATCTTTCAGGCTCACGGAAAAGGGAAAAAAGCTGCCCCAGCTTGAAACTCCAACCCAGAAGTTTTTTACTAAAATAGTCCAAGACCAGACGCCGCAGGATATTAGCGCACTTTCTCCTGAGGAAAAAGTGATTGCTGAAGACCTGAAAAAAAGAGGATTGCTTGAATATGACGTCATTAAAAAAAGGACTGTGATTCTCACAGAGCTCGGCAAGAAGGTCATGAAAACTGGCGCCATAAGCCAGAAGACAGTGGACAGGCTAACGCCGGAAATGCTGGCGACCGGCCAGTGGAAGGACGTATCGTTCAGAAGCTACGACCTTAGTGCGCCAGCGCCTAAAATGTATTTTGGAAAGCCACAGCCATACAGGGAATTCCTCGAGGAAGTGCGCGAAAAGTTCACAGCGCTTGGCTTTGAGGAAATGACCGGGTCGATTGTTGAAAGCGAATTCTGGAACATGGATGCGCTCTTCATGCCACAGTTCCACTCAGCCAGGGACATACACGACGCCTACTACATAAAAGAGCCCAAGTTCGCGACTGATTTGCCGCAACAGCTGGTCAAAAAAGTCAAGGCTGCGCATGAAAATGGCTTTGGCACAGGAAGCAAAGGCTGGCGCTACAGTTTTGACGAGAAAAAAACAGCCCAGCTTATACTCAGGTCGCAGACCACAGCTTGCAGCGCGAGAAAGCTGGCGTCAAAAGACCTAAAGGTGCCTGGGAAGTACTTTGCCATAGGCAGGTGCTTCAGGTATGACGTGATAGATGCCAAGCACCTTGCAGACTTCAACCAAGTGGAGGGAATAGTGGTTGAAGAAATGATAAACCTAAGGCAGCTAACCGGGCTGCTGAAGCTTTTTGCAAAAGAGTTCTGCAATACAGACAAGATAAAAGTCGTGCCTTCATACTTCCCATTTACCGAGCCATCAGCGTCGCTTTACGCCAAGCACCCGCACCTTGGATGGATGGAGCTCGCAGGCGCAGGGATATTCCGGCCAGAAATGGTAAAACCCCTTACTGGAAAGAACATAGGTGTATTAGCGTGGGGCATAGGAATTGACAGGATAGCAATGTTCAAGCTTGGCTTAAATGACATAAGAGAGCTGTTCAGCCACAGCCTTGCATTCCTGAGAAGCGCAAAGGTGGCTTGAAAATGCCTACTGTAAGCTTTCTGTTCAAGGATTTCCAGCAGCTGCTTGGAAAGAAAATGCCAATTGAAGAATTTGAAAGCATGCTTTTGCTTTACGTAAAAGCAGAGCTTGGCAAGCATGACAAAGAAACAGGCGAAGTGACTGTTGAGCTTGACGACACCAACCTGCCATACTTGTGGTGCCCGGAAGGAATCGCCAGGCTGCTCAGGGGCATCCTGGGGCTGCAAAAAGGCGCGGCGAAGCTGAAAGTCACACGAGGCAGCTATAAATTGATTGTTGAAAGCTCAGTAAAAAGCATAAGGCCATACATAACTGCATTCGTAGCCAAAGGCAAAAAGCTTGATGACTACCTGCTAAAGCAGCTTGTGCAGATGCAGGAGAAATTTTGCGAAAGCTACGGCAGAAGAAGGCAGAAAACCTCAATAGGCCTTTACTCGTACAAGAGAATAAAGTTTCCTGTCCATTACAAAGCCGTAGCCCCCGAGTCTGCAAAATTCGTCCCCTTAGATTCTGACAAGGTGATGAACCTGAATGAAATACTCCTGAAGCACCCAAAAGGCCAGCAATACGGCTGGATACTGGCAAATTCCCAAAAATACCCCTTGCTTGTTGATGACGGCGGCCAAATACTCAGCTTCCCGCCAATTATCAACTCAAACTACACTGGCAAGCTTGAAGTTGGCGATGGTGAGCTTTTTTTTGAAGCAACTGGAACTGATGAGGAAACGGTCAACCTTGCTGCGAACATATTCGCGCAAAACCTGGCGGAAAGAGGGTTTGAAATATTCTCGGCAACCATGGCTTATGACGGGAGAACAACAGTGATACCCTCTGCTGCGCGCGAAAAAGTGAAAATAAATCCGACGTTCATAGAACAGCTTACGGGGCTCAGGCTGAGCGCTGCAGAGCTAAAGTTGCTATTGGAGAAAACAGGCTATGATGTGATGGGCGGATATGCAGTCGTGCCACACTACAGGGCAGACATCCTGCACCCAGTGGACATGGCAGAGGATGTTGCAGTAGCATACGGCTTCGACAAGATAAAAGACGAGCCCCTCAAAAGCTACACAACCGGAGCAAAGGACAAGGCCATAGAACCAATAAACCAATTGAGAAAGTCAGCGATTGGAATTGGCTTCCAGGAAATATTCAGCCACATACTGACAGACAAGAATACATTGATTACCGGCATGGGAAATGGTGGGAATGATGCGATACTGGAAATAAAGAACATCATGTCAGAAACATATTCGGCGGTCAGGAACTCGCTCATACCGCAGCTGCTTGATGTCATCTCGAAGAACAAGCATGAGGACTACCCGCAAAAAATATTCGAGGAAGGCATTGTAGCAGCAAGGGAAGGCGGCAAAATAGCTGAAGTGCATTCGCTGGCGCTGGTATCAGCACACTCAAAAGCAGACTTCACAGAACAGAAGCAGTATGTCTCCGCAATCCTTGGCGCGCTTGGCATCGCCTTCACAATACAGCAGTGCGAGCACCCAGCCTTCCTCAAAGGAAGGGCAGGCTCCATTGTGATAAACGGAAAACCAGCAGGAATTCTCGGGGAAATCAGCCCGGCCCTGCTAAGCAAGTGGGGTATAGAAATGCCAGCCACGGCGGCGGAAATAAATGTGACTTTACTTATTGGTATCCCTGAAAGGGTATACGGCATAAGTTAATTGCAAAAAGGAAAGGAAATAAGCGTTCTAGTAGTTAGGTTTTTCTTGGGCACCTTGTACAGAAGATTCTTTATGAAATTTTGAAGAAATATAAGTCATAAACAAACCCAACGGTATACAAGCCAATTCCATTACACCGTACGTAACTTCTACGCTACCAAGTAATCCGTCAGCGTTACTGATAATATGGTAACTGCCTGGAATGGCTAATCCTACAACTCCAACGACGTAACCTTTTCCGTCAAATTCTCCACGCGTGATTTTTCTATAAGCATCATAAGCAAAGCCTACTGAAGCTGCACCTGCCGATGCGCCTAACCAAGGTGAATAAGACATAAATGTTGAGGACAGCCAGTCTATTACAGCGAAACTCCCAGCAGCATAAGTTAGGGCAACATCAATAGGAATGAACTTTCGAATGCCCGCTGCTGAAACTCTATCATCAATTGTTTCTTCTGCTGTCATTTTTTTTTATGAATAGAATTACAACCTTTTAAATGTTATTGTGACAAACTGCAAACATAAGCTAGTTACTTTGTTGTGGTGCAAAAAGCCCAAATAGGGTTAGTGCAGCTTCAGCAGCTTTCTCAGGAGCATGGAGAAGGCCAGCGAAGTTATGATGTAGGTTGCAAGCCAGCCTGGAGCCCAGCCAAACAGCTTGAAGTCTCCTAATGGCCTGAGCGATTTCAGGTCCACGGTAATCTTCTCTATGGCGCTCTCTTTCTTGATGCCGTTGGAACTGGTAAGAACTGGATCAGCGTACTCAAACTTGTTAGTTATGACAACAGCCTGCCCGTAGGTCTCCTCGCCAAGCCCATAAATCAGCTTGTAATCCCCTTCTTTTTCCCCTTTCAATCGCCAGGTTGTGGCTGATTTCTGAACCTCCTTGCTAAGGATAGTGAGGCCATCGCTTGCTTCCAGGGTCGCGTTTTGCATGGGCGCGGCGTCTGCCTTAAAATGGACTGTGGCTGTGAACTCCTCCTCAGGCATTACAGGTTCATATGCCAGATGGGCGCTCATCCATCCAAAAAGCAAGAATAGCGGGATGAGGGTTATTAATGTTGACTTTGTTGATGCGCTAAACTGCCGCATGCTATGCTTCATGACCTCCTTTTGCAGCTGTGCAGCTTTTCCGGGCTCCTTTTCTGAGCGCATCTCCCCCTGCAGCCTCTTGATATCATCCCTAATCTGCTTCATCAGCTTCTGGTCTGTGGTGAACTTGTAAGCCAGGGATGTGACAAGTGACACTATGCCTGAAACAACCACTATGGCAATCGCAGGCGGGAAAGCTAAAACAAAGTTCATAAAATCGAGCATGCCCATTTTTTTCCCCTCCTTTTTTCCTGATAAGTCGTCAAGTCTGAATGAATTTCTTAAGCATTGGATTCATGTCAACAGCGTGCTGCTGTGCAATCTCCTCATAAAGCTTGTAAACAATCATAACCGTGAGGAGAAGGCCTGTCCCTGAAGTCAGGGCGCCCAGTACGTCGGCAAGCGACGCGAGCAACCCAACTGTTACGGCCCCCATTACAGTCAAAGCCGGTATGTACCGCTGCAGGAGGCTTTCCACAACCCTTTCATCCTTCCTGAACCCAGGTATTTGCAGCCCGGAAGACATTAGCCGCTAGGCCTGGCTGTCGGAGTCCATGCCAGCTGTTTTTACCCAAAACAGCGAAAACAATATTGAGCCAGCCACCATAAAAAGAGTGAACACAATAATCCTTGGCACTACCTGCGCCAAGGCCAAGCTGCCTGTCGACAAGCTGTTTACAATGTTCACAGGCTCAATAAGCGAGACAAAGCCAGTGGAGGCCTGCCCCTGCCCCAGCGTGCCCAGAAAATGTATGCCATTATTGTTCAGCAGCCTGGTCCACAACTGCACGTTGGCCAGCAAAGCTGCAGTGAGTATAACTGGTATGTTGCTGGTGTAGATGAAAGCCAGAGGCCACCTGACGCCATGCCCCCTAATCCTGCCGAAGGAAAGCGGAAGCTCAACCTTCATTGACTGGGCGTAAACAGCTATAACGAAAACAAGGATAGTCGTCAATATGACAAGAAGATTGACAAAAACCTCACCAAAGTCACCCTGCGTGAAAAAGTAAAAAATGGCAAGAAGAGCGCCAATAGGCGGCTGGCCTGAAGTAAACGCGAGAGTCCCTGAAGAGCTGAATGGGCTTAGCAGCCTAATCATTATTTCCTTTGAGACCCCGGCAGCTATGAAAAGGCTGACTCCAGAGCCAAAGCCCCATTTGCTCACCACTTCATCCATGAGCAGGATAAGCAACCCCCCGATTACAAGCTGTATGAAAATTGCAAAGTGGCTGCCGCCAGGCTCGGGCGCAAGCCCGTTGGTGGCGACATAGATGCCTGCTTCAAAGAGTACGAACACTATCGCAAGCGCCTTTTGCACGCCCTGGAACATCTTTTTGCCGTCTGGGCTGGTCAGGTCAAACTTAAGGATTCCAGAGCCGTTAAGAAGCTGCAACAGTATGGAAGCAGTAACTATCGGGCCTATGCCAAGTGAGATAATTGAGCCGAACTCAGCGCCAAGTATTATCGAAAGAAATTCAAACTGCTGAAGTGAATTGCTTCCCAGCCCGTGAATTGGTATAAGGCCCAAAGTGAAAAAAAGAAGGAGGACTATCCCGGTCCACTTTAACTTGTCCCTGAAAGGCAATCTGCGCTCGGCAGGTCCAGCGACCTCTGGCAGATTCAACAAAATGTCTTTTATTCCCATTTGACCCTTTTTGCGAAAAGGCATAAATCGTGCGAACACGATTGTGCAAATCGGCAGTGGCCGATTGCACATTCCGCATAGCGGAATTGTGCCCACCTCGCCAACAGCGAGTGTGTGTTCAATCCAAAACCTTTTGCGCCTTCTTTGTTGCCATCGTAGGCTTTTCTTTTGCGCCTATTAACGTAACTTCTCCTCCCGCAGCCTTAATAGCATCAATAGAGCGTGCCGAAGCGTACCTGGCAGTCACCATTAACTTCTTTTTAACCTTGCCATCCCCAAGAATCTTGTCAAAGCCAAGGTCTGCAATATTAATCTCGTAAGAGCCGCCATGCGCCTTCGCAAGATTTTCCCCGGCAAGCTTTTCTATGTTCTGGTCAATGTAACTCACGTTGACAACATCATGGATAATTGCCCCCCTATGCCAAAAGCCGTGCTTTCCAAAATATTCTTCTTTCCAGATTGAGGGCTTAAAGGCATCTGACCTCTTGCCTGTGCTCGCCATTCCCTTTCCACCACGATTGCCTGAGCCCCTGTGCTTCTTCTTGCTGCCCCACCCGTGGGTGTGGCTTCCGCGCATCCTCGTGTCCTTTTTCCTTCTGTTAGCTGGCATTTTTTGCACCCATCCAAAATCATCAAATCATTTTCTTGAGCAAATCGTTTATTTTTTCCTTCCTCTCGCCAAGCGCGCCTGACTTTGCAAAAGTGGCTTTTATGCCCCTGCTTCCAAGCCCGCCTTTCGCAGGATTCAGCCTGAAGTAGCGCTCATAAGCCTTTCCATCAAAGCTTACCGCCTTGCTGCCGCTTTTCACATCAGGCTCCTTAACCGGCCTGCCTCGCTTTGAAACCAGTGCTTTCAGAGTTTCTGCGTCAATGTGGCCCCATGTGATGTAATCCTTTGCCTTTTTCAGCATTCCCAGTACCTGCGGGCTTTCGCCAAGCACCACACAATTATTTATGCGGTTAAGGTTAAGATGCTTTAGCGTAGATTCGACATCAGACCTTATGCCTGTCCTTCCCCTAAGCCTTATCACAACAAGATTCTTTTCCATTTTTCAGCCTTTGATTACGTCTTTGCCCCTTGTACTATGCCAAGGTTCTCAACATTCTGCATTTGCACCTTGCTCTTGCCAAGGTTCTTTAGGGCTTCGAAGCACGCCGCAGCAAGATTTATGGTTGTCCTCGTCTGGCCAAAAGTTTTGCTCCAAACGTCACTCACACCTGCGAGTGCCAGAATCTTCCTGCACTCCTCAGCCACCCTCAAGCCGCTGCCTTTAGGAGCCGGCATAAGCCTGATGGTCACGGAGCCACACTTTCCAGTGACTTTGAAAGGGATGGTATGCGGGGTTTTACAGCCGCACTGCCACCCGCCGCAGCCCCTCTTAATCTTTATAATGTTAAGCTTTGCATTCCTCATGGCTTTTTCCCTTGACAAAACAGTTTCTTTAGACTTTCCATAGCCCATGCCAATATAGCCGTCTTTGTTCCCGATGACAACCATGGTAGCAAAGCTTGGCTTGTTGCCTTCAGCAGTCTTCTTCTGCGTTTGCTTGAAAGCCCTACGCTGCCCGCCGCCAAACTTGCCCTTGGACTGCCCAATCATCAAAAGGTCGCTGCTAAGGTCGCTCATCAGCACATCAACAATCTCAGGCTCCATAATCCTGATTCCATGATCAAGTATCTGGTCGATTGAGGTTATCTCCCCACTCTTTACCCGCCTGCCCAGCCCGGTCTTAGGAACCCAGACATCCAGGCTGGCTCTTTTAAGCTCAGCCCTCCTGAGCTTTTCCTCTTCCGAAACATGCGCAGGCTCAAATCGTTTTTTCATGCTTACCACTCTTCCCTTTTGCACCTTGCTTAGCCTTGCCAATAACAGGCTGCCACCCGCCGCCAGCAATTGCTGATTTCACAGCCTCAAAGTCCCTGATAATTGAATCATTTTTTGCGTAACTCGCAATATGAGCACCGCTTATAACTTCACTGCTTGGTGCAATGCCATCGCCGATCTGGATATCCAAGCCAGCATCCTTAGCGCCCTTGATTGCAGCGAAGATTTTCCCGCCCTTGGTCACACTTTGCATTCCTATGTCTGGAATAACCTTGCTTATGTTGGCTGCAAGTGACATCTTTCCAATCAGCATGCCAGCCAGGTAAGCTGCAGGTATGTTCTTGCAGTTGTGCTTCCAGCCAAGCCCTCTCAACTGCTTTGAAGTCAGGGTAAGCATGACCTTGTCCCCGGCCAGCTCAAACTTTGCAACCTGAAGTATGATGCTAGTAAGCGTTTTCCTGACAACCAGCCTTGGCAGGTCTGACTTCAGCAGGGCAAGCCGCTTCCTGTAATTAGTCCTGCCGGATAATTTCCTTGCAAACTGCACAGCAATGGTGCTTTTCATCTGCTGCCTCCGCCGGTATCAGCAGTCTCACTGGTTTCTTTTGCCTTACCCTGCACAGGCTGCTGCGGCTCCGGCGCCTTGTTAGCCTTCAAGATGCCCTGCTCAGTAAGGTAAAGCTGCATGTGCCTTTTGCTCCTGAAAAAATTGTTCTTGATTTTCTTGTAAATCTCAACAAACCTGGCCTGCTCAATAATCTTCCGTGACCTGAGATCTTGCAAGTAGCTCCTCTGGAGCCTTACCTTGTTAACCCAAGTTCTTTTCTTGTTGGTCCTTGCGCCAGCGCTGCCTTTCCTGCTGCCGTGGCCCTTCCTCTTGCCTTTTCTCTTCTGAGACTGGACCAGCCTTGTCCTGGAGCGGGAGATTCCCCTCTCAGGAACTTTCCTTATCACACCCTGCTCAACCAGCGCCCTGATGTCAGCTTTTGTTATGGATTCTTTTATCTCAGCAAGCCTTTCAGTATCAAACACAACCCTTTTTGCAGAGCATCTCAAAACATATGCCGCAAGCCGCTTCTGAACAGTAAGTATCATAGTTATTTCGCCTTTGTCAAAATCTTATCCTTCTCGGCTTTCTCAGCCTTCTTCCTCTCGTCATCATCAATTCTGCCTTCTATATCAGCACCCTCCTTTTTGGGCAAGGGCTTTTCATGCTGCGGTGCAGCTTCAGCCTTTGCCGACTCAGAGCGCTTCTTAGGCTCACTCCTTACCTTTCGCTTTTGCAGGAGCTCCTGCCTTCTTTTCTTCCTCGTGCCAATAAAGTCAGCAGCGCTTTTAGCCAGCTCAACAGGGTTAACATTGAGCAGCTTAAGGTTTCGCTCAACAGCTGCCTTGACAATCTCGATTTTTTTCCTCAAGCCAACGGTGGAGGATATGACAACGCCATGGCTGTCCCCAACCTTTGAAAGGTCACCAACATTGCTGACAACAACAGGGAACAAACCCTCGGCAGCAGCTCCGCGCACAGCAGCAGGGGAGCCATAGCCTGGTTCTATATACCTTGGGTTGCCCTTCCTTCGCTCCCTGATTTTGGACTGGAGCCCCTTTGGCCTCTTCCACCTGCCTGAGAACCTTTTCTTAGGGTCGTTAGAGTTCTGAATCCTGAAATTAGGCTTGCGTGCCTTCATGGACTTCCTTATTTCAAGCAGCTTCTGGCTTATCATTTTACTTTATCTCCTTGCTGTCTTTAAGCGTGATGTAAATTCCGTCGCCAAACACCCTGGTGTCATAGTTCGCCCTTTTCGTTGCCTGCTCAATTGCTGCTGCTGTCTTGCCAGCAGCTTCCTTGTCACTTGATTCGATGGTAATGTCAGCGCCTTCAGCCTTAACCTTAACATTTGAAGATAATTCAACTTTTCGCGGGGTTTTCTCACCAAGGAAATTCTTGACAAGCAGCTGATTTCCCGTGACTGTTACGGTAATCGGAAAATGTGTGAAGCAAACCTTCATCTTATAGATGTGGCCTTCTGTAACTCCCCTTATCATATTAACCACGTGCGCGCGCATGCTTTCAATAAGCTTCTTCTCCTTCTTGCTGCCGCTCCCAGACTCGAGCAGGACCTTGTTGCCAGAGACAGCGACACTCAATACTGTTGCTGTAATCTTTCTTGAAGTTTCACCTTTTGGCCCCTTGAGTGTCACGACCCTTCCACTCACTGAGGCTGTTGCCCCGTCAGGCAGGACAACTTCTTCAAGTATCTTTCCTGCTTTTCTCTTCCCAACTTCCACAGCGGCTGTCATTTTGCGTTCTTTCAAATAAATAACATCAGTAGCAGTAAGCCAGCAGCCTTCCCCCTAGGCCTTTCGCCTTGGCTTCGGCATGGGTCATTATCCCCTTTGGCGTGCTCACAATCAAGATGCCAAAGTCCTTTGCCGGAAGATACCTTTTCTCGAACTTTTCGTAGCTGCCAGTCTGGACCGAAAACCTTGGCTTTATCGTGCCGCACTTGTTGATAGCCCCGATTAGGTTGATTTGGACAATGCTGCCGCGGCCATCGTCGATTACGCTGTAGCTGCCAAGGTACTGCCTTGAATTCATTATGTCAAGCACCTTTCCAATCAGCTTTGACGCAGGCTTGATTGAGCACTGCTTCATTGCTCTCTGCTCTGCATTATTTATTGTCGACAGCACATTGGACAATGGGTCATTTAACATTTTTCACCACTCGCTAAGCATTTAATGATACTTCTTGAATCCTATATCTGTTGCAATGTCCCTGAAGCACTTCCTGCACAGATTAAGCCCGTATTTCTCGATAAAGCCGCGCGTATTGCCGCAGCGGGTGCACTGTTTGATGCCCTTCCCAAACTTTCGGTCCTTTGGTTTGTTGAATTTCAGGTACTTCTGTAAAATAACTGGCTTTGCCTTCAACTGAGTGAACATTTTCTTGTAGCTGCTTACTGTCATTCTGAAACCACCGCAATCCCGAATTTCTCTTTCATGAAATTAATTGCCTCCTGCTTTGTGACCCTGTGCTTCGCCGGAATCTTTCTCTTCATCAGCTTCCTTCGCTTTATCCGGAAGCCTGGCCGCTCAATTGTCACGCAGACCTCAAGCCCCATTATGCCTATTGCAGGGTCGTAGTCAACACCCTGGATGTCAATGTACTCTGGGATTCCAAAAGCGACATTGCCTTCATCGTCAAACTGGCTTTCGATAAGCTTGTTTTCCCTCGCATGGACAAGCCTCTTCAGAATCTTGATGGAGGCAGCCTTTCTTATGGTCAGCTTGCACCCTATTGGAAGGCCAGGCCTCAACCCCCAGTTTGGAATGCGCTTGTTTGTGAAAGTCTTTACAGGAGAAATGCCTGTAATTGCCTTGAGAAGCTTCAACCCCTTCTCAAGCTTCTCAGTGCTCTTGCCTGCCCCGATATTGAGCGTGACCTTAGCTACCTTCAGCTGGCGCATGACGTTCAAATTAGCATGCCTCTGGGCCACAAGGCCCTGTTCACTTTCCGCGTGTTTTGAATTCATTGCCACTTATACCACGTTTTATACCAAGTTTAATCAAAGCTGTTGAACTGAAAGCACTGATTTCAGCAGCGGCTTGTCCTTCCCTATGACGAAGACAAACCTTTTGGCTGCCTCAACAACAGTGTCTCCTATCTTTATTGTGACCTTATCACTGGAGATGTCATCAACAACCCCTGTCTGCCCAACATTGCTGCCGCCTATAAGGTAAGCATGGCAGCCGCTTTCAAGTTTCAGGTGCTGCTCAACATTTCCCTTCGGAAGCTCGAGCACAACCGTGTCTCCCGTGAACTGGGTGGCAGTTCCAATGATGTTCCTGCCGTCATGGAGCGAAAGCTGCAGTCTGGCCTTGCTCACAACCCTCTTCCCGATTATTTTGCAGGGCTTAACAGAAGCTTCCTTGCTTTCTATCGGCACCATCCTGAGCTTGCCGTTACTGTCAAGGAGCATCCTATGTGACTGCCCTGTTTCCTTTATGCTAAGCACATCCATCAGGCCAACCATGAACTTCTCATCCTTTCTCCTGATTCCATTGACTAATATTTCCTTGCTGTTGAGCACACGCTTGCCTTCCTTCCTGGTGCTAACAACCTTAAGCACTTCCTTCAGGACAGTAACCAAAGGCATTCCCATGCCCATGCTGTAAGAGCCCCTAGGCCTTGCTATGAACTTCCTTTCCTTCCTGTCAACCAGCCATGTTGCTGGCGATGCCAATCTTTTCAAGTGATTTTCTGCCATAACCATCAACTCTTTACATTGCCCTTAGGCTGCTTGATTTTCGTTTCGGCTTTCGCTGCTGTTATCCCATGATTTTTCTTACCCTCTGTTTTCCTGGCAAGTGCAGCTACCCTCCGCTTGTCATCAACAACAAGACTGACAAGCAAAAGGCTTGATGCCTTAAGAGGGAAAAATGACTTTGTGCCGTCCTTCCTGATGCGCTCAGCGCCGTCGAGGTAAACCAAGCTTTTCCTGAGGTCAACACGGTTAACCTTGCCTGTGAGCCCGGCGAACTCGCCTTTCATGACCTTTACAGTATCACCTTCCCTAAGCGGCATGCTCCTTGCATTATGCACGCCCCTCAGTTCGGGCGCAAGGTGCGCTGACACGAATGCTCTCTTAATGTGGAGCGGGGCATTCAGCCTGTACTTCCTCTGCTTTGACTGGTCACTGCTGGATTTCCATGCAATCGAAAAAAGTTTCATTTTTTATCACACTACCGTCGTTGCAAGCTTTGCAACCATTGGCCAGCGCTCTGCAATTTCCCTTGGCAACGTGCCTTTAATCATGGTGCCCTTCGGGCTGCCCTGGTCATCCTTGAGCACAACAGCAGCGTTGTCCTCAAACTTCACCCTTTCCCCAGATGACCTGCGAAACTCCTTCCTCTGCCTGACTATGACTGCAAAAACAACCTGCTTCCTCATCTCCGGGGTGCCTTTCCTGACAGAAGCCAGGACCATGTCACCAACACCGCAGGAAGGCTTCCTGCCAGCAGTTCCCATGCCTCTCGTGCCCACCACAGAGATTACCCTGAGTAGCTTGGCACCTGAGTTGTCGCACGTTTCCACATAGCTGCCGTGGTTGAGCGCCTTCGTAATCCTTGATTTTATCGGTTGCATCCTTAAACACCCTACTGAATCTTCCTCACTATGACGAAATGCTTGGTCTTGCTTAGCGGCCTGCATTCAATTACGTCAACCTTGTCGCCTTCCTTTGCTGAAATGCATTCAGGATTGTGAACCTTAAGCCTGGATTTCCTTCGCTGAAATCTCTCATATTTTTTTAAGTAAGTCATCCTCTCAATCGTGATGTTCGCGGTCCTTCTCATCCTTGCAGATGAGACAACCCCGCTCAGGCGCCTGCCATGAAGCCTTAACTGCCCATGGAAAGGGCAATTGGAGTCTGTGCAAGGCGCATCAGGCACAGGCAGCCCCAGGCCTGTTACATCATTCTCGCTGCTGCTTCCAGTCTTGCTCTTCCGCGCTGATTTGTTACCGTTCGCTGCCATCTTACCTAACCTCGATTGTCTGAGCCGCAAAGCCTAACTTTATCAGCGACTCACGGGTTTTCTGCCTGTGATCGCCCTGAAGCTCAATCCTGCCCCGCTTAACTGTTCCTCCACAGGCAAGATAGGACTTCAGCTTCTTTGCGACGTCCTTAATGTCAATTGATTTTTCTTCCAGCCCCTCAACAATCGTGCTGTACTTGTCGAACTTCTTCTTAACTACGTAAACCCGTATGCGCTGGCTTTCCTTTGCGATGGTTTCGCAGACGCATATTGGCTTGGGCAATCCGCACTTGGGGCAAATTTCGCTCATACTTTCGCTTTTAACCTCCTCTCATTCAAGAGTGTGAATATCCTGGCAATTGAGCGCTTTATGTTCCTGATAGCGCTGGGATTCTTTGGCACAGTGCCTATAGCTACCTGGGCGCTATATTTCATGAGCTCTTTCCTAAGCTCGGTTATCCTGGCTTTCAAAGCAGTATCGTCCAATGAGGCAAGCTCCTTAACTTTTTTCATTTGTTAGCCTCTGATTGCGGCTGCATATTGTCAGAATCCTTCTGTGGGCCTTCACTTGCCGCTGCGGCTTCAGGCTCTTCTTTCTTCTTTGCAGCTTCAGATTTTTTCCTGGGCGCCCTTGCCTTCTTTTCCGGCTTGCCGCCCTCACTTGCCTCGCCTGAAACTTGCGCAGGCGCTTTCACTTCTGCACCTGCTTCCTCAGTTTCCTTGGCTTCAGTTGCTTCACCGGTTTCGGAAACAACGCTCGTGCCCTCGCCAACAGCAACTGTGTCACCAGCAGCCTGCGTTTGCTGCGAGATGGCCGCAACAGGCGCCTCACTTTCCTTCAGCTTTATCTCATCAGGCATCACTATCCCTGAAGGCATAATCCTGACCTGAATGCCTATAATTCCAGGCTTAAGCTGCGCGCTAAGTATGGTCTTCTTAACAAAACTAACCGCGGCATCCCCGCACTTCCTAAGATAGCCGCCTGCGACCCTCCAGCTCTTGGCTCGGGCGCCCGGAAGCTTGCCTGAAAGCCTAAGCTCAACACCGATAGCGCCTGCCGCTAAAACATCATCGACCGCCTTGTGCATTATGCCCTTGAAGCGGTTTGCGCCAAACCTCTCGAGCTCAGATGCAATCCTCTCTGCAACTATCCTCGAGTCAAGGTTGGGATTGCTAACCTCTGCTATTTCAACCTGGGGATTCTCAAGCCCGAATTTCTTCTTCAAAACTTCAGTGAGCTTTGAAATAGTCTGCCCCTTCCTCCCGACAATAAGCCCAGGCCTGGAAGTGTAAATGACAACTTTTTCGCCAAGCGGCGTGCGCTGCAGTTTCGTATGGCTGTGGCCCGCATTCTTCAAAGTAGCAGACACGAATTCCTGTATCTGGAATTCCTTCTTCTTCTGCTGCACGAATTCCCGCTCAATCATTTAGATTCGCCCTTGCCTTCATTATTGGACTGCTTTATCTCAGCATGTTTTGGTGATTTGGCTTTTGCATTCGTAGCAGGTGCAGCTGCCGCCCCAGTTGCCGCTGTTTTTTTCTGCGGCGATTTCTTGCCGCGAGCTGCCGCCCCAGATTCTGTCACGACAACTTCCAAGTGGGTTCGCTTCATCCTCCTTCTTCGCTGTCTGCCAAAAT